>Ga0315553_10000690_pt1 | contig 29350 bp, 29 predicted proteins | sample SalMarSW160140MG_FD_203099 | JGI IMG/M metagenome (GOLD analysis project Ga0315553, IMG submission 203099) | Salt marsh sediment microbial communities from the Plum Island Ecosystem LTER, Massachusetts, United States - Salt Marsh Sediment SW1601-40 ... | reverse complement strand
AACTTCGAGTTCATCAAGCAATACGTTTTCGGCTATCTATAAAAATGATGCCAGACTCTTTTGAACTGGGACCAATCAGACCGCCCAGCGAGGCCTACTCACTGCTCATCCGGGCGACCAAAAACTGCTCCTGGAACCGCTGTAAGTTCTGCCATATTTACAAGGGGCAGAGGTTCGAGCTGAGGCCGGTGGAGGAAGTGAAACAAGACATACTGGCCGCCAAGGCGATACAGGACAGGATTAAATCAATGGCCTGGAAATCCGGCTACGGCGGCAGCCTGGAAGCGGTGGCCGCCGCCGTCCTACAAAACCCGCCCAGCGAGGCCTACGCCAACGTCGCCATGTGGCTCTACTACGGCGGCACCAGCGTCTTCCTCCAGGACGCCAACACCCTGATTATGCGCACCCCCGACCTGGTCGAGGTAATCAAGTTCCTGAAAAAGACCCTGCCCAGCATCACCCAGGTGACCAGCTACGCCCGCTCCAAGACGGCGGCCAAGAAGAAGCTGGAGGAGCTGAAGGCGCTCCATAAAGCCGGGCTTTCCCGACTGCACATCGGACTGGAGTCCGGCTACAACCCCTTACTCGAATACATGGACAAGGGGGTGACCGCCGCCGACCACATCAAGGGGGGTAAGAATGTAGTGGCCTCGGGGATTTCGCTGTGCGAATACGTCCTGCTGGGGCTGGGCGGCAAAAAGATGTGGCGGGAGCACGCCGTCGAGACGGCTAAAGTATTAAACCAGATAGACCCCGAATTCATACGGGTGAGGACACTGACGGTAAAGCAGGGGATGCCCCTCTACGACGACGTCCAGAACGGCAGCTTCGTACGCTCCAGCGACGAGGAGGTAGTCGAAGAGGAAAAACTGCTCATCGAAAACCTCGACTGCCACTCTTATTTCGTCAGCGACCACATCACCAACCTGCTCCAGGAGCTTGAGGGCAAGCTGCCCGACGATAAAGATAAAATGCTGGCGGCTATCGCCCGCTTCCAGTCCCTTTCCGCAGAGGAGAGGCATAACTTCCGGGTGGGGCGGAGGGTGGGGATATACAACGAGTTGGACGACATGGAGGATGAGCAGAAGCACAAGCTGGCCGAGCACGCCATAGAAAAGCTCAGCGACGACGGTAAGCAGGTCAGCGACGAGATGATATACCACCTGATGGAGAGGTTCATATGAGGCCGGAGGAAGAAATCGGCGCCCTGCTGAGGCAGAAGGGGCTGACGCTGGGGGTAGTCGAGTCCGCCACCGGCGGTCTGATATCCCACCGTATCACCGATATCGCCGGCAGCTCCGACTACTATAAAGGCTCGGTCACCGCCTACAGCAATGAGGTCAAGACCGGGGTGGTGGGGGTCAAAGAGGCTACCCTCAACCAGTACGGGGCGGTAAGCCCCGAGGTCGCCGAGGAGATGGCCCAGGGGGGCCGAAAAACCTTAAGCGCCGACATCTGCATAGCCGATACCGGCATCGCCGGGCCGGGCGGGGCTTCCGCGGGAAAAGGGGTGGGGCTGTTTTATATCGGCCTATCGCACGGGGAAAGCACCTTCAGCCGGAAACATAATTTTACCGGGGACCGCGAGCAGAACAAGCATAGCGCCGCCGAAGCCGCCTTAAGCTGGCTTAAAGAATACCTGGCGGGGCTGGAATAGGGTCTTTCTTCCCACCCTCCCACCCTACAGAAGTGATACTTCTATCAATTTCTTCTTGGGCAATTTCTTCTTGGGGGTGGGGTAAAAAAGGGCTTTAGCCCGTTTCCATAAAAGGGCGGCGGGCGGGTTAAGATTTAATTGGGGCGGGGTTGATAATAATTGCCAATATAGCCCATCAATGTTATACTCTGGCGTACTTCAAAAGAGGAGATTAGATGAAAAGAGTTGACGGGCGCGCCTGGGACGAACTGAGACCGCTAAAGATAACCCCGGGCTACCAGAGCTTTGCCGAAGGCTCGACGTTAATAGAACTGGGCAAGACCAGGGTGCTGTGCTCGGTAAGCGTTGAGGAAAGGGTGCCGCACTTCCTGAGGGGCGACGGCACCGGCTGGATTACCGCCGAATACGGCATGCTGCCCCGCGCTACCGTCACCCGCTCCCCCCGTGAGGCGGCACTGGGCCGGGTGGCCGGACGGAGCCAGGAAATCCAGCGCCTCATCGGGAGGTCCTTAAGAGCCGTAACCGACCTGAGCGCACTGGGGGAAAGAACCCTCATCATAGACTGCGATGTACTGCAGGCCGACGGCGGCACCAGGACCGCCGCCATCACCGGCGCCTACGTCGCCCTGCGCCAGGGGCTGCAAACACTGGCCAACATGGGCATAATAGCCTCTATCCCCTTAAAGAGCGCCGTCGCCGCCACCAGCGTGGGCATCGTGCACAACCTCCAGCTGTTAGACCTTTGCTACGATGAGGACTGCAACGCCGCCGTTGATTTTAACGTGGTGATGACCAGCCAGGGTGAGTTCGTCGAGATTCAGGGAACGGCGGAAGGCAAACCATTCACCAGGGAGACTATCGATTCACTGATTTCTCTGGCCGGCAAAGGCATCAACGAGCTGTTTCAGGCGCAGCAGGCGGCGCTGGAAGCCGCCGCACCGGGCAACTAGGGCCTCACCTGCCCGCTGCCAAAAACAATCCACTTGTAGCTGGTAAGCTCTTTTACCCCCAGCGGACCGCGGGCGTGGAACTTCTGCGTGCTGATGCCCACCTCAGCCCCCAGCCCGAACTGGCTGCCATCGGTAAAGCGGGTGCTGGCGTTGGCATAGACGCAGGCGGCATCCACCTCGTTCAAGAAGCGCATGGCGGAGCCGTAATCTTCGGTGAGAATGGCCTCGGAGTGCCCCGAGCCGTAGCGCTCGATGTGCTCCAGCGCCTCGTCGAGGGAATCAACTACCTTGACCGCCGCCACCAGCGCCAGAAATTCTTTGCCCCAGTCCTCATCGGTAGCCGGCTTGAGCTTGAGAGAAGCTTTTGCTTTAAGGACAGCCATCGCCCGCTCATCGCAGTGCATCTCCACACCGGCTTCAGCCAGCTCGGCCGCCATCAGCGGCAGATATTTCCGGGCGATACCGGCGTGAACCAGAACTGTGTCCAGGGCGTTACAGACGGTGGGGCGCTGCACCTTGGCGTTAAAGACAATCGCCACCGCCTTATCTATATCGGCGCTCTTATCAACATAGGTGTGGCAGACGCCTACGCCGCCGGCCACCACCGGCATGGCGGCATTCTCCCTTATATGCTTTATCAGGCCGGCCCCGCCGCGGGGGATAATCAGGTCGATATACTGGCGCAGTTTAAGCATCTCGTCGACCATAGCGCGGTCGGTATTCTCTATAAACTGCACCGCCCCTTCAGGGACGCCGGCTTTTGCTACCGCCTCCTGGACAACCTTAGCCAGAGCGCTGCTGGAGTGGAGGGCTTCGCTGCCTCCCCTCAGGATAACGGCGTTGCCCGACTTAAGACAGAGGGCGGAGATATCCACGGTTACATTGGGGCGGCTTTCGTAGATGGCGCCGATGACCCCCAGCGGAACCCGCTTCCGGCCTATCACCAACCCGTTGGGCAGGGTACGCATGTCGAAGACCTCGCCTACCGGGTCGGGTAAGGCCGCCACCGCTAAAACATCCCTGGCCATAGCCGCCAGGCGCTCCGGGGAGAGCATCAGCCGGTCGAGCATGGCCGCGTTCATGCCCGAGGTATGCGCCGCATGATAGTCAGCCTGGTTGGCCGCCAGTATTTCCTCACGCCTGATTAAAAGGTCGGTTGCAATATTATGTAAAGCTTTATTCTTGACCTCGGCGGAGAGGTAAGCCATACGGCGGGAAGCCGCCTTGGCTGCCCTGCCCTTTTCTTCCAGCTCTTTTGCTACCGATTTCATTTTTTATTCTTTCAGCTTATCTAAATTACCAATCCCTTTGAAGGAAAAGCGGTAGCGGGTGGGGGTGCCGGTGGCGGCCCGGCCAACCTCCTTGTGGATAGCGCACATGCCCCGGCGCCCGTCCTCCAGCTCAATAGTATACCTGACTTTATCACTAATGCGTCTGTACTCGGTAGAGACAAAATCGCCCCACCACCTGGCCCCCGTATCATCAACCAGCCGATAGTCAATGCCAATTACAGTCTGTTCGTCGCCAATCGGGTAAAGTTTGCCAATACTCAATTTGAGCCTGCTTTCTAGAGCACTACCAGATTATTCCTATGAACTACCTCTGAGCCATAATCATAACCGAGAAGAGTGACAATCTTCCCGGAGTGCGCCCCTTTAATAACCTTGAGGTCAGCCGAACTGTAGTTGGTAATGCCGCAGCCAAGGCGTGACCCTTCCGAGTCATAGATATTGACGATAGCCCCCCGATGAAACTCGCCGGCAAGGTCTTTGATGCCGGCGGCCAGCAGGCTCCGGTTCTGTTTCCTAAGCGCTTTGGCGGCGCCGGAATCCACCACCAGCTTGCCCCTGGTGGAAAGACCGCTGAGCATCCAGCGCTTGCGGCTCTCCCGCTTGCTGCTGGCGGGTAGAAAACGGGTGCCAATAGGCTCGCCCCTGGCCAGCCTTAAGATAACATCCGGCTCCCGGCCATCGGCGATGACCACCGTCACCCCGAAGGAGGTGGCCAGCTTGGCCGCCGCTACCTTGGTAATCATGCCTCCGGTACCCAGGCGGCTGGTAGTCGCCGCCGCCAGTCGTTCAATCTTCAGGTCTACCTTCTCCACCTGCGGGATAAGCCGGGCTTCGGGGTGGCGGCGGGGGTCGGCGGTATAGAACCCGGCGGTATCGGTCAGAATCATCAGCAGGTCGGCGTCAATCAGGTTGGCTACCATCGCCGACAGGTTATCGTTATCGCCGAACACAGCCTCGTGAAGCTCGTCCACCGCCACCACGTCGTTTTCGTTGACGACGCAGATAACTTTCAGCTCCAGCAGGGCCAGCAGGGTGTTGCGGGCATTGAGATAGCCCGCCCTGTCGAGAAGGTCGGCCTTGGCCAGCAGCGCCTGAGCCACGGTGATGTCATAGCGGTCGAAAAGCCGCTCGTAGAGGCTCACCAGGCGGTGCTGACCCACCGAAGCCAGCACCTGCTTGAAGGGGACATTCTTAATCTGCTCGGTCAGGCCCAGCTTCTGCCGGCCCGAGGCTATAGCCCCGGAGGAGACTATAACCAGCTCCAGCCCCTGAGTGTGCAGCTGCGCCATCTGACCGGCCAGGCCCGACATTATGCGCTCGTTAAGACGCCCGCCGCCGCCGGTAAGCAGGCCGGTGCCGAACTTGGCCACTATCCGCTTATAAGCCGTAGCCGATTTTCCCATAGCGTTTACCTTAAATAAAACTGGCTACATTATAGCAAGCGAAGTGAGGTTGGACAAGACGAGGAGTGGCAAGAGACAGCTTTAACCCCTACTCGACCGCCGATTCCTTACTGTAGAGCCGGTTCTTCCAGCGGACGCCAGCCCCGACTACCTGCCGCGAGCCAGCGTAGATGGCGGTGAGGACAAGGAAGGAGAAGCCGAGCGGGTGCAGAAAGGCGGATACCACCGGCTCTTTAAAACGGCTGTCCACCAGCCAGCGCATACCGAATATCACCACCACCTGGAAGCCGATAATGGGCCCCCAGCCGGTGGGCGCCACGAACAACTCTTGCCACAGCCAGTAGAAGGGGGCCAGGAAGAAAAAGTAGGCGGCGACAAGCAGCAGGGCCAGGAAGATTCGGGACAGCGCCGCCACCGAATACATCCACTTGATAAAACCCTCCCACATCGCCCCCACATCGTGGTACATATTGCAGGACACCACCGGCGAAAGGTCAATGGCGATATGACGGCTGCCGCTGCGGTTTATCTCAACACCCAGCCAGACATCCTCGATTATCCTCGATTTGACCGCCTGGTGCCCGCCAATCTTCCAGTAGGCTTCGCGGGAAAAGAGGAGGAACTGCCCGATAGCCAGCGATGGCCTGGGCTTGCGAGAGCGGTGCAGCCACCAGATAGGCAGCCAGCTCATGATGACGAAGTAGAGCACCGGTATGGCTACCTTCTGGGGCAGGGAGTTGGCTATCTGACGGGGGAAGCCGGAAAGCATACCGATCTTGGACTCTATAGCTATGGGCATCACACCGCGCAACATATGGGGAGCGTGTATGGTATCGGCGTCAACGAACAAAAGCCAGGAACCTTTAGCCCTCTGGGCTAGCTGATAGCAGGCAAAGGGCTTGCCCGCCCAGCCTTCGGGGAGGGGCTCCGAGCGAAAGAGCCGGATGCGTTTATCCTCGGCGGCCATCCGCCCCACGATGGCAGCCGTATTATCCGAGGAGTGGTCATCCAGCACCAGAATCTCAAAATTGGGGTAGTCCTGCGCCTGCAGTGACTTGAGGCAAGTCTCGATATTAGCCTCTTCGTCCCTGGCCGGAACCATGACCGAGATTAGAGGCGCCGACTGCGGAGGGCGGCTGTCGGCGCGCGGCCTCTTCAAGGCACGGAGATTCAAGAAGAGATTAAGCATGAAGAGAACCAGCCCGCCAGCTATTATCAAATGATACGGCATACTCTCCGTCCTCCTATGGCTAAAACCGCTTTTACTGCCTTCTTGACTGAAGCCAGGCCAGAACCCTCACCCTGCGAGTGGGAACCGTTTTCAGGTCGTTGAAATGCTTTATCGCCAGTATCACCAGCACCCCCAGCACAAACAGGGATTCCCAGGAGTTTCCCCTGGTGATTACCATATAGGCCAGTGTGCCGGCGGCACCAGCTATCACCGTCCAGGCATCCCTTTCTATAAAGAGAAAGGCTATGAGTATAAAGATGATAAAGGCAAACAGTACCTCCAGGCTGGGCAGCGCCAGGAGGACACCGCCGGTAACGGCTACCGATTTGCCGCCCTTAAAGCCAAGGAGGGGAGAGAAGGCATGCCCCAGTATGGCGCTCAAGCCCACCACCACCACCGCCATATCGGGAAGTCCGCAGACGGCATGAGCCATATAGACGAAGGGGACGCCTTTGGCGATGTCCAGAAACATGGCTAAACCGAACGACTTGCGCCCTCCGGCCCGCTTAACATTGGCGGCGCCGGGGTTGCCGTCCCCATAGCCCCTTATCTCTCTGCCAAGGAACTTATGCCCCACCCACACCGAAAAGGGGCAGGCACCCAGCCAGAAAGCGGCCATGGACAGTAATAAGACCTGATAATACTCCACCATATCTATACTACCAGGCTGTTGACGATGCCTAGTAAGGCTAGGGGAAATATAACCCAAAATCTTGCCGCCGTCAAGTGGTGGGGTTCTATCAAAGCCTGAGACTTTTACCCCACCTGTTTTAAATATGTTTTGTTTCCCACCCACCCACAGGGATTGGCATCACAGCCTATCGCTTTTTGGGTGGGGGGATAAGGGGAGGAAATAGCCTGATTTTTAGCGGGTGTATTGCTTCCCACCCTCCCACCCTCATAAGCTACACTTCTCAAACTTTCTTGAATGAGGGACGAAGATAACTCCACCCCTCTGGGGGGTGGGGGCTACAGATTACTTAAAAGGTGTAACCTTTTGGGCGGGTGGGTATGGGTAGAAAAACACTTGATTGCCCCATATCCTCTCCTGTGCTAGAATTTTTACTGGGTCCCCGGGGAAATCGGAGATTTTTCTGGGTTTTGTAGGGCTAGGCCGTATCGGCTAGCCCTAGAGGCATTTGGGGAGAATTAATTTGAACCTGACCAGACTGCTGAATCTAATCGATGAGATGCCAGAATATAAAAAGCTGGTAGAAGAGCTAAAAAAACAAAACGGCAATACCAGCGCGGTGGTACTGGAGGCGGCCAAGCCTTACTTTATCGCTGCTTTATATAAATCTTCAGACCGCCCCATGCTTGTGGTCACCACCCAGCCGGAGAACTGCCGGAAGCTCTACGAGCAGATAGCGGCCTGGACTAACCTAAGAGGGGTAAAGCTTTTTCCTGAACCCGACGCCCTGCCCTACGAGCGCATCGCCGCCGATGCCTCCACCGAACTGGAGAGAGTACAGGTGCTATCGGCTCTGGCGGGGGCTAACGGGGACGAGAACCATCCCCTGGTGGTGGTCTCCGCCCCGTCACTGATGTCTAAGCTTGCGCCGCATAAAGATTTCGTTGCCGCCTGCCACACTATAGGGGTTGGGGTGGAAATTGAGCCTCTAGAATTGCTCAAGAGGTGGCAGGACATCGGCTACAGTATAGAAAATATGGTGGAGGTGCCGGGGACGGCAAGCCGCCGGGGCGGCATCGTTGATATCTACCCGCCCACCAGCGAACTGCCCGCCAGAATAGAGTTCCTGGGCAACACAATCGAAAGCATGCGGCTCTTCGACCCGGTAAGCCAGCGCTCGCTGGAACCTGTAGAGTCAATAGCCGTCTGTCCGGCGGCGGAGCTATCCATGTCCAATACCGACAGCCTGCTGGACTTTCTGCCAGAGGACTGCCTCTTAGTGCTGGACGAGGCGGCCAATATCGAGCAGGCGATGGATGACCTGGAGGCGCAGGCCGGCCAGCTCCGCCGCGAAAAGCTGGAGAGAAAAGAATTGCCCATAGATTTCCCCAAACCCTACTTCAGCTGGGGGGAGCTGGAGCCGAAAATAAAAGATAAACCAAACTTAAGGCTGACCGCCTGGGGTGTCGGTGATAATGAGCCGGCCCATAAGCTGAACTTTACCACCGCCCCCGGCTACGCCGGACAGCTGCCGTCATTAGTCAAGAAGGTAAAGCAGCGGCTAAAGCAAAAGCAGCGATTAATAATCGTCAGCCACCAGGCCAGCCGACTCGCCGAGCTTCTGGAGCAGGCCGACATTATGGCCTCGCCGGTGACTGAGATAGAAGAAATACCGCCGGAAGGCTCATTAACATTAGTTCAGGGGCTCCTGGGGGAGGGGTGGGTAATGAACGGCCGGACCCACCTGCTCACCGACGCCGAGGTCTTCGGCTTTATCAAGCAGAGACGGCTGGTAAAAAGAAGGCCGGTGTCCCACCACCAGTTTATCATCGAGCTTACCCCCGGTGACTACGTGGTACACGTCGAGCACGGCATCGGCAAGTTCGCCGGCGTGGTCAGGATGAGCACCGAGAATGGCGAAAAGGAATACCTGCTGCTGAAATACGCCGCTAACGACAAGCTCTACGTCCCCACCGACCAGATAGACCGGGTCAACCGCTACATCGGCGGCGGCGACCATGCCCCCACACTATCCCGGCTGGGCACCCAGGAATGGAGTCGAACCAAGCAGAAGGTGAGGGAATCGGTGGAGGAGGTGGCTAAAGACCTATTAGTCCTCTACGCCGCCCGGGAGGTGGTGCCCGGATTTTCCTTCTCGCGGGATACCGTCTGGCAGCAGGAGCTGGAAGCCTCCTTCCCCTACGTGGAAACGCCCGACCAGATAGAGGTGCAGGGGCAGGTCAAGGCCGACATGGAAAAAAATAAGCCGATGGACCGGCTGGTCTGCGGGGACGTCGGCTACGGCAAGACCGAGGTCGCGGTGAGGGCCGCCTTCAAGGCGGTGATGGACGGCAGGCAGGTGGCGGTACTGGTTCCGACCACCGTCCTCGCCCAGCAGCACTTCTCCACCTTTAGAGAAAGGCTGGAGGCCTTCCCGGTGAGAATCGAGGTATTGAGCCGTTTCAAGACTCCCGGAGAGCAGCAGGCCGTCATAGAAGGGCTGGCCGGCGGCAGCGTCGATATCTGCATCGGCACCCACCGATTATTACAGAAGGACATAAATTTCAAGAACCTGGGGCTTTTAATTATCGACGAGGAGCAGCGCTTCGGCGTCACCCACAAGGAACACCTCAAAAAGATGCGCCAGGAGGTGGACGTGCTCACCCTGAGCGCCACCCCCATCCCCCGCACCCTGCACATGTCGCTGGTGGGGGTCAGGGACATGAGCACCATGGAAACGCCGCCCGACCAGCGCCTGCCCATCAAGACCTACGTCGCCCGGTACGACGAAAGGCTCGTCAGGGAGGCCGTCCTCAGGGAGATGGAGCGCAACGGACAGGTCTTCTTCGTCCATAACCGGGTCGAGAGCATCGCCCGTGTCGCCGAAAAGCTGCAATCATTGATACCCGAAGCCAGAATCGCCGTCGCCCACGGCCGGATGCCGGAAGGAGAACTGGAAAGGGTCATGAGCGACTTCAGCCAGGACAAGAGCGACATACTGGTCAGCACCACCATCATCGAGTCCGGGCTGGACATGCCCAACGTCAACACACTGATTGTCAACCGCGCCGACAGGTTCGGGCTGACCCAGCTATACCAGCTGCGGGGCAGAGTGGGACGCGGCGCCAGCCTCGCCTACGCCTACTTCCTCTTCGACAGGGGGAGAATGCTTACCCCCACCGCCGAGAAAAGACTAAAGACCATCTTCGAGGCCACCGAGTTGGGGGCCGGATTCAGTATCGCCCTTAAAGACCTGGAAATAAGGGGGGCTGGAACGCTGCTGGGGGCAAGGCAGAGCGGGCATATCAGCGCCGTCGGCTTCAGCCTCTACTGCCGACTGCTCGCCGACGCGGTGGAGTCTCGCAAAGCCCGGCAGGCCGGAACCCCCGAAAAAGCCCGGCCCTCTCCACTGCCAGCGCCCACCCTCGACCTGCCCCTCAAAGCCTATATCCCCGAGGAATACATCGCCGACATCGAGACCCGCCTCAGCCTCTACCAGAGCCTGGCCAGAGTCGACAAATTAGAGCAGATAGAGGCTATAAAAGACGAGTTCAACGATAGGTTCGGCGCTGTGCCTGCGGAAGTAAGAAACCTCCTCTACGCACTCAAGATAAAAATGCTGGCGGGAAAAGCCGGAATCGAGTCCATTTCTATTGAGGACGGGCTTATCGTCCTGCGCTTGTTAGAGGGCATGCAGTTCACCCCCCGGCAGCATGAGCTTCCCCTCCCCAACGGGGTCAGGATGGGGGTGAGGCAGGTCAGTCTGAGCTATAAGGGGGATAAGGGGTGGAAGGCAAAGCTGGAGAGGGTGTTAAAACAACTAAGGGATTGACATAGGGGGATATAATGGGGAGTATGGGTGAATCTCAAATGGAATTCAAAAATCTTGAAGACATCCAATCACTAATACAACACGGAATTGACGAGGGTATTACACTCGAATATAAGCAAGAACTTGATAAGGATAATAAGGAAATAGCTAAAGATATCTCTGCTTTAGCAAATACTAATGGCGGTACTCTTATATATGGCATCAAATCTCAGGATAGAACCCCTGCCGACATAAACTGGCTGGATGGAAGTGGAATAGAAGAAAGGATTCAAAATATAGTAGCGACCACAATCCAACCAAAATTAGAGGGAATGCAGGTTATTCGCCTACCAAATCCTGACAATGATTCAGAAGCAGTATATATAGTTAATATCCCTAAAAGCCTCAACGCACCTCATATGGTGTATAATCGTTACTATATTCGGCGAGGTTCTGTGTCATCACCAATGGAAGACATCGATGTAAGGAGTGCGATGTTTGGAAAAGGGCGAACTGCAGCTCTTAGATACGAGATAGCACAGAACTCAGAGCTAGCTGAGCGAACCCGTAAATTAATCGAGCAAATATACGTTTATCCCCAACCAGATAGAGCACCTATTTCTCTTATACCTTTTCACACAGATGCATGGAATGCAATTATTGCTTCAGGGTTACTATATTCCTTGGAAGATGCGATAGCCGAGCGGTTGGTGGAGGCCTATAGACGTATCCACGAGGTAAATTCAATCATTGGGTGGATTAACATGAAAAATCCAGATGTGGCAGCCACTCCTGTTGAACCATCGTCAGCAAAACATGGAACATACTTGCCAGCTTTGCTCAGCAATATACTCCCAAGACTTAACAGTCTACTAAAGGATATAGCGGGTCTACTACCAGAATAAACATACAAGGGACAGTTGATAATAGGGAATCCAACAGGGGCTTTAAGCCCCTTTTTTTATTAATAAAAGTTATTGGGCGGGCGGGTATGGGAAGAAAGACGACTAAGGGGGGAAAAGGGGCGGAAGGCAAAGCTGGTTAGCTACGGGGACTTCTAAGAATTAAGCCATTTTGCACCTCCCGATGCGTTCCCCGGTTCTTAATAACGCAAAGCATTAATCTGCCGCTAGAACAGAATTGTTTTTAACCTGCGCTTCACCAGACTAAACAGGCTACTTCTTGATGGCCTTCTTGACCTTCGCCATCACGTCCGGGGGGATGGTCTTCATGCCATGTGCCTCTTCGGCATGTTTGGCAATCTTGGTCATGAGTTCGGCCTCAGTGGGGGCGCTGACCTCAAAGGGGCAGTCCATGCCCGTGTCGCTACATTTGAATGACGGCATTTTTCTCACCTCCTTTCTATCTTTTTTAACAAAGCTCGCCCTCTATAAAGATGGCTACACGGTCTATTATCAACCGCTACCCATTAAATAGTCATAAAATAGAACCTGAAAAGATTACGAAATTATGACAATTTGGTGAGAGCTGGCGGATGTCTAATTCCGCGGAGGGGTAAGGGAGTTTTAGAGGGTGTTTAGCTACCCACCCCACAAGGGGGCGGGGGATAAGGATGAGCTAATCTCTCTAATCCGGGGGAAGAGGGGCAAAGAAGTTTAAGAGGTGAAACCTTTTGGGCGGGCGGGTATGGGAAGACAGACGACACGAGGGGAAAAATTTGACTAAACGGGCTTATTGTGGTTAAATAAAAGATAAGGGGAGCTTCTGATACTCGTACTTGCCTGATTTGGTTTTGGGAGGTGGAGAAATGAGGCTTCACGCACTATTCGGAGTTTGGCAAGTGGACAGTTGGGTGCCCTACCCGGGGGTAGGGCAAACGGAACTCGGGCTCGGCTCGGAAGAGTGGGCAAAAGGTTAGTTCTATTAGGAACGCCTCATGCGGTGGTGAACATCGCAAGTGAGTAAAGCTCGAGGAAAATAGATTAGCCAGTGGAGGGCACTCAGTGAAGTGCCCTCCACTTTATTTTTGAAGATAATTAAGCTTTAGGGCAAGAGGATTCTCATCATCCTGAGCCAGCATAAGAAAGAGTTTAAGGGAAGGGGGAAAAGGGGTAGCTAATCTAAGGGGGTGTTTAAGAGGTGGCAAATACGGGGCCCCCGGAAAAACGAAGTTTTTTTGGGGTGTAAATCCACCTCTTTTCCTTAAAGGGCGGCGGGCGGGAAAAGACAATAAAAGGGGCGGGGTTGAAAAAAACTCCCAAATTCGCTAACGTATATAGAGAAAAGCGTTAAGGAGAAAACGGACTAATGAGAATCAAAAAACTATCCCGAATAGCCAGCATACTATTGATTGGGGTACTGCTGCCACTGGCGGCCTGCGCCAGCGAAACACCCGCGGAAACGCCAGGGGAAACCCCCGGCGAAACCCCCAAGGAAACACCCAAGCCCAAAAGCTACTCATCCCCGCCGGAGATGACAATCGACCCCGCCAAACACTACACCGCCACCATCGAGACCGAAAAAGGCAACCTGGTACTGGAGCTATTCGCCAGCGACGTGCCGGTAACCGTCAACAACTTCGTATTCTTAGCCCGCGAGGGCTTCTATAACGACACCACCTTCCACCGCGTCATCGCCGACTTCATGGCCCAGGGAGGCGACCCCACCGGCACCGGAGCCGGAGGCCCCGGCTACAAATTTGCCGACGAGTTCACCAGCCACAGCCATGTCACCGGCGCCCTGTCCATGGCCAACGCCGGCGCCAACACCAACGGCAGCCAGTTCTTCATCTGCTATGCCCCACAGCCCCACCTCAACGGGCACCATTCGGTGTTCGGCCAGCTGACAGAGGGGATGGATGTCCTGCTGAAAATAAAGAACGGCGACGCCATAAAGCGGATAGTTATCGAGGAAACTAGCTAAAGGGGAAGTTTAGACCTCTTTACACTTTTTAAAACGGGGGGATACACCCCTCCCTGTTAGCGGGTGTCTATCTTCCCACCCTGACCCGCCCTACAGAAGTGACACTTCTATCAACTCCTTCTGGGGGGGCGGGGGTTTAGAGAAAGTTTATCTTCCCACCCTGACCCACCCTCAAAGGCTTTGCCTTTAAGAATCCCTTGAACGGTGGGGGAATCCCCCCTTTATCAAGGGGGGACAATTTATCTCTTACTGAGGGGTGGGGAAAGAAAGTTCCAGAAGCGGAGCTTATGAGGGCGGGAGGGTATGGGAAAACAACACTGGTTAAAAGGGGGGGGTAAAGCCCTACCCTATCCGCAGCCGGATTTCATCGGGGGTAACGCTCCTCTAGCTACGAGTCCTTGATGCCCCGTTCATGAATATAATCAATGGCATCCTGAACGGTTACTATCTTCTCCGCATCCTCGTCCGGTATCTCCACCTTCTGGTCGGGCTTGCCAAACTCCTCCTCTAGGGACATTATCAACTCGACCAGATCCAGAGAATCGGCGCCCAAATCGTCAACGAAACTGGCCGAAGGCACGACATCAGTTTCCTCAACACCCAGTTGCTCAACAACTATCTTCTTTATCCTATCAAAGACTGTGGGCATCTTTTACCTCCCTATTTTCTAGCGGCAAGAGTGCTAACCGAGCCTAACACTCCGTTAACAAACCTTGACGAACTATCGCTGCCAAACTTCTTGGCTAACTCGACCGCCTCATTGATGGCGACCTTCACTGGGACATTATTATCAAGTAAAATCTCAAATATTGCAAGTCTTAAGATATTCCGGTCCACGACAGGTATCTGCGCCAGCGGCCAGGCCGGGGCAAACTTACCGATATGCTCATCAATCTGCTCCCGGTTCCCCATAACGCCACCGACCAGCCCCCGGGCAAAGTCAGCGTCCTCTCCGGTAAGCCCGCTTTCGGCCAGAAGATGAGCCAGGGCCACTTCCACATCGTGACCGGCCGAGTCGAACTCGTATAACACCTGAAGGGCTACCATCCTGGCTTTACGTCTTACTCCCATCGCTTTAAGCCACCAAACCTATTATTATAGCATTTTGTTTTAACCATGCAGCCGGGATACTACATGCCCCCGTTAACGCTCAAGACCTGACCGGTGATGTAGCCCGCCTCCTCGGAGGCCAGAAAAGCGACCGCCTCGGCCACGTCCTGGGGAGTGCCGAAACGGTCCAGCGGGATATGCTTTTTAATCTCCTGCCGTTGTTCCTCTTTTATCTGCCGGGTCATATCGGTCTCGATAAAGCCGGGGGCGACGGCATTAGCGGTGACGCCGTGAGAGCCGACCTCCCTGGCCACCGTCCGGGTAAAGCCGATAATGCCAGCCTTGGCCGAAGAGTAGTTGGCCTGCCCCGGGTTGCCGACGAGACCGGCAATGCTGGATAGGCTGATAACCCGGCCCCAGCGCGCTTTAAGCATATACCGCAAAACGGCTTTAGTGCAGAGGAAGACGCTCTTTAAGTCCACCGCCAGCACCTTGTCCCAGTCCTCCTCCGACATCCTGAGCAGGAGCTGGTCGCGGGCGATGCCGGCATTATTGACCAGGATATCAATCCTGTTATAGGCGGCCAGTGTCTCTTCCACCAACCGGGCGACATCAGATGCCTGGCTGACATCGGCCAGGCAAACCAAGCTCTGCCCGCCCGTAGCCCTGATTTCCCCGGCTACCGCCTCCGCCTCTTTCTCCATGATATCGGACACCACCACCGTTGCCCCCACCCCGGCCAGTTTAAGGGCGATGGCCCGCCCGATACCCCGGCCACCGCCGGTGACTATGGCTACTTTATCAGAGAGATTCATTTTACCTCACCCCCTGTTTAACGATTGTTTTTTGTCCCATACCCACCCGCCCAAAATGCAGAGCCTCTTTAGACTCTCTTTTCCCCACCCCCTCTAAGGGGCGGGGTTTTGCCAAGTTTTAGAAGCGCAACCGGGGCCCCCGAAAAAACGAAGTTTTTTTGGGGTAAAAGCTTATGAGGGTGGTAGGGTGGGAAGCAAAACACAGGTCTAAACTCCCCCCTGAGCAATGTTTTGGATTGCCTCGGCAGTACCGATATTTATAATTTTAACACCCCTGTCTATCCGCTTGATAAGGCCGGCCAGTACCCTGCCCGGCCCGATTTCAATAAATGTGGATACGCCGTCATTGACCATATACTCAACCGAGCGCTGCCACTGGACACAGTTGCACAGCTGAGCCAGCAGCTCCTCTTTAACCGCCAGAGCAGTAGTTAACGGCCGGGCAGTGGTATTGCCGATAATGGGCACGGACGGGGCTTTGAAGTCAAGGGCGGCGATAATCTTCGCCATGCCGTCAACCGCCGGCTGCATCAGCGGGGTATGAAAGGCGCCGCTTACCTGGAGGGGTATGGCGCGGTGGGCCCCTTTTTCCTTGACTGTCTCCATAGCCTGGGCCAGCCTGTCCTTAGCCCCGCTGATTACTATCTGGCCGGGGCAGTTAATATTGGCGATGCGGGTATCGGTCTGTTGACAGACCTCGGCCAGGGGTATCTCATCAAGGCCGATTATGGCCGCCATACCGCCGGGGGTAAGCTCGCCCGCTTCATGCATGAGCCGTCCCCTTTCCCTTGCCAGATAGACGGTGGTGGCGAAATCAAGCACACCCGCCGCCGCCAGCGCCGTGTACTCGCCCAGGCTGTGGCCGGCGACAAAAGCGGCCGGGGGCAACCCAGCGTTCAGGCTGCGGCTGGCTTCAAGGCAGGCAAAACTCACAGTTACTATCGCCGGCTGGGCGTTGACCGTCCGGACAAGCTCGTCCTCGGGGCCCTCAAAGCACAGGCGGGAGAGGGAAAAGCCCAGGGCTTTATCGGCCTGCTCAAAGACGGCTTTAGCGGCACCATAATTCTGATAGAGGTCAAGGCCCATGCCCACCCACTGCGAACCCTGCCCGGGGAAGACATAGGCTGCTTTCATCGCTTCCACCAAATCATTGCCTCCGGCTATGCCGCCGGCTTCTTCGGGGTTTTGACTTCGATGACCTCCCTGCCGGCATAGCTGCCGCAGGTAGGACAGGCACGGTGAGATAGCTTGGGACTATGACACTGAGGGCACAAGTCCAGTGAGGGTGTGACTATGCCCAGATGAGCCCGGCGCTTACCCTGCCGCGCCTTGGCGTACTTTCTTTTCGGTAAAGCCCCCATATTATTACTTTCCTTTCTCTTTTTTCAGTTTGCTCAGTTCCACCCAGCGGGGGCCGGTTCTTCGAGAGGAGCAGCCGCAGGGCCCCGTGTTAAGATTATGACCGCAAAAGGGACACAACCCGGCGCAATCTTCCTTACAGAGCGGCTTCATTGGAACCGCCAGCAGCGCATACTGGCGTACCGCCTCGGTCAGGTCAAGAATATGATTTTCGTCAATGGTGAAGGAGCCCGGCTCGTCGGGCACGGGTATGGCCACCCCGGTATCCACGTCGGCGGTGGGGTAATACTCCTCCTCAAGATTCACTTTAAGCGGGCACTCGAACGGGCCCAGGCAGCGGCTGCAGGTAAGCTCGACCCCGGTGCCGAGCGCTCCCTTAACCAGTATACTGCGGTTGGTGCGCAGCAACCTTACACTGCCCTCGACCATACTGTTAACACCGTCACCGGTGATTTCGATAACCTGCTTTATCTCATAATCCCGCACCGAGCCTATGGACGCCCGGAGCAGCTGGGCTACGTTAATCTGCATCGCCGACCACCTCCCCTCCAGAAACAAGTCTTCTATTATTATAGGCCGAGCATGACGCCTGCTGTCAAGCTTATCTCCGGGGCGTAACCCTTCCACATAAGGGTGGCCGGGCGGGTAAAGATATAAAACGGGGAGGGGTCAATATCTATCCCCCCAGCACCTTCAGCTTCCTCAGGGCAAAGGCGATCTCGTTTCTCAGCACCTGGTTGGAGCCTTCATATATCTGGGTAATCTTGGCATCGCGGAACATCTTCTCGATGGGATAGTCGCGCATGTAGCCGACGCCGCCGAAGACCTGCATGGCGTCGGTGGTTACCTTCATCGCCGTATCCGAGGCGAAGACCTTGCACATCGCCGATTCCTTGGTGAAGTTCTTAACCCCGTTATCCACCATCCGGGCGGTTGAATAGACCAGCGCCCGCGACGCCTCCACCCGCATCGCCATCTCCGCCAGCAGCTGCTGTACCGCCTGCTGGGCGTAAATGGGGTGGCCGAACTGGATGCGCTTCTTGGCGTAGTCAATAGCCGCCTCCAGAGCCCCCTGGGCCAGACCCATCGCCTGGGCACCCAAACCGGGGCGGGAGCGGTCTAACAGCTTCATGGTCAGGATAAAGCCTATCCCCTCCCGGCCGATGATATTCTCGGCGGGGATGAGGCAATCCTCAAAGACCAGCTCTCTGGTCGAGGAAGCGCGAATGCCCAGCTTCTTCTCCTTACGGCCGAAGGTAAAGCCGGGGGTATCTTTTTCAACAATGAAGGCGCTGGCGCCGCGGGGTCCCTTCGATTTATCGGTTAAGGCGATAACGGTGTATACCTCGGCATCGCCGCCGTTGGTGATGAACTGCTTGGTCCCGTTAATGATATAGCCTTTATCGGTTTTCTGGGCGGTGGTCTTGATGCTGCCGGCATCGCTGCCGGCGTCGGCCTCGGTCAGGCCGAAGGCAGCCAGCCTCCTGCCGCTGGCGATATCGGGCAGGTATTTGTGCTTCTGCTCATCGGTACCGTACTCGAGCAGGGTGAATGATCCCAGACCGCTGGCGGCATAGCTGACGGCAATACCGCTGCACACCCGGCTCAGTTCCTCCACCACCAGACAGAGGTCAAGGAGGCCGCCGCCCAGACCCCCGTACTCTTCGGGAATATAGACGCCGAACAAGCCGGCGTCAGCCAGGATTTTCATTATCTCCGCGGGGAACTCTTCTTTTTCATCAAGCTCCGCCCGCACCGGCAAAATCTGTTCTTCGGCAATAGTCCGGGTTAGATTTCTGATTTCCTTCTGCTGCTCCGTTAAGAAATAGTCCAAAGCGCTCCTCCTGAATTCGATGTGATAGCCCCACCAAGAATTAGTCCATTATAAGCTAAGCCGGACACCCACTGTCAAGGCGGGCCGACCTTGACATTGCGCCAGACCATAATTAAAATTTTCCCGGGACACAATTTTAGCGCTGACAGGCCGGGGGTTTTGAAGATTTTTTAGCAATATCCGGCCAAAATATGCTAAACTGGATAGCCGCAGGTTAATCGCCGGGCAAAAGGAGGCGAAACCAATGTTAGCCAAGGCATTCGTTCTCATCGAAACGGCGGTGGGCCGAAACAAGGAAGTAGCCACTGCCCTGAAAAAGCTAAAGGGGGTGAAATCGGTTGATATCGTCACCGGGCCCTATGATATTATCGCCGTCATCGAGCAGGAGAACCTGAATGATGTCGGCGACCTGGTTACCAGCAAGATTCACCCCATAACCGGCATTTCCCGGACGGTGACCTGCCTGGCGATAAAGACCGGCTAAAAACCGGGCAAAACCTGAGATTATAATTATTATAAGATTATTATAAAGCAGTACTTTGACTGTGAGAAGGAGATAAAAGCATGGATTTTAAACTGAGCGAGGAGCAGCAGAAATTCCGGCAGGAAATCCGTGATTTCCTTGAGGGGGAGATAAAGCAGGGGCTGTGGGAGCCGAGCTGCGATGCCTGGATAATGGGGCACAACCCGGAGTTTACCAGGCGGGTGTCCCAGAAGGGCTGGATTGGCCTGACCTGGCCCAAAGAGTACGGCGGGCAGGAGCGTTCCTACATCGACCGGCTTATCCTGACCGAGGAGATGCTGCGCTACGGAGCGCCGGCCGCCTGCCACTGGTTCGCCGACCGCCAGATAGGCGGCGCCGTCGTCCACTACGGCACCGACCAGCAGAAAAAAGAGCTGCTGCCCATGATTCTGAAAGGCGAAGCCTACGTGGGCCTGGGCATGAGCGAGCCCGACGCCGGCAGCGACCTGGCCTCTCTTAAAACTAAAGCCACCGAGGACGGCGACGATTTTATTATCGACGGGCAGAAGACCTGGACCAGCGGCGGCGGCAACATGAACTGGATTTACCTGGTGGCCCGCACCGACCCCGACGCCCCCAAGCACAAGGGTATCAGCGAGTTCTTCTTCAGCACCGATTTGCCCGGGATCAGCGTCGCCCCCATAGAAGATATTACCGGCGGGGTGCACTTCAACGAGGTCTTTTTCGAGAACGTGCGTATCCCCAAGACCTGCCTCATCGGGGAGAGGAACAGGGGCTTTTACCAGATTTTGAACCAGCTCGACTACGAGCGGAGCGGCATGGAGCGGCTGATGGCCAACTACCCCCTGTTCGAGGCCGTCATAAAATACGTCAAAGATACCAAGCGGAACGGTAAGCCATTATCTCAGGACCCGCTGGTACGCTCAAAGCTGGCCCAGCTAAAAATCGAGTTTGAAATAGGGCGGCTGCACATGTACCGCGTGGCTATGGTTATGGACGAGGGCCGCGCCCCCAACTGGGAATCATCGATGTCCAAGATATACGGCACCGCCTTCGAGCAGCGCCTGGCCGGCGCCGCCATCGAGATAGCGGGGCTCTACGGACAGCTTTCGCCGGAATCGAAGCGGGTGCCGATGCGCGGCATGGCCTATCATTCTTACCTGTCTTCCAAGGGCTACAGCCTGCAGGCCGGCAGCTCGGAAGTCCTCAAGAATATCCTGGCGCTGAGAAAGCTGGAAATGCCCAGCCAGTAAATTGATTATAAGCCAGTAAACTGATTATAAGCCAGCAAACTGATTATAAGATTCAAATAGGAGGCAACGATGAACTTAGCTCTCTCTGAAGAACAGGAAATGTTAAAAAAGATGGCCAGCGATTTTCTGACCGACAAGCTGCCCAAGGCAACGGTTAAAGAGATCGAGGAAAGCGAGGAGGGCTACTCTCCGGAACTGTGGAAGGAGATGGCCGGGCTGGGCTGGATGGGGCTGGCCTTCCCCGAAAAGTACGGCGGCAGCGGCATGGGCTTCCTCGACCTGGCCATACTGATAGAGGAGATGGGACGGGCCTGCCTGCCCGGGCCCTATTTCTCCACGGTGGTCCTGAGCGGTTTCACCATTCTCGATATCGGCAGCGAGGAGCAGAAAGCGGCCTACCTTCCCAAGATATCCAGCGGCGAGGCCATATTTACTTTAGCCCTGACCGAACCCAGCGCCAGCTACGAAGAAAGCGGCATCGAGACCAAAGCCGCCGCCGAGGGCGATAACTATGTCATCAGCGGCACCAAGCTCTTTGTCCCCGACGCCAACGTCGCCGACTATATGCTGGTGGCGGCCAAGACCGGCAAAGGGATTACCTTATTCATAGTAGACGCCAAAAGCCCGGGGATAAGCACCACCGTCTTAAAGACAATCGCCAACGACAAGCTCTGCGAGGTGGTCTTCGACAAGGTAAAAGTGCCCAAAGACAATATACTGGGCAAACTCGACCAGGGCTGGCCGGAGATAGAGAAGATAATCCAGCGGGCGGCGGTGGGCAAGTGCTGTGAGATGACCGGCTGCATCCAGCAGGCGCTGGACATGACCGTGGAATACTCTAAAGACAGGAAACAGTACGGCCGTCCTATCGGCAGTTTCCAGGTTATCCAGCACTACTGCGCCGACATGGCCGCCGATGTTGACGGCACCCGCCTCTCTGCTTATCAAGCGGCCTGGATGCTCAGCGAGGGGCTGCCCTGCACCCAGCAGGTAGCCATCGCCAAGGCCTGGGCCGGAGAAGCCTGCCAGCGGGTCATGGCCCTGGCCCACCAGATTCACGGGGCTATCGGCGTGACCATAGACCACGATTTGCAGTACTATACCAGGCGGGCTAAGGCGGCCGAGGTAAGCTTCGGTGACGCCGGTTTCCACCGGGAAGCAGTAGCTAAAGAAATGGGCCTGTAATCTAAGCCAGTGTCTTTAGCCTGGCCAGTACTTCATCTATGGTCGCCTCGGCGGTGGAGGCCCCAGAGGTCACCCCTATAGTCTGCTTGCCCGCAAACCAGGCGGGGTCGATTTCAGCCGCCGTCTCGATAAGGTGCGTCTCGGTAACCGCCGAACACATCTCGGCCAGGCGGTTGGTGTTGGCACTGCCCTTCCCCCCGATGACCAGCATCAGGTCCACCCGGCCCGCCAGCTCCAGGGCCTGAGCCTGCCGTTTTCTGATGTCGTGGCAGATGGTATCGATGATGCGCATCTCCGAGTCCCGTCCAAAAGAGCCGTCAATCAGCTTTTTAACGAATTCGACGAAATGGGCCGGTATCTGGGTGGTCTGGGATAAAACCCCCAGGCGGCGGGGTATAGGGTCTAACTTGAAAACATCCTTTTCGTCCAGCGTGGCCAGACCCTTACCCTCGGCCCAGCCCAGGACGCCCTTGACCTCGGTATGGTCGGCACTACCGTAGATAACGATAAAGAAACCGCTCTCGGCTAATCTTCGGGCGGCGTTCTGAAGGCGGTTGACGAAGGGGCAGGTGGTATCGACGATGCCGATATGCCGCTTTTTAAGCTGCTCCTCTACCTCCGGGGTTACCCCGTGAGAGCTGATGGCCGCCGTGTCACCCCTGATATCGTCAACGCTTTTAGCCACCCTGACCCCGATCCCGGCCAGCCTCTGCAGCACCTGCTGGTTGTGCACCACCGCCCCCAGCGTCTCCACCCCGCCGCGCTCGGCGACCACCTTCTCCAGCATGTCAATAGCCCGCTTCACCCCGAAGCAGAAGCCTATTTCCCCGGTCTTTTCAATCTTCACCGCTTCACCTTCCCGGCATAAACTCCACGATATTGCGGGGGCAGCAGCTCGGCTATGCGCTGCATGATTAAATCAGTGTACTCAACCAGTTTTTCCCGGGTCAACTTACCCTCCACCGGCGGCAGGTTAAAGGGCTTGCCGATATTAATCGTCAGGCGGGGGCGGCGAAAGAGCCAGCACATACCCTTAATCTGCTCGGTGCCGATGATGCCCACCGGCAGAATGGGCACGCCGCTGCGGCAGGCGATTAAAGCCGAGCCGGGCATGGCCGTCTTTAACCTGGCGCTGCGGCTCCTCGATGCCTCCGGAAACATGGCCAGAGCCAAACCATCGGCCAGTACCTTCTGTGAACTGCGCAGCGCCCGCCTGTCCAGCTTGCCCCGGTGCACCGGAAAGGAACCCAGGCCGCTGACGAAATAGGCGCCCAAGGACGAGCGAAACAGCTCCTCCTTGGCCATAAAGATCACCGTTCGGCCCAGGCTGACCCCGAGCAGGGGCGGGTCGGTCAGATTGAGGTGATTGGCCACCACCAGCACCGGCCCCTCTTTAGGGACATTCTCTCTACCTTTGACCTGCCACCGGGTGAGGAGCTTGAACAGCCTGATGAGCAGACCTCTGCCTATGTAATAGAACCAGGGCAATACTTATAACTCCGCTAGAGCGTTTACCAATTATAACCCATAGGGCAAAGACAATCTACGTCTTGATTAAACCAGCTTTTTATTCCATAATAACCAGACAGGGATGAAAAAACTAACCATCGGTAAGTTAAGAGGCCTGCAGCAGATTGCCGGCCCCGACGGCATCTTTACCATGTGCGCCATGGACCACCGCGGCTCGCTGCAGCACATAATTGGGGAGGGAACCAAGCTTAGCTATGATGAGATGGTCGAGCGCAAGCTGGAGCTGTGCTCCAACCTGGCCCCCCATGCCAGCGCTATTCTGCTCGACCCGGAATTCGGCGCCGCCCAGTGCATCGCCCGCGGCGTTCTACCCAGGAGCACCGGGCTTGTGATCAGCATCGAGGCCTCGGGCTACATCGGGGGCAGCGAACAACGCCTGACCGCACTGCTGGACGGCTGGAACGTGGCCAAGGTTAAACGCATGGGCGCTTCGGCGGCCAAGTTCCTGGTCTACTACCGCCCCGACCTAATCGAGCTTGCCAGCAAATTGATGGACGTGGTCGAGGAAATCGGGCTGCAATGCAAACAGTATGACCTCCCCTTTGTGGTGGAGCCGGTGAGCTATCCCATCGGAGAAGAAGTGAAAAACCCGGCCCACTTCGCCAAGGTAAAAGAGCAGCTGGTGCTTAAGACCGCCGGGCATATAAGCAACCTGCCCATAGATGTGCTCAAATCCGAGTTCCCCGCCGACTTGCGCTACGAGAAGGATAAAGCCAAACTAGCTGACCTCTGCCGCCAGCTTGACGCGGCCTCAGCCGTCCCCTGGGTAGTCTTGAGCGCCGCCGTAGACTTCGAGACCTTCTGCCAGCAGGTGGAAATCGCCTGCCAGGGCGGTGCCTCCGGCTTTCTGGCCGGGAGGGCTATCTGGCAGGAGGCGATGCATCTCGGTAAAGCCAAAGAAAGGACTAAATTTCTGGCCACGGTGGGGGCGGACAGATTGAAAAAGCTAAACGAGATTGCCGCCAAATACGCCACCCCCTGGTATAAGAAGCTGGGGCTGACCAGCGGCGAGCTGGCCCCTACTTCAGAAAGCTGGTACCAGGAATACGAGAAATGAAAAACGCCTTGATTGCCACCATAACCCTTAACCCCAGCCTCGACCAGCACATCACCGTGGACGGACTGGTGATAGACGGGACCAACCGCTGGTCCCGGCTGCACCGCTACGCCGGGGGCAAGGGGATAGATGTGTCACGGGCTATCCACGAGATGGAGGGCAGAACCATCGCCTACGGATTCATCGGCGGGCCGGTGGGCCGGGCGGTGGAGATACTGCTTGATGAAGAAGATGTCCCCGTCAGCTTCACCCCTATCCATCGGGAAACAAGGACCAACTTTATCATCACCGACAGCAAAACCGGGCGTCAGACCAGAATCGACGCCCCCGGCCCCCGCATCTCCAGAGACGAGTTCGAAAGGTTCCAGAGGAAAATGCTGCGGATTCGCCCCAGCCCGGACTTAATCGTGATGGGCGGCAGTCTGCCCCCGGGCATCCCCAGCGATGTTTACTACTCCATGATTACGGAAGCCAAAACCTTCGGGGTAAGAGCCATCCTGGACTCGGAAAGCCAGTGGCTGATCGAAGGCATAAAAGCCAAGCCCTACCTGATCAAGCCCAACGTCACGGAGGCAGAGGGACTGCTGGGGCGGGAACTCCCTGACGAAGACGCCATCATCAAGGCGGCGCTGGATATAGTTGACATGGGCGTTGAGATAGCCGTTATCTCCCGGGGCAGAGAGGGCATCATCGCCGCCACCGATAAAGAGGTCTTCAAGGCGGTACCGCCCGAGGTAAAGGTGAAAAGCGCCGTGGGCGCCGGCGACTGCACCATTGCCGGCCTGGCTTTGAAGCTGGCTGACGAAGAGTCACTGTTCAGCGCCTGCCGGCTGGCGGTAGCGCTGGGGACAGCCGCCGTATTGACCCCGGGCACCGAGCTGGCCCGCCGGTCTGATGTGTTAGAACTGCTGCCGCAGGTCAAGGTGAAAAGAATAGCCGCCAGCCGCTTAAGCAAAATCATTGCCGACAGGTAAACTAATCGTCAAAGATGAATATCTCATCTATGGCCGCCCGCAAGGCCCGGGCCACATTATGAGCCAGCTTCAGTGAAGGGTTATACCTCCCCTGCTCCAGAAAGATTATAGTCTCCCGCCTGACCCCCACCATCTCGGCCAGTTTTTCCTGGGTCAGACCGTGTTTCGCCCGATATTCCTTGATTCTTGTTTTCATCGTATTTTAAAAGTCTTTTCTATTAGGTGATTTAAAAGTTTAAGAAGACCGGCGGGCCAGCCCCATGATAACGAGCACCAGACTGCCGATGATACCCGCCGCCAGTGCCGCGGGCGAGAGAATGACGGCGATGATAAAGAACACAGGCTCTTCTATGCCGAAAAGAGCGCCCAGGGCATTATGCAGGAAGACGCCGACGATGAAAGTGCCGATGGATAGCCCGCTGATAAGCAGGAAAGTCTTCAGCAGCTTCAAGAGCCTCCCGTCCATCTTCGGCTCAGCGCGGTCGTAATAGAGGTAAGACAGGAGGTAGACCAGTCCGGCGGAGAGGAAGAGGCCAGCCAGGACGTGAACAGTCTTCACGTTGTCCGTGATAATTTCAGTAAACGGCAGAATCAGGAGGGCGGTAGCCGCCGCGAAATAGACAAAGCCGTTGCGCACGGCTTTTCCTGTATTTTCCCTTACCCTTTCATCTACCGGGGGCAATTTCCTGTACTTAAGCAGGGACCAGATTTCGCGGTGTCCCAAAATAACGAGGCCGACTACCAGGGCCACGGCCACGTAGTACTGCTCGGCACCGATGAGGACGACGATTGCTACCAGCGTCAAAATAAAAACCGTCCATAAGAATTTTTTCATTTTATTTTACCCCTGATGTTAAATATTTCTAACGTTATCTATTTCTAACATACACCATTATTTATTATTTGTCAATACCCTGTCCCACCCTACAGAGGTTAGACCTCTATCAATTCTTTTTAGCCCCTACCCTAAGGGCGGCGGGTGGGAAAAGATATAAAATGGGGGTGGGGCAGCTGAAAATAGATAGACAGGACTTAAAGATAAGGTTTATAATCCCAGTTAGCTATGGAAGATAAACTCAATATCCTCTTCACCAGAGACGAAATAGCCACTACCGTCGAGCGGCTGGCGGCTGAAATAAGGCGGGACTACCTGACCAAACATCCCGTCCTGCTAGCCGTCTTAAAAGGCTCTTTTATCTTCCTGGCCGACCTCATCCGCCAGCTTGACTTCCCCCTGGAAATAGAGTTTGTCCGCCTCTCCAGCTACGGAAAGGGCACCGAAAGTTCAGGAAGGGTCAAAATGGCGCCGGGTGCCCTGTCTAAAATCAGGGGCCGGCATGTCCTGGTCGTTGAGGACATCATAGACACCGGCCTTACCGCTGCCTTTCTGCTCGATTACCTGAGGCGGAAAAAACCGGCCTCGCTGAAGCTCTGCAGCCTCACCGATAAACCGGAGCGGCGCCGGGTTATGGTCAATATCGACTACCGGGGACTGACCGTCCCCGACAAGTTTATCGTCGGCTACGGCATTGATTGTGATGAGAGGTACCGCCACCTCCCCGATATATATGTCGTGGAGCAATAAAGTCAGAGAGGGGGTGGGGCTGATAAAAAATCGTCTAATCCGGATAGCCAAAGGGGAGCTTCCCGCCGACCTGCTCCTGGCTAACGCCAGTGTAATCAATGTCTTTACCGGCAAAACCGAGCCGGGCAACGTAGCCATCTGCGGGGATAAGATAGCCGGGGTGGGGGACTACCACAAAGCCAATGAGGTGGTGGACGTGGGGGGCAAATACATCGCCCCCGGCCTTATCAACGGCCACATCCACCCCGAAAGCTCCATGCTGGATATCGCCCAGTACGCCCGCGCCGTGGTGCCCCGCGGCACTACGGCTCTGGTCACCGACCTCCACGAGATAGCCAACGTAAGCGGGCTTGAGGGGATAAGGTATATATTGAACCGCGCCCGCCGCCTGCCAATAGACCTCTTCCTCATGGCCCCATCCTGCGTTCCCGCCACCGACCGGGAGACCTCGGGGGCCAGCCTCGGCCCGGATGAAATAGCCAAGATTCTAAGGCTTAAGGAATGCCTGGGGCTGGGGGAGGTAATGAATTTCCCCGGCGTCATCGGGGGGGATAAGGCAGTCTTAAAGAAAATAGGCCTGGCCCGGGGCAAGATTATCGACGGCCATGCCCCGGGCTTAAGCGGCAAAGCCTTAAGCGCCTACATCGCCGCCGGCATCTACTCCGACCACGAGTCGGTCGCACTCGACGAAGCCAGAGAAAAGCTGGGGCGGGGGATGTGGCTGATGCTCCGGGAAGGCTCCTCCGAGAAGAACCTGGAAGCCCTGCTGCCCCTGATTACCGATAAGACATTTCAGAGGTGTATGTTTGTCGTTGACGACCGCAGCTGCCTGGACCTGCTAAAAGACGGCGACATCGACGGGGTGGTGCGCAAGGCCATCCGCCTCGGCCTCGACCCGGTGCGGGCCATCCAGCTGGCCACCATTAATCCCGCCGAGTACTTCCGGCGGCAGGGGCTGGGGGCGGTAGCCCCCGGCTATACGGCTAATCTAATCGTGCTCGGTGATTTATCCGGCTTTAAGATTGAGCAGGTCTTCTACCGGGGCAGGCTGGTGGCTAAAAATGGGGAGGCGCTGTTCCCCACACCTAAAGCAGGAAGGGGACTCAGAGACACCGTCAGGATAAAGCCCTTCACCACAGAGGCGTTAAAGTTTAACGCTTCCGGGGAAGCCGAGCCGGTTATCGAGGTTGTCCCCGGCCAGATAATCACCCGCAAGAGAATGGAGAAAATCAGGGCCGTCCCCGACCTGGAGAGGGACATACTGAAGCTTGTTGTTGTGGAGAGGCACAAAGCTACGGGAAATATCGGGGTTGGGCTGGTGGGCGGCTTCGACCTGAAGCGGGGAGCGCTGGCTTCCTCCATTGCCCACGATTCTCATAACATCATCGCCGCCGGCGCCAGTGACGGGGATATCTTTACCGCTATTAAAGAGATTGAACGCTTAAAGGGCGGCCTGGTGGCGGCGGCGGGGGGTAAAGTGCTGGCCAGCCTGGCGCTGCCCGTTGCCGGCCTTTTATCCGACCAGTCATTAGAGGTAGTAGTCAGCCAGCTGGAAAAACTGGAAAAGATAGCCGCCGGGCTGGGGGCAAAGCTGGCTTCGCCCTTCGCCACCCTTTCCTTCCTGGCGCTGCCGGTAATCCCCGAAATCCGCCTCACCGACCGGGGAGTGGTGGAGGTTTAGATGATAGGATATAATAGCTAAGAAGCTTAAGGGGGCTGGCTGGTTTTTAGCGTTGGTTTTGTTTCCCACCCAACCCACCCTATAGAAGTTATACCTCTTAACTCTCCTCTCTGGGGGAGGGGAAAGACATAGAGGGGAATGGGGAAAAATGGAGGGAATCAGCCCGGTTTCTAGAGGTGGTTTTGCTTCCCACCCTCCCACCCTCAAAGGCGGTGCCTCTGAAACTTCCTTAATAGAGAGGGGATAAGGTGATAACTACCCCACCGAAAAAGAGATAATTTCTCTCCATCGGGGGTAGGGGGGAAAGGGGCTTTAGCCCTACATTAAGGGCGGCGGGTCTAATTCCCATCCCCTATGGGGTGGGGCGTAACCCTTCCACATAAGGGTGGAGGGCGGGTAAAGATATAAAACGGGGGCGGGGTAAAGAGAGTCTAAGAGGCGAAGCCTTTTGGGCGGGTGGGTATGGGAAGATTGACAATACGGGGAAGTGCTGGAATTGGCAGACAGGCATGACTTAGGATTGGGGTTTTAGCTTCAAAGTTAACCTCGGAGTTAACCACAATACCCATTCTCTTTAGCCTTTTTTCTATCTTTTTACTAGGCTTCTTTTTACCATTCAAAACCATAGAAATATAAGCCTTGCTCACTCCCAGTTGATTAGCCAATTCAATTTGTTTCATTTCTT
>Ga0315553_10000689_pt1 | contig 29361 bp, 28 predicted proteins | sample SalMarSW160140MG_FD_203099 | JGI IMG/M metagenome (GOLD analysis project Ga0315553, IMG submission 203099) | Salt marsh sediment microbial communities from the Plum Island Ecosystem LTER, Massachusetts, United States - Salt Marsh Sediment SW1601-40 ... | reverse complement strand
GATGTGGGAAGGCAGGCGGACTGCGATTCGGTTGACGATGTACCGGATGAGCGGCGTGTGCTCGAGCACGATCTGCTCCTTGAGCGTCGCCGGGATCTCGTCGTGCTTCTCTTTCGCCTCGCGCAGGAGCGTTTCCATTCGGTCTCCCTGGGGATCGTGTTTCGCTGCGCTCGGCGGCACCCTTGCCTCCCGCTTGCGCGCTCGCGAGGGCAAAGCACGGCCTGTGCCAACGGGACTTCGCCGGTGCGCGGCGCTCCCGGACCCGTCCTCGGTCCCGCGGGCGGCGGGGCCGCCGCGGGACAGGTGTTCGGGATCATTGGCGTTTTCGCATGTGACTGCGCGCCGGTGCTACGCAAGCGGGTGCGCGAGCGGGGCGCCGCTCGGGTTGGCAGCCGGGGGCGGCGGGGGTCCGGCGCGACGGTCCGCCGACGCGGCGGCGGATTCTTGACGCGGGGAGGGAGCCCGGAGCGGGCCTGGCGGCCGACCCTCGGGTCGGCCGCGCCGGGCTAGGAGCCCAGGCCGAGCTTCTTGATCTTCTCGATCAGCGTGGTGCGATTGAGGCCGAGCTGCTCCGCGGCCTCCTTCTTGTTGCCGCCCGACTTCGCGAGCGCCTCGCGGATCAGATCGGCCTGGAAGCGGTCGACCACGCTGCGGAAGTCGAGGCCGTCGCCAGACCCCTCCCCGTAGGCGAGGGCGTCGGGCGGGGCAGGGCGGCGGCGCACCGACTCGGGGAGGTCGTCGAGGTCGATCTCGCCGCCCCCGCGCAGCACCGTGAGGCGCTCCATCAGGTTCTCCAGCTCCCGGACGTTGCCGGGCCAGTCGTAGCGGGAGAGCGCCTCCAGCGCGGCGTCCGACACCGAGTCGATCTTCGTGCCGCGCTCCCGGTTGAGCACCTCGAGGAAGTGCATCACCAGCAGCGGGATGTCCTCGCGGCGCTGTCGGAGCGGCGGGACCTCGACCGGGATCACGTTCAGCCGGTAGAAGAGGTCTTCCCGGAAGCGCCCCTCGCGGATCGCCGTCTCCAGGTTCTGGTTGGTGGCGGCGATCACGCGCACGTTCACCGTCTCCGACTTCGAGCTGCCGACCGGCTCGTAGGTCTGCTCCTGGAGCACCCGCAGCAGCTTCACCTGGAGATTCGGGCTCATGTCGCCGATCTCGTCGAGGAAGATCGTTCCGCCGTTGGCGAGCGCGAAGCGCCCCTCGCGCGAGGCGACCGCGTTGGTGAAGGCTCCGCGCACGTGGCCGAAGAGCTCCGACTCGAGCAGCTCCTCCGGGATCGCGCCGCAGTTGACCGTCACCAGGCGGCGCTCGACGCGCCGGCTGTTGTAGTGGATCGCCCGGGCGATCAGCTCCTTGCCCGTGCCGCTCTCGCCCGTGATGAGCACCGTGCTGTCGGTGCGCGCCACCTTCGCCACGACGTCGAGCACTTCGCGCAGGGCGCCGCTGTGGCCGATGATGTTCTCGAAGCGGTACTTGGTGCGCAGCTCGCTCTGGAGAGCCCGGTTCTCCGCCTTCAGCCGCCCGTGCTCGATCGCCTGCTCGACCAGCCGCCGGACCACGTCGAGGTGACCCTGCTCGAAGGGCTTCTCCAGGTACCAGAAGGCCCCGGCCCGCAGGGCGTCCACCGAGCTCTCGGGGCTGCCGAAGCCCGTCACCACGATGCACGGAAGATCGGGATCGATCTCGTGGACCTGGCGGACGAGCTCCAGGCCGTTGAGGCCGGGCATGCGGATGTCGGCGAGCACGAGGTCGAAGTCGCCCTGAGCGATCAGGGTGAGCGCCTCGGTGGCGTCGCGGGCCTCGCTGACCTGGTGGCCGACCCGGGAGAGGATGCGCGTCAGCGAGCGGCGGTACAGCTCCTCGTCGTCGACGACGAGGACATGGGACTTGGCCACGGAGATCCTCCGCGCTGCGGAGGGGGGCGTTGCGGGTCGGAAGCGACGAAAAGTAGCCGAGCCCTCGGAGCGCTTCAAGCGAACGTGCGGGTTCAAGACGACGCCAGCCCGCACCGATAGGCGATTCCATGGGAACGGCGCCGTCGCGAGCGCGCACCGAAACGGCAGCGGGCCGGGAGGCGTCCGGCAAGCTGGTGCTGATCGACGACGAGCCGCTCCTGCTGCGCTCGCTGCGCCGCATCCTGGAGGGCGAGGGGCACGAGACCTGGATGGCGGAGTCGGTGGAGGCGGCCGAGACCCACCTCGCCGACGCCGACCCGGACGTGGTGCTGCTCGACCTCGCGCTCGGCGCCGAGAGCGGTCTTGCCCTCCTGGAGCGCCTCAAACGCGAGCGGCCCGAGCTCGAGGTAATCGTGATCACGGGCAACGCGAGCATCGAGAGCGCGGTCGAGTGCATCCGTCGCGGGGCCTTCGACTACGTGGCCAAGCCCTTCGACGAGCACCGTGTGCGCACCACCGTGCGCCGAGCGCTGGAGCGCCGTCGGCTGATGCGGCGCAACCGCGAGCTGGAGGACCAGCTGCTTCGGCGCAGCGCTCCCGAGCTGATCGGCCGCTCGCCGCAGATGCGCGCACTCGCGCGCACGATCGCGAATCTGGGTCACAACGAGAGCCACGTCCTGATCCACGGCGAGAGCGGGACCGGCAAGGAGCTGGTGGCGCGCGCCCTCCACGCCTCCAGCCCGCGCGCGTCCCGGGTGTTCGTTCCCGTGGACTGCGGGGCATTGCCCGAGTCGATCATCGAGAGCGAGCTGTTCGGCCACGAGCGGGGGGCCTTCACCGGCGCGACCGGCGCGCAGGGGCTCTTCCGGATGGCGGACGGCGGCACCCTGTTCCTGGACGAGATCGGGGAGATCCCGCCTCCGGTGCAGGCGAAGCTCTTGCGTGCGCTCCAGGAGAAGGAGGTGCGCCCGGTCGGCTCCGGGACCGCGCAGCCGGTCGATCTGCGGGTCGTGACGGCCACCCACCGCGACCTGGAGCAGATGGTCCGCGAGGGCACCTTCCGCAGCGATCTCTTCTACCGCCTCGACGTGATCCGCGTGGACATCCCGCCCCTGCGCGAGCGCCGCGAGGACATCCCGCTGCTCGCCCAGCACTTCGTCGCCAAGTACGCCCGGCCCGGTCTCCCGATCGAGGGCATCGAGGAGGACGCGCTCGAGCGGCTCTGCGAGCAGGACTGGCCGGGCAACGTGCGCGAGCTCGAGAACGTGATCGAGTCGGCCCTCGCCCTGGCCCCGGGCCCGCGCCTGCGCGTCGTGGACCTGCCGCGCGAGCGACCCTCCCACAGTGCGGGCGTCGCGGCGCCCGGGCCGCGCCTCCCGCTCTCGCTCGCCGCCTACGAGAGGGCCGCGCTGGAGCGCGCCCTCTCCGAGGTGCGCGGCGACGCCGTGGCGGCCGCTCGGCTGCTCGGCGTCGGGCGCAGCACCTTCTACCGCAAGCTCGCGCGCCACGGGATCGGCGTCGGCGCGCGTCGCTGAGCCGGGCGGACGTCGGAGCGCGGTCTCCGGGTACGTCCGTGTGGGTTTCGGGGGCGGCGCCGCGGGAGCGCCGGGGGTATCGTCTCGCGCTCGGCCCCCCCGAATCCTCCGCGCGGAACCTCGTGGGACGTGAACGTGAACGCGCAGGGCGCGCACGTCTCGCGGGTTTCACGGGTCTGGCAGATCTCGCAGGTCTCTCAGGTGGATGGGAGCTGGATGTGACGGGCGAGGCGAACGTCTGGGGCGAGCGCGACGACCGCGGCCGGCGTCGCGCCTGCATCCTGATCGCCGAGCCCGAGCCCGGGGAGCGCCGACCGGGGGGGCCGTCACTCGCCTTCGCGCTCGCGTCGCTCGCCGATCCGGCGGACGATCTCGCCCCCGCGATCGAGTCGGTGACGACCTGGAGCGCGTGCATCGATCGCTGCCGCCGCGGACCGGTGGACCTCGTCGTGATCGACGAGGCCTTGGGTCGCGAGGCCGAGGAGATCGTCGCGCGGCTGCGCCGCGGCGCGCCGGAGCTGATCGTGCTCCAGCGCGGCACCGGCGACGGTGCGGCCCTGGCCTGGTTCCGGCGCGGTGCCTCGGAGTGCGTCGCCGCCGACCGCGACCTGGCCGCGCTGCGCCACGCCGCACGCGAGCGGCTCGAGCGCGCGCGGGCCCGACGCCCGGGCGGGGCCGAGGACCTTCCGGACGCCCGAGGGATCCTGCAACACCTCGGCAGTGCGCTGGTGATCGTGGACGAGGAGGGGGCGATCGCCTTCGCGAACCCGGCCGCGGAGCGGACCCTGGGGCTGTCGCGCGAGGCGCTGCACGGCCGCCGCTTCCGCGACCTCCTGATCGAGGCGACCGAGCCGGCCTCCCTCGGCGGCGAGGCCGCCAGCGCGCACGGCCTCGAGTCGCGCGCAGGGGAGGCGCGGGTCCTGCGACCCGACGGGCACGCCGTGCCGATCGCCCTGACCTGGGGGCCGATCGTGGGAGCGAACGGCGCGCCGACCGGGGCGGTCGCGGTGTTCCAGGACGTGTCGCTCACGCAGGAGTGGCGGAGCCACGCGCTCCAGACCGAGAAGATGGCGTCGATCGGTCAGCTCGCGGCGGGGGTGGCCCACGAGATCAACAACCCGATGGGCTTCATCCACGCCAACCTGTTCCAGATGACCGAGTACGTGACCGACCTGCGCCAGGTGTGGTCCCGGGTCGAGGGGCTGCTGAAGGCGATCGGCGGCGATCGTTCGCTGGTCGAGCGGGCCGCCGGCGAGCTGGCCGGGGCGGTCGAGGAGGCCGATGTCGGCTTCCTGCTCCAGGACCTCGCGAAGGCGATCCGCGAGTCCCAGGAGGGGTCCGAGCGGATCCGGCACATCGTTCAGGATCTGCGCGACTTCTCGCACCAGGACACCGGTGAACGGGTCCTCGCGGACATCAACCAGTGTCTCGATTCCACCGCCAACATCGTGTGGCCGATGATGAAACACCTGGTGGTGCTCTCGAAGAACTACGGCGAGCTCCCGCCCGTGCCCTGCTACCCGATGCAGCTCAAGCAGGTGTTCATGAATCTGCTGGTGAACGCCTACCAGGCGATCGAGGAGTCCTCCGCCCGGGACGGCAGGATCGGAACGGTCACGCTGGCGACGGTGGCGATCGAGGACGGGGTACGGGTGGAGATCTCCGACACCGGCGCCGGGATCGCGCGCGAGCACCTCGATCGGATCTTCGATCCGTTCTTCACCACCAAGAAGGTCGGTGCGGGCACCGGGCTCGGGCTCTCGACCTCGTTCAACATCGTGCGGCGCCACGGCGGCACGCTGAGCGTCGACAGCGAGCCGGGACGCGGCACCACCTTCTGCCTCCAGCTTCCGCTGCTGCGCGAGGAGATCGGGAGTCGCAGCGCGTGAGCGACGTGCGGCGTCCCGTGGTGCTGTTGGTCGACGACGAGCCGCGCATTCTCTCCGCGTTGCACCGCACGCTGCGGCGGGAGGGCTACGAGCTGCTGACCGCCGAGACCACGCAGGAAGCGCTGCGCCTGGTGGACGCGGGTCCGGTCGACTGCGTGCTCTCGGACCACAAGATGCCGGGCATGACGGGGCTCGAGCTGCTCGAGCGGGTGGCCTCGCGCCGCCCCGAGACCCGCCGGATGCTGATCACCGGCTGGAACGTGGAAATCGACCGGGACGAGCTCGCCCGCCTCGGCGTGCTTGCCGTGCTCTCGAAGCCCTGGGACGACGCCGAGCTCAAGGCCACCCTGCGCGCCGCCGTCGACGCATGATCGGGTCGCGGTCGCTCTAGAGAGCGCGGCTCAGATACTCCAGGTCCTGCTTCTGGGTGGCCTTGCCGCCGATCGCCAGCACCCGGTAGCCGCCGCGCTCGTCGCGCGTGTAGTAGATCCGTCCCTTGCCTGCGAAGCCGAGCTCGAAGATCGCCAGATGTGGCGGCAGGCCGCCCACCTTGCGGCGCACCGCGGCGGTGTCGGGGTCGCCGTCGAGGCGCTTGAGCGCCTCCTCCGCGCGCAGCTTCTGGGACTCGTCACCCAGGCCCACGAGATCCGCGATCGCGCGGTCGTCGACGGAGAGGTTCTTGTAGAGCGTGTTCAGGCGCTTGGCGACGCGTTCGGCCTCCCGGGAACGTCCCTTCGACTGCGCGGTCTGGAGCCGCGCCTCGTTCTTCAGGCGATCCCGCAGCGACGCGATCTCGCCTTCCTTCTGCGACACGTCCTCGAGGGCCTCCTCGAGCAGCTCCTCGAGGGCCTGGCGCTCCTCCTCGAGCTCGCCGGCGCGCGAGGCGTTCGCGCGCAGCAGGGCTTCGCGCTCGGCCAGCTCGCGCAGCTTCGTGTGCAGCTCGGCGCGCTCGTGCTCCAGACGATGGATCTCGAGCGCGCGCGTCTGTTCGGCGGGCTCGACCTCCGAGAGCCGTTCGCGGACTTTCCGCAGCTCCTCCTCGATCGAGCGCGCGCGGTGCGCCGACAGGTCGCGAGCGGAGACCGCGGCTTCGAGCCGCTCCCGCTCCAGGCGATTCTGGCGCCGGTGATAGAAGAACAGGCCCTGGAGCAGCACGGCGCCGTAGGCCACGAAGATCCCGGTCGACAGCATCGATCCGGGCGGCACGGAGACGACGACGTCCGAGATGGCCGGCAAGAGCTCCATCCACTCGCGCATCACGCCGTCGAGGCTTCGCTCGGGGGGCGGCGGTAGCACCTTCCCGCCCCCGACATAGAGCGGTGTCTGTCCGTCTGCGCCGAGCACGGTCACGTTGACCCGGATGCCGCCGTAGCGCACCCAGGGCGACCCCTGGACCAGCTCCGACACGCGGTTCTGGATCTGGGTGACGATCGGCCCGTCCGCCGGGTTCACCCGGGTGGCTCGCTCGACCGCGTTGCGGAAGGAGTGGTTCAGAGCCGTCTCGACGCCCTCGATCGTGAGGATGTAGAGGGCCATGAACGCGAAGATCGCCAGGAACGTGAAGCGGAACGGGGCGAGCCGGTCGAGCCCCGCGCCGAGGCTGCTCGCCTCGGCCTCCCGCGCGGATCTGGTCTCCTGCGCTCCTGCCGTCGCGACCCCTTCCGCCACGCTACCGATCATACCGGCCCGCCCTGGGGAAGGCTGCTGGAGCCGCCCGGACGCTCCGCGCGCGGAGGAAGTGTCGGGCGCGAGCCGGACGCTACCGTCCCGGCGATGCGAGTCGTCGACCTCGACCGGGACATGCGCGACGTGATTCCCACGTCGACCAGTCTCGACAGCGACTATCTGTTCGAGCAGATGACCGAGCGCACCCTGGTCCAGACGAGCGGGGCGCCGGGCCGTCGCGTGCTCGACGTGGCGAGCGGCTTCGGTCAGGACGCGCGGGCGGTGGCGGCGCGCGGCGCGTGGGTCGTCGCGGCCGAGCCCTCGGGTCGGATGTCCGCACTGGCCCGGCTCCAGGACGGCGAGGTCGCCGGCTCGCGCCTGCACCACGTGCGCGGCTGGGCCGACGGGCTGCCCTTCGCCTCGGGCAGCTTCGACGCGGTGTTCTGCAAGGGGGCGATCGACCACTTCGACACACCCGGCGAGGCGATCGCAGAGATGGCGCGCGTCACCCGGAGCGACGGCCGGGTGGTGCTGGCGATCGCGAACTTCGACTCCCTGTCGTGTCGGATCGCGCGCGCGCTCGACCGATTCCGCGAGCGCGTCCTGGGCCGCTTGCTGCCGCGCGGACGCCGTCACTACGACGTGCCCCACGACCACTTCACGCGCTACGAGCTCGCGCTGATGCGGGAGCAGGCGCAGGAGAGTCTGGTCCTCGAACACGTCGAGGGGGTATCGCTGGGCTGGGGACTCCCGGGCTGGTCCCGCTGGGTGGGTCGTCTGCCGCGGCGCTGGGCTCAGCGGGTGCTCGAGTCGGCGGGGGCCGTGGCGCGCCGCTGGCCGGCCGGGGCGGACGTCGTGGTCCTGGTCGGGCGCCCGCGGCGCTCGGCGACCAGCTCCTCGTAGACCGCCGCGGTGCGCGCCGCCACGCTCGGCCAGGAGTAGGCCGCCAGCACGCCCTTGCGCCCCTGGGCGCCGAGCTCGGCGCGGGCGTGGGGCTGGGCGAGCAGACCGGCGATTCCGCGGGCGAGGGCCTCGGCCGAGCCCGGCTGGACCAGGATTCCGCCGCCGCCCGCCGCGATCACCTCGGGCAGCGCGCCGGCCGCGCTGGCCACGACCGGGGTGGCGCACGCCATCGCCTCCGCCGCGGGCAGGCCGAAGCCCTCGAAGAGCGAGGGAACCGCGACCAGGGCCGCCCGGCGGTAGCGGGCCACCAGGGTCTCCACGGGCACGCGTCCCAGGATCTCGACCCGGTCGGCGACGCCGAGGGCGCGCGCGCGCTGGCGCGCGGGGTTGTCGGGATGGGGGTCGTCCACCAGCACCAGCCGCGTCGGCGGCGGCAGCTTGGCGATCGCCTCCACCAGCAGCGCGATCCCCTTGTTCGGGTCGCTCGCGCGACCTACGCACAGCACCTCGTCCGGGTCGCGCGCGACGGCGGGGTCGGGCCGGAACAGCTCGGTGTCGACGCCGTTGGCGACCATCCGGATCCGCTCGCGAGAGACGCCGAAGTCGCTCTCGATCTGCTGCGCGCTGACGGCCGAAGAGGTGAACACGCGGTCGACGCGCCGCGCGACGAAGGACTGCATGCCGACGGGGTAGAAGGTCATCGTGCCGAGTGCGTCGCGCAGACCCCGGTCGCGCAGGAAGGACGTGCGCCGATCGACGGTGAGCGGATGGTGAACGGTGCTCACCAGCGGCAGGCCGAGAGCGCGCAGGCCGAGCAGACCCCAGCCGAGGCACTGCACGTCGTGCACCAGGTCGTAGCGCTCCCCGGCGCGCAGGGCGTCGGCGACGCTGCGCAGTGCCCGCCAGCTGAAGGCGGAGAGCTCGGGCAGGAAGCCGAGGCGGCTGGCACCCAGCTCGTAGAACTCGAGGGGGTGCAGCAGGCGGCTCGGCGGATCGGGGATCAGGACGCGCCGGTCGCGCGAGAACCAGCCCGCCCAGTACTGCTGGTTGCGCAGCGGGGTCACCCGCCGCGCGAAGGGCATCGGGTCGGGGTAGGGCGGGCCGACCCAGACGTCCACCCGATGGCCCAGGCGCGCGAGCTCCCGGGCGAGGAACCACAGGTAGACGCCCTGGCCGCCGCAGCGCATGTTGCCGCGGTAGGCGACGAATGCGATGCGCAGCGGGCGCGGTGTCATGCGCTTCGCGCAGCCGGCCGCGCGCCCCGTTCCTTCTCGGCGTAGAGGATCACGCTCTTCGGACAGAAGTAGTTGAGGGCGTTCTCCAGCCAGGTGAGCGCAGGCGAGGCGGTCGCCCGGATCAGGAACAGCCGGTAGGCGCGGACCCAGCGACTCTCGTCGGCGTGCGGCAGACCGACCACCGAGCGCAGCACCCAGTAGGGCGTGTGCAGGGCGTGGGCGAAGCCTACGCCCCGGGTGGCGAAGCCGGCGCGGGCGAGGCCGCGGGCGAGCTCGCGCGGGCGGAAGATGCGGATGTGGCCGCCCGGTGATTCGAAATAGTCGTCTCCCACGCGCAGATAGAGGTGCTCGCTCGTGGCGGTGGGGATCGTCACCGCGGCCAGCCCGCCCGGGCGCAGCACGCGAGCGAGCTCGCGCGCCGCGCCCGTGAAGTCGTGCACGTGCTCCATCACCTCGGAGCAGATCACCTTGTCGAAGGTGCCGTCCCGGAAGGGCAGGGCGAAGGTGTCGCCCTGGAGCATGGCGCCGAGCCGGCCGAGCTCCTCCCCCCGCCGGCGCAGTCCGCCCGCCGCCGCGCGCAGCGAGGCCCGGTCGAGGTCGAGCCCGACCACCTCGGCACCGCGCTCGAGCGCGCCGAAGCAGTGTCGCCCCTCGCCGCAGCCGGCGTCGAGCAGGCGTTCGCCGGATCGGATCCTAAGCCGCTCGAGATCGACGGTGAGCAGCATGGAGGGTCTCCTCGAACACCCCGATCAGCTCGGCCGCGGCCCGATCCCAGCGGAACAGCCGCTCCACGCGCGCGCGCGCGGCGCGGCCCATGCGCTCCGCCCGACCGGGCTCGGCCAGCACCTCGCGGATCGCCGCGGCCATCGCGAGCGGGTCGCGCGGCGGGACCAGCCGACCGCTGTGCCCGTCGCTCCCGACCACCTCGGGCAGCGCGCCCGCGGCGTTGGCGATCACCGGCAGCCCACAGGCCATGGCCTCGCTGGCGGGGAAACCGAAGCCCTCGAAGAAGGAAGGCACGACCGCGGCGCGCGCGGTGGAGTACTCCCGCACCAGCTCCTCGATCTCGAGCATGCGCCGCTGCAGGATCACGCGCTCGCCGATCCCGGTGCGGCGCAGGTAGCGCATCACCAGGCCGTCGTCCGGAATCCGCCCGTCGACGATCTTCAGCGTCGTGTCGGGGAGGTGTCGCATCGCCTCGAGCAGGGTGCCGACACCCTTCTTGCGGTCCTCGGTGCGCCCCACGAACAGCAGGTCGGCCTGCTTCGGCACCTCGACGGGCCGGAACAGCTTGCTGTCGGTGCCGTTGTAGACGACCCGGACCTCCTTCTCGGGAATCCCGAAGTAGCGCTGGATCTCGGCCCGGGAGGCCTCGCTGACCGTCACGATCCGGTCCAGGCGCGGAGCGACGCGCTGCTGCATGAACAGCGGGAAGTAGAGCGTGCGCCGGATCTTCTTCACCAGCTTCGGGTCGATCGCGAAGTCCGCCTCGCGATCGATGTGCAGCGGGTGGTGGATCACCGAGACGACCGGGACGCCCGTCGCGCGGATTCCGAGCAGTCCCCAGGCGAGGCACTGGTTGTCGAAGACCACGTCGAAGCGGTGCTTCGCCTGGAGCTGGCGCCAGCGCAGGAGCAGGCGCAGCGAGAAGGTCTGCATCTCCGGGAAGACGCCGACGCGCGACACACCGAGCTCCCAGAGCGAGAGCGGCCGCAGCAGCGAGAACGGGTTGTCGCGGCGCGCCCAGTCCGGATGCTCGACGCCGAACACGTTGTCGTTCGGGATGACGTGCAGCGGAATGTCGGGGCCGATCTCGGGGAGGGGCGGGCCGGCGATCACGTGGACGTCGTGACCGGCGCGTTTCCACTCGCGGGCCAGGTAGGCGGCGTAGATGCCCTGCCCGCCGCAGAACATGTTGCCGCGATAGGTGAGCAGCGCGATGCGCACTAGGCGGTCGGCCCGGGCGCGCCCTCGGCCTCGGAAGGGGGAGGCGTGGCGATCGGGGCGTCGTGCTCGGGCTCGACCCGGATCGTGGCGATCGTGTAGCCCACCCAGAAGACCAGGCCGAGCACGAAGGACACCAGCACGGCGACCGGGATCGCGAGCGCCCAGTAGCTCTGCTGGAGCAGGCCCAGCAGGAACAGCGCGGCGAGGACCACCACGCCGACACAGATCAGGCCACCCTGGGTGCGAGACGAGTCGTTCATCGGGAGCTCCGGGCGCGGGGGTTCGAGTCGCGGAGGGAGAGAGGGGAGCGGGGCGGACGAAGGGAAAGAGCCCCGGCCGTGGCCGGACCGGGCGGCGATGATCGCCGCGGTGGAATCGAGTGTCAATCGGGTACGTTGCGCCGCATGCGCGTGATCGGGTTGATGTCGGGCACCTCCGCCGACGGCGTGGACGCCGCGGTCGTGGAGTGGCCCGAGGGTGAGGCGCCGCGTCCGTTCCGGCTCCTCGCGTACCGGGAGGAGCCGTTTCCCACGCCCCTCCAGCAGCGGATCCACAGGCTGGCGGCCGGTCGCTGCGCGCCCGGCGACGCCCTTCGCGAGCTGGCGGCCCTGGACGTGGCGCTGGGCGAGCGCTTCGCCGAGGCGGCGCAGGCGGTGGCGGAGCAGGCGGGCCTGGCTCTCGACGCCATCGATGCGATCGCCTCGCACGGCCAGACGGTGGCGCACCACCCGGAGCTGCGCGCCACGATCCAGATCGGCGACCCGTCGCGGATCGCCGAGCGCACCGGCGTGACGACGGTGGCCGACTTCCGGGCGCGCGACGTGGCAGCCGGCGGCGAAGGCGCGCCGCTCGCCCCCTTCTTCCACTACGTCGCCTTCGCCGATCCCGTCGAGAACCGCGTCGCCCTCAATCTGGGCGGCATCGCCAACGTGACCTGGCTGCCGGCGGGCGCGGGTCCCGGCGACGTGCTGGCCTTCGACGTCGGCCCGGCGAACGCGTTGCTCGACGGCGTCGTCTCGCTGGCGACGCGGGGCGCCGAGCGGATGGACGCGGGCGGAGCGCGCGCCCGCCGCGGCGCAGTGGACGCCGCGCTGCTCGCCGAGCTGCTCGACGACGACTTCCTGCGCGCGCCGCCGCCGAAGTCGACTGGACGCGAGCGCTACGGGACGGCCGAGGCCGAGGCGCTGATCGTCCGCTGGGAGGAGCGCTCTCTGGACGATCTCCTGGCGACGCTGGTCGGCTTCACGGCCGAAGCGGTCGGTCACGCCTGTCGCGAGCATCTCGGTGCCGCCGGGCGGATCGCGCGGGTCCTGGTGAGCGGGGGCGGGGCGCGGAACCCGGCGCTGCTGACCGCGATCGCTGCGGCGGTGCCCGGAGCAGCGGTGGAGACGACGGAGGCGTGCGGCGTTCCGCCCGACGCGGTCGAGGCAATGGCGTTCGCCCTGATGGGTCGCCAGGCGCTGCTGGGTCTGCCGAATCACCTGCCGCGCACGACGGGCGCAGCGCACGAGTGCGTGCTGGGGGAGATCGTGCCGGGTCGACCGGGGCTGCGGCTCCGCTGAGGAGAGCGCATCGGCGGGAGCGGCGCGGTGTCTGGCCGGCGCGAGGACCCCATTCTCCTCGATCCGGGCTCGGCCTCGCGTCGCTGCGCGCGCCGTGCGGGCGCTCGCGTCAGATCCGGATCTTCAGGCCGTCGTCGGCGGCCTCGAAGTCGCAGCTCGCGCGGCGCCCCGACATATCCTCGCCGAGATGGGTGATCACCATGCGACCGCAGTCGAAGAGCGAGCGGCGTTCGACGAGCTCCTCGAGGGAGAGATGGTACTCGAAGCCGCTCCGGCGGTAGGTGCACTCGCAGATGAAGAGATCGCTGCCGGCGACCTGCTCCGGCAAGGCGTCGAACCAACCCGTGTCTCCGGAGTAGGCGATCCGGGCGCCGCCGGCGTCGATCACCATGCCGTGGGGCACCGCGTCGGGTGAGTGGTGGGTCTCGAAGCTGCGCACGCGCACCGGGCCCACTTCGCGGCGGCTTCCGGCGGGCAGCTCTTCGAAGCGGATCGGGAACGTCCACTCGCGACCGTCGAGGCCGTGGCCCATCGCGGAGGCGAGGTCCCGCACCCGCGCCTCGATCGCCGGCGGGCCGGCGATCACCAGCGGACGCCGTCGCCGATCCTCGTAGAGCGCGGCCAGCAGCAGCAGCGGGATACCGCCGAAGTGGTCGCCGTGGAAGTGCGAGATCAGGATCGCGTCGATCTCGTCGATCGCGATCCCCATCTCGTTGAGGCCGCTGCCGGTGGTCGCGCCGCAGTCGAGCAGGGCGGTGCCGGAGGAGGTGCGCAGCACGATCGCCGACTGACGCCGGCCCCCGGCGCCGAAGGCGTCGCTCGTACCGACGAAGATCACCTCGCTCACGGTCTGCCGGCGCCGCCTTCCGGGGGAGGGTTCACTCGGTGTCCGCCGAACCCGGAACCGGGTGGAACCGGCCCCCCGCGAACACGCCGTCGTGCGCCGAGAAGCCGTCGGGTACGCGCTCGCCTTCCCACACCACGACCCGTTCCAGACTAGCTCCGGCTCCGATCGTCGCGCCAGCGCCGATGACGGTCTCGCCCTGGAAGCGGGTGCCGGCCGCGCGCGCCGCCGCGTCCGCGTCGAGGTAGGACAGCGGCACCGCCCGCCGATTGACGGCGAGGTACTCGGCGAGGGTCCCGACCGGCTCCCAGGAGCAGGGCAGGAAGACGCCGCGCACGTCGCGGGCGCCCGCTGCGAGCCGGGGCGCGAGCCAGTGGTCGAAGTGGCCGAAGACCTCGCGGTCCGGGAGGGCCTCCAGCGCCCGGGTCGATACGGCGTTCGCCCAGACGTAGACGCCGCGCCGGACCTCGGCGGCCGGGTCGCCGAAGCGGAAGCGGGAGCCGATCCGGCAGACCACGCCCTCCCGGTCGACCCCGATGCTGCCGAACTCCGCCTCGCGCGGGTCCTCGCGCAGGAGCAGGCTGACCGCGGCCCCGGACTCCCGGTGGCACCGCAGCAGCTCGCCCAGGTCGGCGTCGAGGATCATGTCGCCGCCGACCAGCAGGCTCGGGTCACTCGCACCCAGGAAGGCGGCGACGCGCCGGATGCCTCCGCCCGTGTCCAGCAGCCGCTCTTCGCGCGAGAAGCACAGTGTTAGGCCGAGCGGACAGTGGCGTCGGGCCACCTCCTCCAGCCGGTCCGCGAGATGGTGGGTGTTGATCACCACCTGCTTCGCCCCGTGATGAGCCAGCAGGGCGAGCTGATAGGCGACGAGCGGAAGCCCGCGCACGGGCACCGCGGGCTTCGGCAGCCAGTCGGTGAGCGGTCGCAGGCGGGTCCCGTGCCCCGCTGCCACGATCATCGCGCGCATGGCTGCTCCGGAAGCTCGTGGATCAGGGAGGCCAGGTCGATGAGGCCCGGGTCGCGGGCGGCGCTGCGTTCGGCGGCGCCGCGCAGGTGCCGGACGGTGAGCGGGACATGGGCGAGGAAGCGCCGATCGCCGCGCTCCCGCGCGGCGTAGAGGAAGCGGGCGTGGTCCTTGCCCTTGCGGGTGAGCGTCAGCAGGTCGAAGCGGCGGGCGAACGTCTCAGCGTCGGGAGCGTCCGGGAGGAGCGGGCGCACGGCTGCGACGTGCTCCGCGATCTCCTCCTCGGGCAGCTCCACGTAGGAGTCCCGCAGCAGGCACACGAGGTCGTACTCGGGCGCGGCCAGGAACGCCCCCTGGAGATCGATCCAGCGCAGGCGCGCGCCGGGGGCAGCGCCCGGGCGCACGAACACGTTTGCGCTCTGGAGGTCGCGGTGGGCGAGCCGTCGCGGCCCCCGCGCGTGCTCGGCGGCGATCCGCGCAAAGGCCGAACGCACCGCGTCCGCCTCGGCGGGCGAGGTGGCGCGCCCGCGCGCCGGCAGCCCGTGCCGGATCACCAGGTCGGCCTTGTAGGCGAACAGCGGCGCATCGAGCTCGCGGGTGAAGGCGGCGATTCCCGGGACCGGCGCGATCCGCTGGAGCCTCGGCAGCCACTCGCAAGTCTCGCGGTGCAGCGCCCGGCGCTCCGCGGGTGGCAGGCGCCCGGACGCGACCCGCAGCGACAGGTCGCCCACGTCCTCGATCAGGTCGATCCCCTGGGCCGCATCGCCGCCGAAGCGGCGCGGCACGGGCAGGCCGTTCGCCTCGAGCAGCGCCCGGATCGGCTCGAGGGCCGGCTCGGGCGCCACGCCCGCGGGCCGGCCTGCCGGATCTTCTGCGCTCTCCACCCGCGCCACCAGCGTGGGCGTGTCGCGCGAGGTGGTGTGCACGCGAGCAAAGCGGCGCAGCGAGAGGTCCGCGGGCAGCCACTCGACGCGGGTCGCCTCGAGACCGGCGTCGCGGCACAGCGCGCGGATGCGCGAGTCGAGATCCAGGTCCGGAGACGTCACCGGACTACCCGAAGAAGAGGTGACACGCGGCGGTGGCGCCGATCGCCCCCGCGAGATCTCCGATCAGGCAGGCGGGCAGTGCGAAGCGGAGGTCGCGGATCCCCGCGGCGCCGGCGTAGACGGTCAGCACGTAGAAGGTGGTCTCGGTCGATCCCTGGAGCGTGCTCACGAGCATTCCCACGAAGCTGTCGGGACCCTGACTCTCCAGGATCTCGGCCATCACCGCGAGGGCGCCGGAGCCGGAGAGCGGCCGCAGCAGCGCCATCGGCAGCGCCTGGGCGGGAAAGCCGACCAGGCTGGTCACGGGGTCGAGGACCCGGATCAGCAGGTCGAGGGCACCCGAGGCGCGGAACATGCCGACCGCCACCAGGATGACGACCAGGTAGGGAACGATCCGGACCACGACCTCCAGGCCCTCGCGCGCTCCCGCCACCATCGACTCGTAGATCCGGACTCCGCCCCGCAGCCCGATCAGGACCAGCGCCGCGATCAGCAACGGGATCAGCCAGTGCACGGCGACCTCGCTCGCCGCGTCGCCGGTAGACCGGCCTTCGCCCGGGCTGAGCAGCTCCCAAACGACCGCCACACCCAGCGCGAGGGCGACGCCGATCGCCAGCGCGCTGCGCGTGGGGCTCGTCACGGGGTCGGGAGGCGGCGACTCCTCGATCGGGAAGACCTCCTCGGGCTCGGCGCCGCCCGCGTCGGGCAGCGGGCGCGCGGCGTAGCGCGCGCGTCTGCGCAGCAGCGCGTAGGCGGTGACCGCCGCCAGGGTCGAGCAGGTGGTGGCGATCAGCGTCGGCACCCAGATCGCGCCGGGCGCGGCGGAGCCGGCGGCCGCGCGGACGGCCATCGTGCCGGTCGGGGCCATCAGGGTCACGGCCGAGGTGTTGATCGCGAGGAACAGGATCATCGGATCCGTGGCCACGCCGGGATGCGGGTTCAGACGGTTCAGCTCCACCATCGCCTTGAGCCCGAAGGGCGTCGCGGCGTTGCCGAGACCGAGGACGTTCGAGGCGATGTTCATCACCATCGCGCCCATCGCCGGGTGATCGGGCGGCACTCCGGGGAACAGACGCCGCAGCAGCGGCGCGAGCCCGCGCGCGATCGCCGCCAGCAGTCCGCCGTCGCGGGCGACGCGCATCAGGCCGAGCATGAAGATCATGAAGCCGGTGAGCCGGATCACCAGCCCGACCGCGGACTCCGCGCTGTCGAAGGCGGCGGCCGAGACGGCTTCCATCTTTCCGGTGAAGGCCGCATACACGACCGCCACCAGCACCAGGCCGAGCCAGATGGCGTTGAGCATGGGCGCACCACCCCCCGTAGCGCCTTCGATTGCTCGGGCGCAAGCTCGGGGATAAGCTGCCCCGCGTCAATCCCCCCGATTCGATGCATTCATCGGCGCGCGGTCGCTTTGCCTGTTGCCTTCCGTCGAGCCGCGCGCGCTCGGTGGTGGCGGCGCGGCAGTCCGGCGGCGGCAGCGGGGGGGATCGGACCATGGGATTCCGGCGGATCGGATCGCGGGCTTCGCGCCGACTCGCGAGTGCGCTCGCGACGGGGCTCGCGGTCGCGGCGCTCGTCGCCGGAGTCCGCGCCGGGGCGGCCGACGCGCCGGGCGACGAGGGCGCTCCGACTCCGCAGGACTCGCGCGACGCCGCCCTCGCGAAGACGCTCGCCCACGTGCTCGAGGTCCCGGCGCTGCGCGGCGCGCGCGTGGCCGCCCTGGTGGTCGACGAGGAGGACGGCGGCGTGCTCTTCGAGCACGATGCCGACCGGGCGCTCCTGCCGGCGTCGAACCTGAAGCTGCTGACCGCCCTCGCCTCGCTGCGCGTCGTCGGACCCTCCCATACCTTCACGACCCAGATCTACGCCGACGCGCCGCTCGACGCCGAGGGCGCCGTCGGCTCGCTCTACGTGCAGGGCGGAGGCGATCCGGGCCTCACCTCCGAGGACCTCTGGCGCCTCGCGGCAGACCTGCGACGCCAGGGGCTGCGCCGGGTGCGCGGCGACATCGTGGTCGATGACGCTCTGTTCGACGGCGAGCGCTGGCATCCGAGCTGGCAGCCGACCTCGGCTCGCGCGTACCACGCGCCGATCGGGGCGCTGATGGTGAACTACGGCGCCTACGCGGTGGTCGTGAAGGGCGGCGCCGCGAACGGCGACCCGCTCCGGATCGCGATCGACCCGCCGGTCTCGTACTTCCAGATCGCCAACCGGGGCCGCACGGGAGCGTCGCGTAAGCTGGTGGTCGACCATCGCGCGATGCCCGAGGGCGAGGAGGTGGTGGTCGGCGGAACCTGGCCGCGAGGTGCGGAGCGCACCTTCCAGCGCAGCGTGCTCGACCCGGCGGGCTACGCCGCGAGCGTGCTGCGGATGCAGCTCGAGGGGCTCGGGATCCCGGTCGCCGGGGGAACCCGCCGCGCCTACGTCCCGCCGGAAGCGGCTCCGCTGCTGCGCTTCGAGGGAAGGCCGGTCTCCGACATCGTGCTGCGCTTCCTCAAGTACAGCAGCAACCCGATCGGAGAGGCGCTGATCAAGTCGCTGGCCGTCGCGCAGAACGGGCCGCCGGGAACCTGGCCCGCCGGAACCGCCGTCGTGCGGCGGGAGCTGGAGGCGCTCGGTCTGCCGACGGCGGGCCTGGTCCAGGTGGACGGCTCCGGTCTCTCCTACGACGACCGCGCGACGCCGCGCCTGCTGGTCGCGGTCCTGCGCGAGTCGGCGCGCTCGTTCGGCTTCGGGCCCGAGTTCGTGTCCGGCCTTCCGATCGGCGGCACCGACGGCACCCTGGCGAAGCGCGCCGAGCAGGCGGGCTCGAGCCTGCGGGCGAAGACGGGCCTGCTGACGCGCGTGACCGCGCTCTCGGGCCTGGCCAAGCGCGCCGACGGCCGCGACGCGGTGTTCTCGATCCTGGTCAACGGATTCCGCGGCAGCGCGTCGGACGCGATGGACGCCGTGGACGCCTTCGCCGCCGCGCTGGTCGATTCCTGAGGCCGACTCCCCGGACTACGAGGAAGGCTGGTACGCGGCGAGCACCATCTGGGCATACTCGGGCGGAAGCGGTCGGCCGGCGCGCAGGAAGCCGTCGATCCGGCCCGGACCCCAGTTGTAGGCCACCAGGGCCGTTCGCACGCTGCCGTCGTAGCGGTCGGTGAGGTGGCGCAGGTAGGCCACCCCCAGGCGGACGTTCGAAATTGGATCGAACAGCGTCTGCGGGCCCCGCCAGTCGACGCCCGCGCTCGGTGCCAGCCAGGCGCCCGTCGCGGGCAGGATCTGCATCAGGCCGAGGGCGTCCTTGGAGGAGACCGCGAAGGTGTCGAAGCGGCTCTCGACGTACATCACGGCGAGCACGAGCGCCGGGTCCAGTTGGTGGCGTCGCGACTCCGTGACGATCACCTGGGCGAGCTCGCTCAGCTCGGCGTCGGTCAGGCCCGAGCGCGCCTGGAAGCGCTGCAGGTGGGCCAGCACCGCCGCCATGGCGGGGTCTTCGGCCTCGGGCGCGTCGGCCGCCGCGAGCGGGGAGGGGGGCACCTCGAAGTGGACGGCGACCGGGACCACCGCGCACGAGAGCGAGTACAGGGCCAGTGCGACCAGGGTCAGGACGAGACCCTTACGGGCGCCCATCACGCGATCCCCAGCGGCGACAGACCGAGCGCCGTGATCGCCAGCCAGTTGTTGTAGACCGCGACGCTGGTTCCGGTGATCACGAGCCCGAAGAAGAGCCCCTTGGTGAGGTTGGGGATCTGGGTCGTCGTGAGCAGGAACAGGACGGCGGCGATGGTGATGCCGCTGTCGATCAGCAGACCGGGCACCAGGCCGAAGGAGCTGAACAGCCAGTCCGCGAGCGGGTTCGCCTCGGCCACCTGCCAGCCCGACACCGGCGCGCGCAGGCACAGATAGGTGGTCCAGTGGTCGGCAGCCGAGAGCACCAGGGTCAGGATGGCGAGGACATGCACGCGGATCGTTCCTCCGGGACGCGATGTCCATGGCCCAAAGCAAGCCCCGTGCCTGGAACGGTGGGCGCCCCAGAGTAGCCCGATCGCGCGCCGATTTGCCCCCGATCCCTGCCGATTCCTGAAGCCGCAGGACGGCCGCGGGGACCGGAAACGGAGGGAAGCGAGCTTCCCTCGGTTGGGGTCACCGGGTTCACCGCAGAAGGGCTCGGATCTCCCCTTGGGGTCGAGCGGACCCGGCAGCCGCCGGTCGCAAGGGGGCCAACGCGAGAGTCGGCCGACACGCGGCGGGGCGAAGCCGGGCGAAGACGGGCCCCGCGCCCGAGCTAGGAGCGGCCCCCGCGGCGCATCTTGCCGCGGCCGAGCAGCAGCCAGTCGAGCGACACACCCTCCTTCATCGCGAGCGTGATCAAGAAGTCCGTGTGGGGCGTCGTGCCGCTCTCGTAGCGGTTGACGTTCTGCTGGAAGACACCGAGATCACGGGCGAACTGACGCTGCGATCGATCACCTCGCACCTGGGCGATGCGATCGGAAAGCTTTCGCTTCATGCGCTCTACCGTGGCGGTAGCCATTCGGAGGTTCTCCTGTTTCGCGCGACCGCAGGATTCGCGTCGCGTTCTCTTCCTCGGCCCGAGCGACTTCATCCCGGCTGAGAAGTCCGCTCGTCGCCCTTGGCGGTGGAACGAGCGACTCGGGAGGAAGCGGTCGAGTCGAGCGACGGTACGGGGCCCGCTACACATCGGCGGGGCGCGGAGCGTAGCAGTGGGCGCCCACCCGGCAAGATCGGGTATCCCGATCGGTGTCGGCACGAGCATCGCGTCGACCTGCCTCGTACCTTCGGCCGGCGAAGTTCCCGGGAGCCGGACTCCGACGTGATGCGCGTCACAGGTGGTGAGCTGGGCGGCCGGCGACTGGCGTCGCCTCCGGCCGGCGTGCGACCGACTTCGGATCGGGTACGCGAGGCGCTCTTCGCCCGGCTGCACGATCTCGCCGGTGCGCACGTGCTCGATCTCTATGCAGGAACCGGCGCGCTGGGCATCGAAGCTCTTTCCCGGGGGGCCGAACGCGCCGTGTTCGTCGAGCGCGGCGCCGCCCCGATCGCGGTGCTGCGTCGCAACCTGGTTGCGCTCGACCTGCGCGATCGCACCCGCGTGCTGCGTGGTGACGTCCGCTCGGTACTGCGCCGACTCGGTCGGGAGCGGGAGCGCTTCGATCTGGTCCTGGCCGATCCGCCCTACGACGACGCCGACGTCGCGGGTCCCTTGGCGCGGCTCGCCGCCGGCGAGCTTCTCGCGCCCGGAGCGGTGGTGGTGGTGGAGCGGGGTCGACGTCATCCTGTGGCCTCGATCGAGGGGCTGGTGTCCCGCGATGCGCGGCGCTACGGAGACACGACGCTCGAGTGGTTCGAGCGGGCGACGAGCTCGGAGACGGGGTCCCCCGGACTCGATGGAGAACCGCACGCATGAGCGAGGCACGGATCGCGCTCTTCCCCGCCAGCTTCGATCCGGTGACCAATGGTCACCTCGACATCGCGCGGCGTGCGATGCGGTTGTTCGACGAGGTCGTGCTGGCGGTGGCGGTGAACGTGGAGAAGAGCGGCACGTTCCCGCTCGAGGACCGGCTGGAGATGCTCCACTCGGTGGCGAACGAGTACGCGGGGCTGAGGGTGTCGACCTTCGAGGGGCTCACCGTGGACTACGCCCGGGAGATCGGCGCGCGCGCCATCCTGCGCGGGGTGCGCGCCGTGTCCGACTTCGAGTACGAGTTCGAGATGGCGTTGATGAACAAGCACCTGTACGCGGACGTCGAGACGCTGTTCATGATGCCGAGCCAGGAATACTTCTACGTCAGCTCCTCGCGCCTGAAGGAGCTGACCCGCTTCGGCCGCGAGGTCGACGAGTTCGTGCCGCCCCTGGTCGCGAAGAAGCTCCGCGAGCGGTTCGCCTAGGCGCGGGACCCGAGCGGGGCGCACAACCGGCGGCTTTCGTGTAACCTGGCGCCGCTCCGACGCTTTCCCGACACCCGGGTGGCTCGAGGGCAGCCCCTCGGCCGTGCGCGAGGCGGCGGCTCGGCGAATCGCGCGCATCGACACCCATAGATAGGATGGGAGCGAGTGGAAGAGCGGCGCATCCTCCTCGCGGTGACCGGCGGCATCGCGGCCTACAAGACGCCGGAGCTGGTTCGCGTGCTGAGGCGGGCGGGGCACTCGGTGCGCTGTGCGATGACGCGCGCAGCCGCCCAGTTCGTGAGCCCGCTGGCGCTCCAGACCGTCTCCGGCCAGGCCGTCCGCCGCGACCTGTTCGACGCCGCCGAGGAAGGGCAGATCGACCACATCGCGCTCGCCGACTGGGCCGACCTGCTGGTGGTCGCCCCGGCGACGGCGCACACCCTGGCGCGCCTGGCGTCGGGTCTCGCCGACGACCTGGTGACGACGATCGCCCTCGCGACCCGAGCTCCCCTGCTGCTCGCGCCGGCGATGAACGTGAACATGTGGCGTCACCCGGCCACCGTCCGCAACGCGTCGCTGCTCAGTGAGCGCGGAGCGCACTGGGTGGGTCCCGACGCGGGCGAGCTCGCCTGCGGCTGGGAGGGCGAGGGGCGGATGAGCGACCCGGCTCGCATCGCCGAGCGGGCGCTGGAGCTGCTCGGTCCCCACGACCTGGCCGGCGTGCGCGTGCTGGTCACGGCAGGTGGCACGCGGGAGCCGGTCGACGCGGTGCGCTTCCTGGGCAACCGCTCGTCGGGGAAGATGGGCTACGCCGTCGCGCGTCGGGCGGCGCGTCGCGGGGCGGAGGTGGTGCTGGTCAGCGGTCCGTCGGCGCTGCCGGTGCCTTCCGGGGTGCGCCGAGTGGAGGTGGGAACCGCGCTCGAGATGCGAGAGGCGGTCCTCCGGGAGTTTCCCCAGGTCGACGTCGTGGTGAAGGCGGCGGCGGTCGCAGACTTCCGCCCCAGGCAGGCGATTCCCCGCAAGATCCGCAAGGAGGACCTGGCCGAGGACGCTGGCCTCGCCCTGGAGCTCGTGCGCAACCCGGACATCCTGGCGGAGCTGTGCCGGGAGAAGGGGTCGCGGGTGGTCGTCGGCTTCGCCGCCGAGAGTCACGACGTGATCGAGGCCGCGCGGCGCAAGATCGCGCGCAAGGGCTGCGACCTGCTGGTCGCCAACGACGTGTCGTCTCCCGATTCGGGCTTCGACGTCGACCGCAACGCGGTGCACTTCGTCTGGCCCGCGGGCGACGTCGAGTCGCTGCCGCTCCTGGGAAAGGAAGAGGTGGCGGACCGCCTGCTCGATCGCGTGGTGAAGCTGCTCGGGGATCGCGGGTGAGAGTCGTCTCGGGTCTCGTTGCCGCGGTCGCCGTGATCGCGAGCGCCAGCATCGCCCAGGCCACCCACGTCAACGTGATCACCGTCGACGGATCGATCAATCCGGCCTCCTCCAGCTACATCCAGGCGGCGATCGCCCGCAGTGAGGCGGATGGCGCCGAGGCGCTGCTGATCGAGCTCGACACGCCCGGTGGCCTGCTCTCCGCGACCAAGGACATCGTGCAGGCGATGCTGGCTGCGAAGGTGCCGGTGGTGGTCTTCGTCTCGCCTCAGGGCGCCTGGGCCGCCTCCGCGGGCGCGTTCGTGACGCTGGCCGCCAACGTGGCCGCGATGGCGCCGGGCACCAGCATCGGCGCCGCCTCGCCGGTGGGCGCCTCCGGAGAGGGCGGAAGCCGCGACGAGGAGGGCGGCCGCACGGACGTCGGCGCGGAGAAGGCGGAGAAGTTCACCACGGCGTTCATCGAATCGATCGCCCGCGAGCGCAAGCGCAACGTGGAGTGGGCCGCCAAGGCGGTGCGGGAGGCGGAGGCGATCACCCAGCAGGAGGCCCTGGAGCTCGGGGTGATCGACCTGGTCGCGACCGACACGGACGACCTGATCGAGAAGCTCGAGGGCCGCGAGGTCGAGATCGACGGCGAGACGCGCACGCTCCACCTGGCGGGAGCGGCGGTGCACCGGATCGCGATGACCCCGCTCGAGCGGCTGTTCAACACGCTGGCCGACCCGAGCGTGGCCTTCCTCCTGCTGATGGCCGGCCTGGCGGGTCTCTACATCGAGTTCAACCATCCGGGTGTGATCGTGCCCGGCGTGGCCGGGGCGGTGTGCCTGGTGCTCGCCGGCATCGCCTTCCAGATCCTGCCCTTCTCCTGGGTGGGGCTGTTGATGCTGTTGTTCGGGCTCGGACTCGTGGTGGCCGAGCTGTTCGTGACCTCCTTCGGCGTGCTGCTGGTGGCCGGGCTCGTGTGCATCCTGCTCGGGGGCACGATGGTGTTCGACGTGCCCGAGGTGAGCGACCTCACGATCTCCTTCTGGCAGGTGTTGGTTCCGGTGGTCACCGCCTTCGGGGTGGTCGCGGCCGGCGTGATCTACGTCGTCGGTCGGACGATGCTGATGCGCCAGACGGCCGGGGTCGACGAGCTGATCGGCGCCACGGCGCGCGTCGTCAACGACCTCGATCCGGAGGGCAAGGTGTTCGTGCGCGGGGAGTACTGGACGGCGACGAGCGACAGCGCCGTCGCGCGCGGCGGTCGCGTGGAAGTGGTTGCGGTCGAGGGGCTGCGACTGCGCGTGAGACCGGCGTCCGAGTCGGGCGCCAGGACGGGGGGAACGACATGAGCGGAATCCTGGTCGGGCTGGTCATCGTTGCGGTGCTCTTCTTCCTGGGGGTGCGGATCCTCCAGGAGTACGAACGGGGCGTGGTGTTCCGCCTCGGGCGCTTCCGCGAGGTGAAGTCGGCGGGCCTCAAGTGGATCATTCCCTTCATCGATCGGATGGTCCGCATCAGCCTGCGCGAGATCGTGATGGACGTGCCGTCGCAGGAGGTGATCACGCGCGACAACGTCTCCGTGAAGGTGAATGCGGTTCTCTACTTCCGCGTGTTACACCCCGACAAGTCGGTGATCACCGTGGAGAACTACCTCTACGGCACCTCCCAGCTGGCGCAGACGACGCTGCGCAGCGTGTGCGGGCAGGCGGAGCTCGACGAGCTGCTCGCCGAGCGCGACGCGATCAACCAGAAGCTCCAGGAGATCATCGACGACCAGACCGAGCCCTGGGGCGTGAAGGTGCGCGCCGTCGAGGTGAAGCAGATCGACCTGCCGGTGGAGATGCAGCGGGCGATGGCGCGCCAGGCCGAGGCCGAGCGTGAGAAGCGCTCGAAGGTGATCCACGCCGAGGGTGAGTTCCTGGCGGCGCAGCGGCTCGCCGAGGCGGCGAAGGTGCTGGCCACGCAGGAATCGGCGCTCCAGCTGCGCTACCTGCAGACGCTCGCCGAGATCGCGACCGAGAACAATTCGACGACGCTGTTCCCGATCCCGATCGACATCCTGCGTCCCTTCTACGAAGTCGCCAAGAAGCAACGCGACACCTCGTCCCAGGAGGGCTAGGTGTGGCCGGGGGCGAAGAGAACCTGACCACGGATCAGAAGGTCAAGCGCTCGGTCGCGCGCACGCTGGGCACGGCGACGCTGCTCCTGATCGTGCTGGGTGTGATCGGCGTGGGCATCTGGCTCGGGTCCTACACGCTCGAGCCCGGGCAGGCGGCGATCCTGCTGCGCTTCGGGCGGCACGTCGACACAGTGGCTGTGGACGGACTCCACTTCACGTGGCCGCCGCCGATCGTCACGATCCGCAAGATCAACGTCGGGGAGCTGCGCAACGAGGACTTCGGCGTGGTGAGCGGTGCCCGGCGCGCGGAGGTGGAGGCGGCGGGCGAGGGCGAGAAGGAGCGACCCGAGAGCGAGTCGACGATGCAGACGAGCGACAACAACATCGTCCACGTGAGCTTCTCGGTGCAGTACCAGATCTCCGATCCCTACGCGGCGCTGTACAAGGTGGCGGACCTCTCGAGCCTGGTGCGGAGCGCCTCCGCCGCCGCGATGCGCGAGGTGGTGGGCCGGATGACGGTGGACGGCGTGTTGCGCGAGCGGCGCGCCGCCCTCACCGCCGACGTCGCGACGCTGCTCCAGAACGTCCTGAACGAGTACGAGGCGGGGATCGAGATCCAGGCGGTCGAGCTCCAGGACGTGCAGCCGCCGGAGGAGGTGCGGGCGGCCTTCGACGACGTCGTCGCGGCCAACCAGGACGCGAACCGGGTCGTGAACGAGGCCGAGGGCTATCGGAACGAGGTGCTGCCGCGGGCGCGCGCCGAGGCGATCGAGCTCACCGAGTCCGCCGCGGGCTACCGGGAGGCGAAGGTCGCGGCGGCGACGGGAGAGGCCGGACGCTTCACGGCGCTGGTGGCGGAGTACCGCAAAGCACCGGAGGTGACCCGCAAGCGCCTGTACCTGGAGACGATGGAGGAGGTGCTCCCGGAGGTGGAGAAGGTGATCATCGAGCCGGGGACGACCTCGGTCCTCCCCTACCTGCCCCTCGGACGGGACGGGAAGGTCGCCCAATGAGGCGCCTGATCCTGTTCCTCCTGATCGCCGGCGGTCTGTTCGTGGGGATCGTCGCCGCGGGGAACCTGGGGATCCCGCCGGCCGTGATCACCCGCGAGGGAGAGCAGAACCTGATCCTCCGCTTCAGCCAGGTCCAGCGCGTGACCGAGCCGGGTCTTTCCTGGGCGATCCCCTTCGTCGACGAGGTGCGCCCCTACGACAGTCGCTGGCTCTACAACAGCACCGACGCCCGGGACATCCAGACCAAGGACGGCGAGCAGCTCCGGATCGACAACTACACCGTCTGGCGGATCGACGATCCCCGGGCATTCCTCGAGGCGTTTCCGGGCCAGCTGCACGCCGCGGAGCAGCGCATCGACCGCGTGGTGCGGGACAGCGTCCGCGAGGTGATCGGCCGCCACACCCTGGCCGAGGTGCTCAAGGACCAGCGGGTCGCGATCATGGAGTCGATCACCAAGAAGTCCCGCGACGCACTCGCCGACTTCGGCATCGAGGTGCAGGACGTGCGGATCAACCGCACCGAGCTTCCCGCCCGGGCGGAGGACTCCGTCTACGCGCGGATGGCCACCGAGCGCGAGCGCCTGGCGAAGAAGAACCGGGCGCGGGGCGAAGAGCAGGCGCGCGGGATCCGGGCCGCGGCGGATCGGGAGGCTCGGGTGATCGTGGCGAACGCGCGCCGCGACGCCGAGATCACCCGCGGCGAAGGGGACGCGGAGGCGGCGCGCATCTACGCCGAGGCGTACGACGCGGACCGCGATTTCTACGGATTCGTGCGCAGCCTCGAGGCCTACCGCAAGACGATCGACGACAAGACGACGATGATGCTCTCGCCCCACGCCGAGTTCTTCCGTTACCTGGAAGGTGCCGGTGCCAAGGAAACGCGTTAGGCGCCGTCAGCGTCCGCTGCGCGCCAGGCGCAACAGCGCGAAGGCCGAGAAGGCCCCCAGCACCCACCAGGGCGCCGACGCGGCGCGGGGGACGCCGCCGGAGCCGAGCACGGTGGCGGTGGTCTGGAGACCGTAGTAGAGCCCGAGCAGCGCCACGCCCTGGAGCGCGGCCACCGCCAGGCTGCGCGAGCGCTCGACGGACATGCCGAGCGGAGCGCCGAGCACGGCGAAGACCAGCACCGTCAGCGGGTCGGCGAGGCGCGCGTTCCAGAGCGCCCGGTAGCGGGTGGTGTCGTGCCCCTCGCGCCGGAGGTCGGCGATGTAGCGCCGAAGCCGGAGCAGGGGGAGGGAGCGCGGGTCGGCGTCGAGCAGCGCCATGTCGCCCGCGCTGCCGAGGTCGAGATCGGCCGTCTCCCGCCATTCGGTGCGGGGCGCGGCCGCGGGATCGCCCGGGTCGAAGTCGCGGAACCGGGCCCCCTCCAGGTGCCAGTCGCCGTCCTCGATCTGGATGCGGTCGGCGTCGATGCTGCGGACCAGATGGCCGTCGCGGTCCCGCTGGTAGATCGATACGCCCGTGAGGGTGCGGCTGTCGCGATCGGCCGACTCCACGCGCACGAGGGTGTCGCCGCGTCGAGACCAGAAGGCGCCGTGGGACTGATAGAGCTCGCTCTTCCCGCTGTCGCGCTTGAAGCGACGCGCGGCATCCAGCACGATCGTCTCGTTCAGGACCAGGGCGACGATGGAGAGCAGCGCCGCGGTCGCGATCACCGGGACGGCGAGCTGACGGGGGGAGATGCCGCAGGTCTTCGCCGCCAGGATCTCGAGCGAGCGCGCGGGCAGCCCCAGACACAGGAACGCGGCGCCGTAGGAGCCGACGGGGAGCAGGTAGGGCAGGTAGTAGGAGGGCAGGCGCAGGAAGAGGTAGGCGACGACGCCCGGGAGCCCGTCGCCGTACTCGATCACGTGATCGAAGTTCACCATCATCTCGAGGATGGCGATCACCAGGAGCGAGACGACGACGATCGCGGCGTAGTAGGTGAGATAGCCGACGGCGAAGTAGCGCGACAGGATGCGCACGGGCGGGAGGCTATCGTTTGTCCGAAGCGGAGGCTTGGACGTCCTTGAGAGTCTGGAAGGGCAGCGACGAGGCGGCGGGGGCGTTCACGCGCCCCGTAGTGACCGTGGGAAACTTCGACGGGATCCACCTGGGACACCAGGCGATCCTGAAGACCGTGGTCGGGCGCGCGGCCGTCCTGGAGGGCGAGGCGGTCGTCTACACCTTCGATCCGCATCCACGGAAGGTCCTGCGACCAGAGTCCGCGCCGGGCCTGCTCACCACCCTCGATCAGAAGATCGAGCTGCTCGAGCAGCAGGGGGTGGACGCGGTGATCGTGGAGCCCTTCACCCTCGAGTTCGCGCGCACCGATCCGGAGGTCTTCATCCGCGAGTGTCTGCACCGCCGCATCCGGCCCGTGGAGGTCTACGTCGGCTACGACTTCCACTTCGGCCGGGACCGCGCCGGCTCGATGCGCCTGCTCACCGAGCTCGGTCCCCGGCTGGGCTTCGCCGTGACGATCATCCCGGAGGTGACCGTGGATGAGGGGGACGTCAATTCGACCCGGATCCGCCGCCTGCTGGCCGACGGTCTGCCCGAGATCGCGGCGCGCATGCTCGGTCGCCCCTACGCCGTTCGCGGCAGCGTGGTGCGCGGCGACGAGCGCGGCCGGACCCTCGGCTTTCCGACCGCCAACCTCGACCCGGAGAGCGAGGTGCTGCCGGCTCCCGGGGTGTACGCCGGCCATCTGCGCCTGCTGGACGACGGCACACCCGAGCCGGGCGCGCGACTTCCGGTGGTGACCAACGTGGGGTTCCGCCCGACCTTCAAGAAGGGCGCGGCGGTGCTCGCCGAGAGCCACGTGATCGACTGGAGCGGCGACCTCTACGGCCGTCGCGTCGAGCTCTCCTTCCCGATCCGGCTGCGCGACGAGCGGAGGTTCTCCGACGTGGCGGCCCTTCGCGAGCAGATCGCCGCCGACGTGGCGGAGGCCCGCCGCCGCCTGGCGGAGGGGTAGCGGAGCGAGGCGCGGGGCCGGGCCGCATCCCGCCCGGACGGAAGATTCCGGCCGCGACGGACGCACCGCCCACTGCGCCGCCGAACGCGCGACGGGAGCAACCACGGGCTGCCGTCGCAGCCGCCCCGGCGCCCCGGGGCCGGTAAAGGTCAGCCTGCCGCGGGCCGATATTCCAGCGGCATCGCGGCGGTTTGGCGTGCCTGGACGCTTCCGCTGCGGCTCGCACGCGCCACGGCGCATGGTGTCGGAGGGGGATCGTGAACGAGCGGATCGGCGAGCTCCTGGTCAAGGAAAACCTCCTGACCGCGGAGCAGCTGCGCGAGGCTCGCGACGAGGCGAAGGGCACGGGCGACCGGCTCGGGGCCCAGATCACGAAGCTCGGCTACCTGGACGAAGGCGAGCTCGCCGAGTTCGTCGCGAAGCAGTACGGCGTGCCCTCGATCAATCTCGACGAGTTCGAGATCGATCGGGCCGTGATCGAGCTGGTGCCCGAGGAGGTGGCGACCAAGCACGGCGTGGTGCCGGTGA
>Ga0315553_10000688_pt1 | contig 29363 bp, 25 predicted proteins | sample SalMarSW160140MG_FD_203099 | JGI IMG/M metagenome (GOLD analysis project Ga0315553, IMG submission 203099) | Salt marsh sediment microbial communities from the Plum Island Ecosystem LTER, Massachusetts, United States - Salt Marsh Sediment SW1601-40 ... | reverse complement strand
CGCCGCTCGGCTTTGCGTAGATTTTCAGGCCGCATGTTCATGCCCATGCGCCCGCTGCGCCCGAAATCAAACCAGGTCTGCAGCATCTGCGTGACCCGAAAACTCTCACCACCCAGCTTGAAATAGTCCGGTGGAATAGGTTTCTTTTCGAACAGTGGTTCTTTGATGAAGCTGACTTCAATGGGTGCGCCTATGAAGCGCTCAGGCAGGTAGGCTGCTGGCATCGGGTTCTATCGCCGGCTGGAACCAGCGCAGGGTTGAGGGTAGCGCCAAACAGATCAGGATCAGCGGGGCCGTGATCAGGGCAACGCCAAGAAACAACAGTGAAAGCACTGCCAGGAACTGGGTGCTGCGCACAGCCCAGGATTGGCGGAGCCAGAGGCCCATCACTGCGCCTGCCAGTGCACACCCGATCACTAGACGCAGCCAGCCCTGGGTGCTGACGGAAAGCCTATTGAGGAGTTCAGGACCGAAGGAGAGGGTAGCAATCAGTGGGATAGGATCCTTGGCTGCAGTTTCTCCGAAGACGCGCAAGAACAGGCCGCTCAAACCCAGCCACGTGCCCAGGATGAACCCGGCCAGCGTGATGATCCATAAACCAGCAGGTCGTCTACTTTTGCTCAAATCTGCCGCCATAGCAAACGGGCCGGGAGTTCCCGGCCCGGCACAGACTTAATCGCCTTCCTGCTTGTTTTGTTCTTTCTTAAGCGCAGCAATGAGTTCGTCGGCCACATGGCGCGGCACGACCTCATAGTGGCTGAACTCCGTGGAGAAGATGCCGCGTCCACCCGTCATGGATCGTAGATCCGTGGTGTAGCGCTGCATCGCGGCAAGTGGGACCTGAGCGGTCACCACGCTCCGGCCACGATCGTTTTCCATCCCCTGGACCCGCGCCCGACGCGTATTCAGATCGCCGAGCACATCGCCCATGTTTGATTCCGGTACCGTGATACGCACGTTCATGATCGGCTCAAGCATGACGGGACCGGCATCATTCACAGCTAGCTTGAAGGCTTCCCGGCCTGCGACTTCGAAGGCGACAGCTTTCGAATCGACCGGATGCTCCTTCCCGTCTGTGATGGCAACTTTCACTTTCTCGACCGGATAGCCTGCCACCACCCCCTGCTTCATCACGCTTCGCACACCTTTCTCAATCGCCGGCATAAACCCCTGCGAGATAGCACCCCCGAATACCTCATTGGCGAACTCGTAATCCTCATCCTCGAGGGGTTCTACGCGTAGGTGGACCTCAGCGAACTGTCCAGCACCGCCGGTCTGCTTCTTATGGCGGTACATCGCCTGACCAGTCTTGGTGATCGTCTCCCGGTAAGGGACACGCGGGATCACAGTTTCAAGCCCGACCTGAAATTTCGATTCAGCTTTGCGGATGGCCACATCGATATGCTGGTCACCCATGCCCTGCAGGATGGTCTGATTGGTACTGCCTTCCTGGTGCCAAGAAAGGGTCGGGTCCTCCTCCGTAAGGCGGGTCAGGGTGGGACTGATCTTGGTCGAATCGGCCTGGGTTTTCGGCATCACAGCCACCGAGAAGAGTGCGCTTGGGTAATCGGGCATCGGAATTGTTAGTGGACTCCTTTTGTCCCCGAGCGTATCCCCTGTGGCCGTTTCACCCAGCTTGGCAACGGTTCCGATATCACCGGCGTGCAGGTTTTTCACGCTCAATTGTTCTTTACCACGCATCAGGAAGAGTGTTCCCAGCCTTTCCTCCTCACCCTTGGTATGGTTCCAGACCCGGCTGTCGGAGCTAAGCGTTCCGGAGAACACCCGCAGGTAGGTCAGTTTGCCAACGAAAGGATCGGCGGTCGTCTTCCAGACATAGGCTGCGAGCGGACCCGAATCAGAGGCGATAAGTTCTTCCTCCCCCCTGACCCCCTGGGCAGCTCGTGGCCGGCCTTCGGCTGGCGATGGCAGCAGGTTGACCATCGCTTCGAGCATGGGAACCACGCCAACCGGCACCGAAGCCGCGCAGACGAAAACCGGGATGAAACGGCCGGACCAAATGGATTTCTTGAAACCACGTGCGATCTCATCCGGGGTGAGTTGATCGCCGTTTAGATACTTCTCGAGCAGGGCGTCATCACCTTCAGCGGCAGCCTCGACCAGCGAAATGCGACCTTCCTCTGCCTGATCAGCATATTCGGCCGGGATGTCCTCAGATTCGGATCCATCTCCCGGACGGGCTTTCATGCTAAAGAGATCGATGACGCCTTTCAAATCGTGCGCCGAACCCCAGGGAATCTGGACCGGGATCAGGGTAGCTTCCCCGGCTATCTTGGCAACCGACTGGAGCGTTGCCTGAAAGTTCGCATTCTCGCGATCCATCTTCGTGATCAGCACCAGGCGCGGAAGCCCGAATTTTTCTGCGTAATCCCATACGATCTCTGTCCCAACCTCCACCCCGGCGACCGAATCGACCAGGACAACGGCGCCATTCGCCACGCTAAGTGCGGAGATGACCTCGCCAACAAAATCTGTGTATCCCGGAGTATCCAACAGGTTGAGCTTATGATCTTGAAATTCGACCGGCACCACCGCAGTTGAGAGCGAGAGACAACGCCGGATCTCCTCCTCCTCAAAATCGGAGACGGTGTTTCCCTCTTCGACTTTCCCCATCCGTGTGATTGCGTTCGTGGCGAACAACATCGCTTCCGAGAGGATGGTTTTGCCACCCCCGCCGTGCGAAACCAGTGCGATGTTGCGAATGAATTCAGTAGCGTATTCCTTCATGGGCAGGGGATCCTTTAGGGAGATGTAGTAGACCCATGAATTCTAAAGCAGGAGAGATGTCTTGTAAAGACGGGCACCCTCGGCGGGCGAAATTTCCCACGCTGCCCAGCGTCTCAGGTGATACAATCCGCCCTAGCCAAAGGAATATACATGCAGTTCATCAATCAATTTTCCTTCCTCATCCTGGCGGGCTTGCTGTTGTTGACCGTTGGCTGGGTCATCCTGCATCGCACGACCGGTGCTGCTCGCTGGCTATCGCTCGGTGCGTTCACGCTGGGTTTGATCTTTTCCTTTTGGATTTTCAACCCTGGCCCCGGCAATGCGGTTGCTGAACTCGATCTGGACAACCGGCAAGTGGGCGAAGGACCGGTCCTGCTGGAATTCGAAAGTCCCTTCTGCCTTGGCTGTATCGCTGCCCAGCCGCTCGTGGGCGAAATCACGCGCGAATATATTGGCCAACTCGATGTCATCCAGATCAACATCCTGGCGGCGGACTCCGCCCGCCTGAAGGACCGCTACCGCATCCAGTTCACCCCGACCTTCGTATTCCTGACCGCACATGGGGAGGAAGCCTGGCGCAGCATCGGCACGGTAGATCCCGAGCAGGTGCGTGCCAGCGTTACCGGGGATTCATGATCCGCAGGGCGCTGTTCGAACTCAAGTACTTGCTGGGTAATGCGCCGTGGGATACAGGTATTTCACCCCCTGAGTTGTTGGCGTACCTCGAATCGGCACCGGTTGGTCTCGCCATCGACCTCGGCTGTGGCACCGGGACAAACGCGATCACCATGGCCCAACATAACTGGACCGTTCTCGGGGTTGACCTCTCACCGATTGCCATCCGGCGGGCCCGCAGGAAGGCAACCACGCTCGCTCTGCCAATTGAATTCAAACGAATGGATGTTGCCCTGCTGCCTGGCGTACAAGGCCCATTTGACCTGGCGCTCGATATTGGCTGCTACCATTCGCTCCCGGTCCCAGATCGGGCAAGCTACCGCTCCAGGCTCGAGTCTCTCCTGCCCGCAGGAGCGGATTACCTGCTTTACGCCTGGCTTCCCAGCCAAGAGGACGGCGACAGCAATCCATCTCCCGAGGTTGAAATTCGTGAAGAATTCGAATCTTGCTTTAGCATCCTTTCGACCGCCGAAGGCACGGATCATGGTCGGACATCAGCCTGGTTCCAGATGCGGCGGAAGCCCACATGAATGTGCTGGTGATGTTCCTAGACGGCGTCGGACTTGGCGAACGCGACCCTTCCATCAATCCGTTCTGCGCTGCGCATCTTCCAACGTTGCAGGGTTTGCTGGAGGGCGAACAGTTGGTGCTGGCTGCAGCACCCTTCGAGGGGAAAGATGCAACGCTGCTCGCTCTTGATGCCAACCTCGGCGTCGAAGGAACACCGCAATCCGCCTCCGGGCAGGCCACATTGTTGACAGGGAAAAACGTTCCGGCCCGGATAGGCGTTCACTACGGGCCTAAGCCCAACTCACCCATTCGGGAGATCCTTACAGAGGACAACCTCTTCATGCAAGTGCGCTCTCACGGCGGAACTGCTGCTTTGCTAAATGCCTATCCGCCGCGCTACTTCGAAGCAATCGATTCGGGCCGCCGGTTACGCTCGGCCATACCGTTCGCGTTCCACGCTGCCGGTCTGCCCTTGATGACGGCCGAGGACCTGCAGGCCGGCCGCGCGCTGTCGGTAGATTTCACGGGGCGGGGTTGGGCCGATCAGCCCGGTTTTCCCCCCGCGCCTGTTTATGGGCTGGAGCAAGCCGGAGGCGTGTTGGCCGGTCTTGCTGACAAGTACAGTCTCAGCTGGTTCGACTTCTGGCCCAGTGACTATGCCGGTCATAAACAGGATCACAAGCGGGCGGTGGATATCCTCGAATCCTTCGATGCCGTGTTTGGAGGATTGGTCCAGGCCTGGCGTGGTAAACCACGGTTAATCGTCCTGACCTCTGACCATGGCAACCTGGAGGATCTCAGCCAGCGCATGCACACGCGCAACCCAGTCCCAGCACTGTTGATCGGTCCTCATACTGTTCGGGCTCGCTTCGCTCGCAGGTTGCATGATCTGGCAGATCTAATGCCGGCTGTGATGGATATCCTTTTTGGTGAATAGGACTGATAAAAGGAAGCGCTGGTTTCATAATAGCTTGGGGCTCGGTAAGGCCCTAAATGATCGTCGTTAGGTGAGTAGATGAGCACCAATTCTGAAAGTCTGCGACATTTCATGCGTCAGTGGGCAACAGGCGTGACGCTGGTTACCTGTGCACTTGCGGAGGAGCGGCAGGGCATGACGGTCAGCTCCTTCACTTCGGTCTCACTCACACCACCACTGATCCTGGTTTCGCTGGAGATCGGCAGCGCAACCCACGCGCTCCTCTCGCGCGTGGGTTCATTCGCCGTGAGCATCCTGGAGGAATCCCAGCAGGCAATCTCCGACCGCTTCGCCGGCCGCGATCCTGAGATTATTGATCGCTTCCTGGAGAGCAGCTGGTAGATGAGCCCACTCGGCCACCCTATCCCGGATGGAGCGCTGGCAAGCCTGGACTGCCGGGTCAGCACCACCCACCCTGGTGGAATGCATGCGCTCTTCCTGGCCGAGGTCCTCACTGCGGGATCCTTGAATGATGGAAAGCCTCTGCTATACTTCGATCGATCCTACCATCAGCTCATAGACTGAGGGGTAACGGTGGTTCTACGCCTCGATGAATCCGAACAAGGAGTCCTCCTCAACCTTGCCTGGGAGAGCATTGAAGCGACGGTTCACAAACGCCATTTGCCCCAGCCTGACCTCGCCAGTCTCCCCGAACGCCTGCAGGAGAAACGTGCCTCCTTCGTTACCCTTACCCGTGAGGCTCGCTTACGGGGCTGCATCGGGAGCTTGGTAGCACAACTGCCCCTGGCACAGGACATCATCCTGCGTGCGAGCTCGGCCGCGCACGAAGACCCACGCTTCCCGCCTCTTGAAAAGCATGAACTCAAGGATCTGACGATCGAGATATCCGTGCTGAGTATCCCCCAGCCGCTCGTGTGTGAAGACCGTGGAGCTCTTCCAGCCGCGCTGCAGCCCGAGGTTGACGGCGTAATCCTTACATACGGGAAAATGCGGGCGACATTTCTCCCGCAGGTCTGGGAACGCGTACCTGATCCGGTACAGTTTCTCGCCATGCTTTGTCGTAAAGCCAGCCTACCGGCGAACGCCTGGCGCGAGCTTCCGCTGCAGTTCTCAACCTACGCCGTCTTCTCATTCCAACGCACAAACACGGCAGCAGATTCTGGTCACCGCCCAGCAGCGTGAGTTAAGCTGGGTCGATCAAGGCCAACTTCCATGAGGCCGTTTTGCAGCCGGTAATGCCCCCTGATGGAACGTGCAAACAACTGTGCCGATGGACCTGAGATTGCTATAGGGCGGATACTGGCAGGGTAGCTCGCATGTCATACTGCGGGAAGCATCGGTTTATTTGGATCGATAATTGCGGCTGGTACGGGCCGGGATCGTCCCCCGGGGAGCACCTTCGATTAACTTGGAGGCTGTCATGCCGCGATCACCGGTTACAGAACCAGAATCAATGCCACCTGTGCCAGAACTGGAAACCGAACGCCTCCTGCTACGCTCTTTTAGCCCGAAAGATGCTGGTCGGGTCCGGGAGCTGGCCGCGGCGCGCGAGATTGCAGCAACGACCTTGAACATCCCTCATCCGTATGAAGAGGGCATGGCGGAAGCCTGGATATCAACCCATGAGGACGCTTATGAAGCCGGTGAGGCTGTCCACTACGCCATCACCCGCAAGCTCCAGGGGGATCTGATTGGTGCGATCGGATTGGGAATCGAACGGGCTCATCAGCGGGCAGAAATGGGTTATTGGATTGGTGTACCTTACTGGAGCAAAGGATTCTGCACGGAGGCAGCCAGTGCGATCCTGAGGTATGGGTTTGAAACGCTAGGACTGCACCGTATCTATGCTCACCACATGATCAGCAACCCGGCCTCCGGGCGCGTCATGCAGAAGATTGGCATGATCCACGAAGGATGTCTGCGTCAACACGTCCTGAAATGGGGCATCCATCACGACTTGGAAATCTACGGTATGACGCAGACGGATGTGTAGAGTAATCTCTCCCCAGTTGCCACCCCGCCTAGAGCTGTTCGAAGCTATCTAGGTTTACAACGAACACGGTCGCCCGTCGCTGGCCTGACTCGGCCGGCGAGCATGAATTTCGGATGATTTCCATGGCCTGATCGATGCGTCCTTCTTCCGTTCCGATCAGGAGCGTCGTGTTTCCCCTTCGCAGGAATCCCCCGGTTGAAGCGATATAGGTCACCCGGAATTCCTGCTTGATCAGCGCTTGCAGTGCTGTTTCGTAATCTTCGTTTCGAATGATGACAATCATGAGTTTCACGTCAGATCACCTCGCATCGTTCAACATCCAGGGCAAATAGCATCGCTCGATGGACATCGATCGGTATTTCACTGCGGCGCTCAGGGTCCTTATCAAGCATCGCCGGTGGGACAAATTCGACTCTCCTGCGGCAAACCCGACGCAGCGTATCCTCAGCGTCCTCGAGCTTTCCTTCCGGGAGACCAATCAGGAGCAGGTGGTTCCGCCGACGGAGAAAGCCGCCATTACTTTGGATGCGTGTCACCCGCAGCCCTTGCATGGCCAGGGCATTTGAGGCCGATTCCAGATCAAGGGTGCTTACAATGATAAACAGCAGCTGGCAGATGTCATCCTCCCCGCCGCGCGGCATGAAATCCGAAATCCACGATTCCTGCCTGGAATCGAGTGCCAGGTCGACTTCGACAACGAGTTCATCGAAGGATTCATCTGAAATCGCGCCAGAACGCCGCAAGTTTCCCAGCGCGCTGCGCTGGGCCCTCAACATCTCCCTGCGCGCCAATACGATCTCTTCCGCCTCGAGCTCCGGAGTATCGCTCAGGACTTCCTGCACCGCACCGGTCAGAACCTCCTGCCGCTGCTTAAGCACCGGCTCCAGCGAACGCCAGGTCGCTTCCGAGATCAGTCCGTCGATGCTCAATCGCCGGAGATGCTGGTACCCCGCCCGAACTGCAAGGGCCCGGGCATGGCGCCGCTCATACTCGATCTGGGCGTCGGATTTTGTGATGATGCCCAGCCGTTTCAACAAGCCATTCATCGTCATGCCCTGCGCGACCAGGCTGAAGAGCACCACGCCATAGGTCATGACGATCAAAGTCGTTCGCATCTCCCCGAAATCGGCCTCCGGAAGACTCAAGGCCAGCGCAAGGGCGATGGCCCCCCTCAACCCTCCCCAGAACATGACATGCCGCCAGGAATTGGGGATGTCCCGCCCGAGGCGTGAGAGACCATAGATGCTGATCGCGCGGCCGATGAGGACCGCCAGGATTGACCACAGGATCAGCTTCCAGTCCTGCACCAGAGCGGAGATCTCGAGATCCAATCCAATGAGCAAGAAGACGGCCGAATTGGCGAGGAAAGCGATGTATTCCCAGAAGTTGAAGAGCGCGATGCGTGTGGTCGGGGACATCTCGCGTTCGCCGATATTTCCGCTGATCATTCCCGCAGCCACGACCGCCAGAACACCGCTCAGATGAAATTGCTCGGCGATGAGATAGGATCCGAAAGCCAGCACGGTGGTCAGCGTCGTCTCGACCAAGTAGTCGTCGACCTGGCTCATCAGACGTGAGATCAGCCAACCCAGGACAGCGCCTACCAGGATCCCGCCACCGCCAACCCGGATAAAATCGGCCACCCCGCTGGCAATCTCAAAACGCCCACTTTGAAGTGCACCCAGCGCCAGGCTAAAGAGCACAATGGCTGTGCCATCGTTGAAGAGGCTCTCGCCTTCCAGTAGGACTTCAAGCTGCCTGGGCGCACCAAGTTTGCGGAAGATAGCCACGACCGAGACCGGGTCAGTCGCCGCGATCAAGGCACCGAATACCAGGGCCGCGGAAAGAGGTAAACCAGCGCCGGTCGACAGGATTCCCCCCACGACCAGCATATTCACAATCACGCCCGGGATGGCCAGGATCATGATCGTTTTCAAATCGCGGCGCAGATGAATAAAACTCAGGTGGAAGGCGGCTTCAAAGACCAAAGGCGGCAGGAGCAAGGTAAGGATGATTTCTGGCGTGAGCTCGATCGCCAGGCGTTCCCGGAAAGAAAGCACCAGGCCCGCCAGGACCAGTGCGACCGTATACGGGATGCGGAACCGGCGCACCAGGATGGCGACAACCGAAACCACCAGCAGCAGTTCCAGTACCAGGCTCTCGATCTGGACTAAATCATTCATCGTCGGTCTAGGTCACCCATTTTACAAATCACTCTCTTTCACGGTCCTGCTCGATCCAGGTTCTGCCCTCGCCTGTCACGCGTGCCAAGCCTCCATCCGGGAATGTGATAATAACATGATCGCCCTTGTAGGAAACGCTCAAACCACGCCAGCGAATTGTTACCGGCCAGGGGTAGGGATTTCCGGGCTCCACTTGCACCCGGTAGGGATCGCCAAGCTGAAGCCCGAGAGTGCGTAGGAAGAGATCCAATGGCGCCAGTCCGTCAAGAGCACCGCACTCACCAAGGGCTTGTGGTTCATCTGGATGGTATAGTGCGCTGAAATCCTGATCCCTGCGGAGCCCGGAGATGACGGCTCCCATTAAGCGGCCCACGAGTTCGGCCGCTTCTTTACGGAAGCCATTGTCGAGCATCCCCTCTCCCACCAGGCAATTGGCAAACATCCATACCGCACCCGGATTGCCCTCTTTGTCAGGCGCATAGCCCGTTTCACGGGCAGACACGATGGGGATGCCAAATGCCCGCCAGAAGCGCTTTTCGTCCAGAATCGTTCGTGTCACCATCTGGCGTGCACGGTCTGCTTCTAACATACCTGCCCAGAGTGGGAACAATCCGGCCACATCATGCTGGCTGGTATCCACAAGCCTGATTTCTGTCGTGAAACCGTCGTCGAGACCTCCGATCGTGACCGAATTCAAGGCGCGGGCTGATTTATCAGCTGTAGCTGTACCCATCTTCCAGAACCACTGGAAGCTTGCATGGGAGAACCGTTCGACCATCTTGCGGTTCGTGCTTCCCTTCCCTCGGATGCTAACTTTGATCTCCTTAGACTCAAGTTCATCACCAAAGCAGCGGATAAGAACCCGGACCGGGGCCTCAAAGCTGCGCTTAAGCTCAAGGTCGAAAGACCCTTTCCCCTTACCAAGTCGGTCCCCAATTAAAGGTATGTTCATATCCCGGTCCTGCGAAACAAAGATCGAAGACTTCTCAACCCAGCAGGATTCGAGGGCCTTTCTGATGTTTTCAGCAGTTGATTCGATCCACGCTAGCGACCTGGTCTCACCTATGATGTGAGCCATCTCAGCCAACCTGATCAACTCACGGTACAGATAGGCTGCCAGATCGGGGCGTTCGACCAGCGAAATATCCAGCCCCTGACCCCAGCGCTCCCAGCCGACGTAGGCTGGCCAGGCGCGAAAACCACTCTGCGGCATGTGGCGCCACTCCGGGAAGCCATCCCTATCGGTATCACGCTCCTCGCCAAACCAGCTACGAACCGAATGCAGCAAGGCCGGGAAAACCTCAGCCAGCATCTCGTTATTTCCGGTGCGGGTGTAGATCCTGTGGGCCAGGTCTGCGAGGAGTGGCATGCTCTCCCAGCCTGCATGCTGGCCACCCACGCCCGGTTGTCCGTCGATGGCGCCGCTCCCGGTTTCGGTTTGCAGACGATTTCGCAGCTCGCCCTCCACCAACCCCGGTGCAGCCGACAGCACCTGCCGGCTGATATAATGCGCGCTGGCAGCATCTACACCACCCCACACCCCGTCATAATCACTGCCATCTCCGGCGGCGGAATAACCGTCAGCAGGTCTCCGCCGGCCCACAATCCCCGGGTAGCGAACATGACGGGCTGGACCCACGAATGCCTGCAGACCGGCCACCTGGGAAAACCAGAAGGCGGCATCCCATTCTGGATCTCCTGTCTCGATCTCGACCAGGCCAGCGTTGAGCAACTTGATCCTTGCGATGCTCGCCTCCCAGGGAAGTCCGCACAGCCGCCGGGCCTGGTCAAAGGAAGCCCGCGGTTCCCTTTCACCTACATGCGCCCATAACCACGAACGGCTTCTGCCGGAGGCAAGATTGGCGCTTACCCCCAGCGATGGAAATGCAGAGGGTGGCGTTACTGCACCCCCTTCGATGAAGATAAGGGGTGCAAGTCTCTCAAGTCCAGCTGTCAGCACATGCACCCCGTCAATCTGAACCGGGGAAAAGGGTGTCCCACCTGGTCCGGGACGGAGAACTGCATGCAGCCGTACATCCAATACGAAAGGTGCTTCACCCCGGTTGATTACTTCGATACGTCCAATCACGGAATGGGAATCATGGACCCAGTATTCCTGCCGAAGTTGAATCCCGGCAAGTGGGTAAGCGTTCACCAGTAGGTAATTAGGGAAGATAATCTGGACCTGAGGTGGCTGGATGAAGGATGCCGGGTCAAGGACATGCTGGCCGCCCACCGCAATCGAAGCGAAGAGGCGCATGCTGGGTGCGCGCAGACCATAAGTCGTCTCCAGCGCAAGCGCCGCCGGGTCGCCTCCGGCAAGGTTTAGAGCCCAGATCTGGTCATCCGTATAATCGACAGTAACCTGGCGGGCATCGGCCGCAATCAGCAGACGACGGGCATCCTCGTGTTTAAAACTCCAGCTTCGCATGTGACGATTGTACGGAGTGCAACCCAAATCGTCAAAGTGAATCCAACATCGTGTTCAGCCGGGTGACTGCTTCGTGCTAGAATAACGGCCACCCTGCCAGGAGGAGTACCAGCATGACAACCCTGCCAAAAATGCGTGGTATGTATTTTGAGGAATTCGAGGTTGGCCAGAAAGTCGTCAGCCCTGGCCGCACGATCACTGAGGCTGATATCGTCGCTTTTGCCGGGATCTCAGGTGATTTCAACAGCATCCACACCGACGGTGAGTTCGCCCGTGATGCAGGGTTCGGACAGCGCGTAGCACACGGCTTGCTCGGGCTTTCCATCGCCTCTGGCCTGCTGGTTCGATCGGGCGTGATGGAAGGCACCGTGATGGCCTTTCGAGAGATCACCCAGTGGAAATTCAGCCAGCCCATATTCATCGGTGACACGATCCACGTCGTTCTGGAAGTCAGCGAGATGAAATCACTGCCCCGGCTTGGCGGGGGGTCGCTCCTTCTCGCACTGCACGTCCAGAACCAGGATGATGTGACCGTCATGAAGGGCCAGTGGTCGGTGCTCGTCCAGAGCAAACCGGCTGCGTCTTAATCTTGTCAAGCCGATTTATAAGACGGCCTGCTGAATAATCCAGGCTAGCCTGCGTGCTATAATCCCCTGCTATGACCGACCGGCCTGAGGGTCCTGCCGAATATGATCTGCCAGAGGACGATCTCAAGTCTGAAGGGTCAAGTACGCCCGAGCGGCCGCTAACTTCTCCCGCGGGCGATCCAGCACAGCGTTTCCGCCGCATCCTGGAGGGTGATTCCACCTATCCTGGTCAAGCCACGGAAAAACCTGGTGAAGGCCAGGTGCAAGATCGTCATCCAACGGGCCTGCCGGATCTGACGGGCGGCTGGATGTCCGAGATGGACCCTCCCGCTATCGATGACGATCCGGCAGCTAGTGCGCAAGCCGATCCAGCACATGGAACCGGTGGTTCACGCCCCCTTGCAACAGAAGCTGACTCAGGCCCACTCCCCGAGCGTGTCCCGGTCACCGACCCGGAAGCGACGCGTGTTGTTCCCTCTGCATACGCCCCCCCTCCCGAAAATCATGGCAAGCCGCCTGGAAAGAGCCGCCGCTTCTCAGGCTGCAGCGGATGCATGCTGCGCATGGCGATCATGGCGCTCTTCGCCGGGGCAGCGCTTTTTATCGGGGTTATATCCTTCGGAATTTATCAATATGCATCGCTCGCCTCGACCCTGCCCCCGGTAGAAGATCTCAAGGATCGCGCCGCTCAGTTCGAGACCACACGCATCCTCGACCGCGACGGCAACCTGCTGTATGAGATCCTCGATCCCCAGGCCGGGCGCAGGACTTATGTGCCCCTCGATCAAATTTCCCCGTATATGGTGGCCGCCATCATCTCCACGGAAGATTCCCAGTTCTACAGCCACCCCGGGTTCGATCTCCTGGCCATGCTGCGGGCGCTCTGGCAGAACTACACCACTGGTGAGGTCGTATCCGGGGCATCGACGATCACCCAACAGGTCGCACGCAACCTGCTCTTCACACCTGAAGAACGGGCCAGTGTCACCGCCCGGCGTAAAGCGCGCGAGGTCATGCTCGCAGCTGAGATCACCCGCCGCTACAGCAAAGATGTGATCCTCGAGCTCTATCTGAACCAATCCTTCTTCGGCAACCTTGCCTACGGGGTGGAGGCTGCAGCAGAAACCTATTTCAACACGACCTCCGACAAACTGACGCTGGCGCAGGGTTCCTTCCTTGCAGGCCTCGTTCAGGCACCTTCTGTTTACGATATCTATTCAAACCGCGAGGCGACCCTGGGCCGTCATCGCCAGGTGCTGACCTTGATGATCGACACCAGCATCGAAGATGGCTGCATCTACGTCAGCAACGCCCAGCACCCAATCTGCGTCCGGCCGGAAGACGCCGGTGCAGCTGCAGCGGAGATCATCAACTATGATTTCCCCGCTCCCGATGTGACCATTCGTTTTCCTCATTGGGTCACTTTCATTCGCGCAGAGTTGGAACAGCTTTACGATCCTCAAACGATTTACCGCAGCGGCTTCACGGTGTACACCACGCTCGACCCGCGCCTGCAGCAGCAAGCCCAGGACATCGTGCGCGAGCAAGTCGCCAAGTTGGTGGAGAACCGAGCCATGAACGGCGCCCTGGTCGCGCTGCGTCCGAGCACAGGTGAGATCCTGGCAATGGTCGGTTCAGCGGATTTCAACAATGAGGCGATCGACGGTCAGATCAACATGAGTGTCCGTCCCCGCCAGCCAGGGTCCTCGATCAAACCGCTCACCTATCTTGCAGCTTTTGAGAAAGGGTGGAACCCGGCGACACTGATCTGGGATGTCCCCTCCGAATTTCCGCCCTCCGGAAGCCCGAGCGATCCCCGACCGCCATACATCCCTGTCAACTACGACGAACGCTTCCACGGCCCGGTCACAATCCGGACAGCACTCGCAAATTCATACAACATCCCGGCTGTGAAAACGCTTGATTTTGTCGGCATATACGACGACCCCTCCACACCGCAGGAAGAAGGCCTCGTCGCCTTCGCCCGCCGGGTGGGGATCAGCACCCTCACCCGTGACGATTACGGTCTTTCTCTCACACTGGGTGGCGGCGACGTGACCCTGCTCGACCTGACCTCTTTCTACGCGACTCTCGCCAATGTGGGAAATAGGATCCAACCTACAGGCATACTCCGCATCGAAGATCACGAGGGGGTCGTAGTCTACGAATTTGAGCAACCAGAAGGTGAGCAGGTTGTCCACGCCGAGCACGCCTACCTGATCAGCAGCATCCTGAGCGATAACAGCGCCCGCAGCCCTGCCTTTGGAGCAAACTCGCTCCTCAACCTGCCCTTCACGGTTGCCGCGAAGACCGGGACCACGAATGATTTTCGGGATAACTGGACGCTTGGATTTACGCCTGATATTGCCGTTGGTGTCTGGGTGGGAAATGCCGACTACTCCCCGATGATTGATACTTCCGGCCTCACTGGGGCTGCACCGATCTGGAATGAGTTCATCCAATTCGCCCAGGACCGCCTCACAGGCGGTGTGCCCTCGCCTTACCCAAGGCCGGCCGGGGTTGTTGATCGTGTCGTTTGTGCGATTTCCGGCGCGGAACCCTCCGAGTGGTGTCCGGATCAACGCACGGAAAGCTTTGCCAGCGACCAGCTTCCCCTACCGAAGGAGCAGGATCTGTGGCAGCAGGTCTGGGTCGATAATTTCTCGCTCGAGCTTGCCTCAGCCTCTTGCGATACGTACGTGATCCAGAAGCTCGGGCTGAGCGTGGGTGATCCCTGGGCACGCAAGTGGCTGGAAGAGGATTCGCGGGGTCAGGCCTGGGCAGAGGATCATGAATTCCCGGATGGGAAAGTCTTCTTTATCCCGGATAAGACCTGTGATGAGTCGAGCCCGCACCCGATCATGAGCTTCAGCAGCCCGGTGGAGAATGCGACTATCACCAGCGAGATCCTGGAGATCTTCGGCACCGCAGGCGCCACGGCGGATTTTAAGGATTGGATCTTGGAATACAGCACCAGCCCCAACCCGAGCAACTGGCCAGACGTCACGCTCGTGACCGAGCAGCGGCTCCAAGAGGGCAAACTCTGGACGATCGATCTCAACCAGTTGGGCATGGATAATGGATCTCTCACGCTGCGACTATCGGTGCGCAGTGAACGCGGTGGGTGGGCTTCGATCGTCCGTCATCTGAATGTGCTGCTTCCCACACCGACCCCGACGCCAACTCCAACTGTAACCCCGACTCAGACACCAACCGAGACGCCCACGGTAACAATGACGCCCACGGCAACAATGACTCCCACGCCGACCGATACCTCCACACCCATACCAACCAGTTAACCTACTCACTGATTCAAGACAATCGCGGCAGGGCTTTGAATTGAGGAAGATCCTGGTTGGCTGCAAGCCCGTTACAGTTCGCGGTCAAACCATAATTCACGGTACTCACGGTTCCAATTTGAAGTAGCTCGCAGAGCTATGATGATGCCCACACCGGCGGCGATCGCCAGCGCTTCCGGGCTTGCCCTAAAAATCCACCAGAGTGGCGTCAGCAGCAATCCGCCGGTGAAGTTTCCCCGAGCCGAATGGCGGATGAGGATCTGCATTATGGCTGCCAACCCGACCCCCAGGATGAAACCGAACGGCCATATAGCAAGCAGCGCCCCGCCCCCAGTAGCCATCCCCATCCCGCCACGCATACCGGCTAGGACCGGCCAGCAATGTCCTATCACGAGCGCACCAGCAGCCAACCCAAGGCCCAGCAGCCCCTGGACAAGATGCATCGCCAGCCTCATCGCCAGGTAGCCTTTCCCCAGGTCCAGCAGCAGGACCGCGATGCCCGCCACCCACCCGGCAGAGCGCATGACGTTGGTCGCGCCCGCGTGTCCTGAACCAGTCTGGCGGATGTCGCCGCCTGTGGTCCAGCGCGTGATCCAAACTGCAAAGGGAAGTGAGCCAAGGGCATAGGCGATCAGGATTGCCACAGTTGAGTTCAACAAGACTGGTGCCAGTTCTCCCATCGCCTCTCCGTAAAGAATCGGGCAGTACAAAAGCTAGAGCAGCGGGAGCTGCGGGTCCTCGTGCTCGGGTGGGTCAATCGCCATGCGCTCCTTGAAGTTTGCCATCGTGATGGTCGTTTCAGCAGCCAGCCGGCGGACATGCCGGAACTTTATAACCCGCAGGCCGCTCTCCAGCCAGGCCTTGAAATGGGGGTCACGGCGGGTGCGTTCTGCAATCAACCCCGCTCGTCCACCAGGGACGACGAAGGTCAGCCGTTCTTGGTCGGCAGGCTGGGGCAGGTGACCCCAGCCTGCGGTTTCACGGATTTCGAAGGCGTGACCTGCTCCAGCCTCTCCAGTCTGCCAGATCACGCGTTCACCGGCATCGACCTCGAACCCCAGCCGCCTTCCCAACTCAACGAGCAGCGCCTGCATCTCGACACAATCGGCTTTTCGCAGCTCTGGATCGTCTTCAGCTCTCAAGTGCCATATATCCGCATCAGCAATTTTCAATGCATAAGACTGGAGGCAGGCATAGACCCAACGACGGTCGGGTGTCAGCAATCCGGGGAATTGCTCGCAAACGGCTTGGTCCAACTCCCGACCCCGGACCTGCCTCTGATCCCGAAGCTGCCCGAGTATGCACCATTCGACTCGGTCGAGCAGTGGATCTTCGGCTACATCCGGCTGTTTGAGGTCATAGACGCCACTTTCAGGTTCGCTCCCGCGGCTCAAATGTTCAAAGGGCTGCCTTTGCAGCACCTGCTCGATCTGATCCACCAACGATTGCATCGGATGACGCTGGGGCGCAGTCCAATCCTGATCGAGCTGCCGGAGTTCGGTGATCCGCGTCCAGGCCGCTGCGTGCAGGCAAGAGTAGGGCGCGGGCTGCGCATGCTCCACCAGGAGCTCTTGCATGGCGCGACGCAGTTCCACGTTCTCGATCCCGCGTCGGGATGCATGTTGTTCGCCTCGTTCGTTGACCCACTGCCCAACCAGCTGCTGATCATCACTGCGCAGTGCACAGCCGCTGAGTTTGAACCCGGCCCCCTCCACCCCGGCCATTGTCGCAGCCACAAAACCTGGTTCGGCTTCCGGTATATATACGATGGCTGGGTGGGATTGTGGGTAGCAGTCAGCGACGCTGCGCAAGACCGTCCGGATCGCCGTAGCATGCCAACCCCAGTCATATCGCCGCCGGCGAAGTGCGACCTTGATCGGCGCCGCCGCATCCCGCCCCCACAGCCAGGCTGTCCACAGCGCGCTCAGAGTCCAGAATGCCTGGTTCGGGCGGGGTGGGATCGTCAAGATAAGATCAATCCCATCGAATGCATGCTGCTCACGGCACAAATCACGCGCCGGGCCGGGATAAAGACACACACCTGACGCTCGTCCTTGCCGAGTGCTGTCCCATTCGTGAACATCTACCCCCTCATCGTGCATCGCCCACTGGTCCAGTCCACGCTCAAGGGCGCGCCATACATTGAACTCTCTGTAACGGGAGGAGGCGATTAGTTGCCGGGGTCGCGTGCGACCCTCAGGGTAGCTCCACAAAGCATTGGCGGCGTCAAAGGCAGTGAGCAACAGGGCTTGCGTTGCGGCCAGCGTGCGTGCCTCAATGTTGGCCTGCGCAACTTTGTTCAGGATCGTGATCAGGGCGAAGATCGCCCGACCCGGGTAAACAGATAAGGCAGCCTCAGCATGCTTGCGATCAGGATCTCCGGGTGGTGCCAGACTGTCCAGGGCTACCGCAGCCTGCATGCTGCTGCGTGAGTAGTCTAGAGCGTTATCCCAATCCTCTTCGGTCGTGATGCTTTCTCCTGCATGTGAGCAGTGTTCGCATGAATAAACCTTGTGTGAGGGCCCACCCAACTCCTTATCCCAGATGAAGTATTCAACATCGACGATTTCTCCACAGCGGGCGCAGCGGCTGCGGTAGAGGTCGATGATGAAGGGTTCGAGACGCGTTTCATCCTTAGGGATTGCCGCCAGATGCGCGAGCGCAGCCTGGAGTTCTGCTACGCTGAAGGGTTGCAGAGTATAGCGGGTGACGAAGCGAGTGATCGGGTTATTGATAGCGAGGGTAATTTCACACCCTGCAAGTGCACACTCCAGCGCAAGCTGCGGAGAGGTACCAAAGGGATCGAAGACCCGCCGTACCCGTGGAAGCTTCCCTTCCAGCAACCGAAGGACAACCCCTTCCTCGAGCGGGGGAAGAAACCTCTCGAGCGGGTTCGGCCGTACCTCTGAATTCCCAACAGGCAGCGCAACGTTCATAATCTCCAGTATACGTCAACCCCTGCATTGGCTGATTCAGAATACACCATCTTGTCCTGCGCGGTCTCAGGCCTTAGACTGTTACTATGCGCACACGCCTCCAAAGCCAACGAACCATCCCAAATTTGCTGGTACTCAGCCTGGCTCTTTACGGCTGTGGAACAGCATCGCCGGGTAGATCTGGGGCGGCCTTGGTGCTGCCGACAGGCTCTGATGCGGAAACGAGTGAAACCGCAGGCACTCCACAGATCATCGACCCTGCCCCGGAAGCTTGCCCGATCCCACCCGCCTCCCCGAACTTGCCGGCCCTCGCTGATTCCCGCACATGGGCGAGCGATCTATCGGGTTACCTGAACCAGGGCGGCTTGCTTACTGCCTTGATCGATGGGCTGAGGCAACGTCCTTTAATCCAGGGTTTCGCGAGCACCGGGAAGATCGCCGATCTCGACTCGAACGGGTACCAGGACCTGGCGTTGACGATCCTCGAGGACTCGACGCAAGGCATCGCCGCAGGCAGCCTGCTGATTTTCCTCTGCCAGGAAGATCATTTCGAACTTTCCTACCTGTCCCCGCCGGGCGAAAATCAAACTTTGCCTGAGATTGCAGCCGTGCGTGACTTGAACGCCGATGGCGTGACCGATCTGCTGCTTTCTTCCCACATCTGCGGGGCACATAGCTGTTTTATCGAGCTGCAGCTGTTCAGCTGGGATCGATCTCGATTTGCGAACATCCTTGATGGGCGAAGTGATGACCTGCCGAACCCCACGCTCACCCTCGAAGGACCTGACCCAGATGGCACCTGGCGTATATCACTGACCGGGACCGGGATCAGCTCGGCCGGCGCCGGACCTTACCGTGAACGGACGCGTACCTGGTCGTGGGATGCTGCTGCAGCAACTTTTATTGCCGCTCCCGACCTGCTCCAGCCGCCCCGGTACCGCATCCATATGCTCCACGATGCCGATCTGGCAGCGGCGAGCGGGGATATGGTTTCAGCTTCCCAGGACTACGCTCGGGTGATCGAGGATGGCACACTGGATGATTGGATTGGCGGGGAGTCGAGCCGGCGCTCACTGGCCGCGTTCGCCGCGTTCCGGCAGATGTGGCTGCATCTCTGGCAGGGAGAGACCAGGGAGGCAAGCGCCGTACTCGAATTCCTGCAAGCCTCTGCGACAAACGACAGCGCCGACGTGCTTGAGATGGCCCGGATCACATTCGAAACTTACCAGCTGGAGGGGATCGAAGCGGCCTGCAGCGCCGCCCAAGCCTTTGCCGCCGCGCATCAGCAGGGTGTGCTCGAGCCGCTCAACTTCGGCTACGCAAACCGTTCCTTCAACCTTCCCGACATTTGCCTCAACCCAGATTGAATTGACCTCGACTGGAGCAAGCCATGCCACCGCTTAGCCTCGCCGATCTGCAGCCTAGGATGCCCACTCTCCTGCGCACACTGCGCCAGCTGGTTGAATTCGAATCCCCGACAACAGCCAAGGAACATATCGACCTGCTTGGCTCTTTTATCACCGGTGAAATGGAACGAATCGGCGCGCACGTGACGCGCGATGCGCAGGAGAAAGCAGGTGACCACTTGCTGGGCACCTGGGGGGCGGCGACTCCCGGGATATTACTGCTCACCCATATCGACACTGTCCATCCGCTTGATTCGCTTGAACACATGCCGTGGCGGGAGAGCGAGCAGGCTGTGTATGGCCCAGGCGTGCTCGATATGAAGGTGAGCGTCGCCATGGCGCTCACGGCTCTTTCGGCGCTAAGGGAGGCCGGGAAGCTCCCGGTCGGCGTGTCCCTGCTCTGCACATCGGATGAGGAGACGGGCAGCCGGTCCTCCCGGAAGCTGATCGAGGAACTGGCCTCAAAGGCCGTGATCGTTCTGTGCCTCGAGCCAGCACTGCCTGGCGGTGCCCTGAAGACATGGCGAAAAGGCATCCTCGGGTTCAGGATCGATGTCCTCGGTACAGCCGCCCACGCTGGAAGCGATATCCACAATGGGGTCAACGCGATTTTAGAAATGTCACACCAGGTGCAGGCAGTTACCGCACTAGCCGACGAGGAGGCTGAAACGACGGTGAGTGTCGGCGTGATCGCGGGAGGGACTCGATCGAACGTGGTCCCGCAATCCTGCTGGGCTCGGATCGATGTGCGCGCAAAGACCGTTGCAGAAGGGGAGCGGATCCTGAGAGACATGCACGCCTTAGAACCCGTTCTCCCCGGGGCTCAACTCGATGTGCGAGGCGGTTGGAAACGCCCGCCGATGGAGCGCGATGACAAGATGCAGGCCACCTTTCAGCGCGCCCGGCTGATTGGTGAGACATTGGGAATGAGCCTGATCGAAGGTGGCACCGGTGGCGGTTCAGATGCGAATTTCGTGGCCCAGCTTGGCGTGCCTGTCCTCGATGGACTTGGAGCCCTGGGACGCGGCGCCCACACTCATGACGAGCTGGTGGAAATCGACACGCTCGCAGAACGGACCACACTCCTCGCGGCTCTGATCAGCGAGTGGTAACCACTTGACCCGCAGCCTCCCACAGATCCTGGACCTGGCGCATTCGGGCCATCTGCTGCAGGAAGGCATACGGGGATTCGGCCCGATCCCATAATTTCCGAACGGCCTCCCCCACTGGATCATCACCTGCCGCACCGCCCGGCTCATCCGCATAAGCTCCGTGAAAGGCGAAGTAAGCCTGATTGAGGCGTCGAATGCGGTAGCCTCGATCCCAGAAGAAGACCCTGCGAGCTTCCATATAGGCTTCCGCCTGTTCGATTTCCCCTTGCTCTAATAGCTGATCCACCGTCATACGTGTCTGGCGCATTTCAGCCTGGAAATCGAACTCGGGTTCCGCTGCAGGATCGCTGGGTGGCGCGCTGGCAGCGGGCTCTGGCGGAAGCAGTTCGGGATAGAACTGACGCAGGATTTCACGCCCGATCGCAACCCCCATCAGCGAAGCAGTCGTCTCGTTCATGGTCCGCAGCTCGGGTGAGGCGCTATAGCGCACACCGAGTGGGTGCAACGATAAGTAGTTGTGAACCCACTCATGTCCGATGACCTCGGTCACCCAAACCAGAGCGGTGCTCTCCTGCACCATGGTCGGGTACGTTCCCAAGCCACCGACCGGCACCACTAGCGCAGAGGACCCGGTTGATGCTTCCACCGCCTGCTCAAGCTCAATATTGGCATCCAGGTCGAGGTCCAGGCGTAAATTAATATTCAGGTCCTGGCGAATTACGTCTCGAGGAGAGACGATCAGCGCGCTCGGAAGCGGTGCAAAAGTAAAGGACAGGGGTGGGATGATCGCACCCCCAACCCCAAACCCAAGCTCCCGCAGGATTTGTTCAGCCTGGGATCCAAGCACTTCCTCCGCAAGCGGACGCATCGCGCCGGCTTCGGAGTTAAGTGCGGCTACGCGTGCGGTCAATTCCTGCAGGTGCTGGTCGCGATCTTCGAGCCCGGGCTCCCCATAGGCCAACTCGAGCTCACCCCGTGCTTCGTGCAAGTGACCGAGAGCCGCTAGATAGTCAAAAACAAGCTGCTGATCACGCGCAGGGGCAAGATACTCAGCAGCAGATAGGCTGGTGCTGGCGGCTTTCTCGATCCAGGCACTCAATGTCCAGCCAAGGAAATTGAATTCGACCGGGCGGGTCAGGAGCCGGATGCGATCGGTTTGATCGACGACGAGCAAGCTGCTTCCCCCGAGCAGTATGAGGGTGATTAGCAGTAAAAGACTTCGCCTGAACCCTGTCCAGAAACCCAGCAGGAATGCGCGCATGCCGGCATCATACCAAGCTAACAAGGCGAGTCAAGCTGGAGAATGGCTATGTTATAATCTCGCCTCACAGACCCCCGGTGGGATCTGTCGAAAACCTTATGAACTTCCTCGTCACCGGCGCAGCCGGCTTTCTGGGTTCAAATCTCGCAAATCGTCTTGCCCGCGAAGGGCATCAAATCCGTGGTCTCGATGACCTAAGCGCCGGTGACCCGGCCCGGCTCGGTTCTGAGATCCTCTTCACGCGCGGTGATGTAACCGACCGACCTAAACTCTGGACGCTGCTCCAGGACGTGGATTGTGTCTATCACCTTGCAGCCAAGGTTTCGGTTCCCGAATCAGTCCTTTACCCTCGCGAATACAACATCATCAATGTCGGCGGGACGGTGAGCGTGATGGAGGCGATGCGCGATGTCGGGGTAAGAAGGGTGGTATTCATTTCCTCCGGTGCGATTTATGGCGATGGAGGCACACAGGTTTTGAATGAGTTGGACGCCCCCCGCCCCAGTTCACCCTACGCAGTGAGCAAACTCGCTGCAGAGCACTACGTCCGCACGATTGGAAAGCTATGGGGTATCGAGACGGTCTCGCTGCGGGTTTTCAATGCATACGGTCCGGGCCAGCCATTATCCGTCGCCCACCCTCCAGTCATACCCCACTTCCTGCGCGAGGCCGCCCTGGGTGGAACTTTGATTATTCACGGCCAGGGCGAGCAGACACGCGACTTCGTCTACATTGATGACGTGATCGAAGCCATGGTCGCAGCCGCGACCGCTCCCACAATCGATCAGTCCGTGATCAACATTGGCAGCGGTGAAGCGACAAGCATCAAGACCCTCGGGCAGTACGTAATCGAAGCCATCGGGGCCAAGGTACAATGGATCTACAAGGAAGACAACGATCCAGGTCCCTCTCACATGTGTGCTGATATCACCCTCGCTCGCAAGAAACTGGGCTACCAACCCCGCTACAGCCTGCAGGAAGGCCTGGATCGGATGATCCTCAAAGATGCCCGTTTCCAAGCGTGATGCCATCAGCAAATGAGCCCCGGATGGATCCGGCGAGCCACCCAACGGACCTGATCACGTGAAACAGGGAGCTCGCCTTAAGCGCCCTTTCTTCGAGAGTGAGACGCTCACTGTCGCCCGTAAACTACTGGGAAAATCGCTCGTTAAGATTGAATCTGACGGGACCCGCCTGTGCGGCTCCATCGTCGAAACGGAAGCCTATGTCGGCGTAGATGATCTCGCGTGCCACGCCCGTGTCGGCCGGACCCGGCGTAACGCCGCGATGTGGGGTGACCCCGGGCATGCCTATGTCTATTTCACCTACGGCATGCACTGGATGCTGAACCTAGTCACCGAGCGAACCGGGTTTCCAGCCGCAGTACTTGTGCGAGCGCTTGTGCCGCGAGAAGGGCTGGCACGCATCCGATCACAACGTCCAGGACGTCCACTGTCTGAGCTTTGTAATGGACCAGCCAAGCTATGCCAAGCCTTTGCGATCGATCAAAGCTACGACGGCCTCGATCTCTGTAAATCTGGATCGCCGCTCTTCCTTGAGGAGGCGGGGACAATCCCCGACTCGGCCGTCACATTTGGCCCGCGCGTGGGTTTAAACAAAGTGGACGAGCCATGGAAAAGCATACCATGGCGCTTCCGCGTCGATCCAAGCTTCGCCAGTACACTTCAGCCGGAGGATAGACCATGACGCTCTTACAGGATAAAACCGCACTTATCTTCGGGGTCGCCAACGATCATTCGATCGCATGGGGCATCGCGCAAGCCATGCATGAGCACGGTGCCCGGGTGGCTTTCTCGTATGCAGGTGAGGCGCTCGAACGCAGGGTGCGGCCACTGGCAGGGTCGCTTGGATCATCCTTTGTGGAACCGTGCGACGTCACCGATGACGACCAGATCGCTGCGCTATTCGACAAGGCACGCCTGGACCTCGGAAAAGTCGATATCCTGGTACATGCCATTGCCTTCGCCGAAAGGGAGGACCTTCAAGGCGCCTTCCACCAGACCAGCCGCAACGGCTTCCGCCGCGCCATGGACATCAGCGTCTACTCCCTGATTGCCCTCGCCCGGGCCGCAAAACCTCTGATGGGCGCCGGTGGGTCGATGTTGACCCTCAGCTACTATGGTGGGCAGAAGGTCGTTCCTAGCTACAACGTCATGGGCGTCGCCAAGGCCGCGCTCGAAATGACGACACGCTACCTGGCCGTTGACCTTGGTCGGGATGGCATTCGTGTAAACGCCATCTCCGCCGGGCCGATTCGCACGCTTTCAGCTGCTGGTGTGAGCGGTTTTAAACGCATGCATCGCGAGTTTGCGGCCCACACCCCTCTCCGCGTGGGGGTCGAGATCGAGGACATTGGCGGTGCAGCTGTTTGGTTGTCTTCCAAGCTCGCCAGTAAAGTAACGGGGGAGGTGCTCTTTGTCGACTCGGGATACAATATCGTTGGCATCCCAGAAGCCGCGGATGAAGATACCGAGTGAGGACGTGAAGAGTTCTCTGCCGTGTTGAATCGGTTTCGCAAACTCTCATTTGACCGGCTGACCCCCGAGTTGAAGATTTACAGGCTGTGGATCACCCGTAGGTTAACGCTGGTGATCCTGATCTTGCTTGGCGCCTGGACCTTGCTCGACCTGGCGTTGTGGGCACGATCCACCCGGGACGAAACCAGCCTCGTCACTGACCTGGGGTTCATCGGTTTCCTCGCAGCCAGTACATGGATTTCGCAGCGGATCGCCAGCCACGGCAACACCCACCTGGCCGGATACCTGTCAGCCGGCTCCTTTTTTGTGCTGGCACTGGCCAACATAATCCTCTATCCCAGCAACATCTTCGTCTTCAGTGCGATGCTCTTCGTCCCGATCATGATCACCGGTTTCGCTGTCGGCGGGCGTTCGCCTTTCGTCTTCTCCATCCTCGCCTCTCTTGGACTGCTGGGAAGTTGGGGGGCTACGCGCGGGTATTACGCCGAACTTGGGCTGACTGTTGAGAATTGGGCGTTGTTCCTGGGCAGTCAATTCGGCCTACACCAGGGGTTAGCAGCCCTGCTCTACAACCAGGGGCGGCACCTGGAAATCAGCTTCGACCGGCTGCACAGTAAAACCGAGCAGTTCTCACAACTCGCACATACCGATCCGCTCACCAATCTTGCCAACCGCCGCTTCCTGATCGAACAGCTCCAGTGTGAGTTTGCGCGGGCCAAACGCTACCGCCGGCCACTCTCGCTGCTCTACATGGACCTGGATGGCTTTAAGTCCATCAACGACCGCTTTGGGCATATCTTGGGAGACGAGATGCTCCGCAGCGCTGCACTATCGATGCGGGCGGTACTGCGCTCGACTGATCTGCTGGCTCGCATCGGTGGTGACGAGTTCGCCGTCCTGCTTCCAGAAACAAGCATCAAGGATGCGCTGGGAGTCGCTCAGAAGTTGCGGCGAGCTTTGGAGGCATCAGCCACCAGCCTTGGCGAGAACATCCCTGCCCTGACCTTTTCGGCCGGAGTTTCACAGCTCCGCTTTGAGGATGAGTCCGTCGATGACCTTCTTGCGCGAGCCGACCGGGTACAATACCTAGCGAAATCTGAAGGACAGGGACAGATCCGGTCACAGCATGATATGAGCCAGCTTCCGCTCTTCTCCGTAGGCGCTGATCCACCCAAAGATCGTTAAAGCGTTTGTCCACAATCATGTGCTCTACCGCAAATATTTAATTACGGGTGCACCATAGAAACGAAAGCAGAAATGTTCACAGCAACGATTGAACTCGAGACGCGTGGCCATGCCGACATGCACGACCTTACCCAGGCTGCCCAACATTATCTTGAGGAATCTGGGTTTGTCCAGGGCATGCTCAACCTCTTCTCGCCATCTTCAACCAGCGCGTTGACCACGATTGAGTACGAGTCGGGCGCCCTGGCCGATCTGCGCCGTGCCCTGGATGAAATCGCGCCCGCAGATCATGAATACCAGCACAACCTGCGTTGGGGTGATGGCAACGGACACGCCCACCTGCGCGCAGCCCTGGTGGGTCCCAGCCTGAGCATCCCGGTGCGCGACGGCCAGCTTGCCCTCGGTACCTGGCAGCAGATTCTTTTTATTGACTTCGACGTCCGACCTCGTAAGAGGCGGATCATGGTGACGATATTTGGAGAATAGGTATGCATGCTGAAGTGAAGAAAGCCCAGGTTACCCGGCAGAGACTGCTGGCCGTCTTTGCGCACCCCGATGACGAAAGTTTTGGGCCGGGCGGCACTCTTGCCCATTACGCCGGGCAAGGTACAGAGGTTAGGTTGTTATGTGCCACCCGGGGCGAGGTCGGTGATATCCCTGAAGAGTTACTGGAAGGGGACCGGGATATCGCTCACCTGCGCGAATCCGAGCTGCGCTGCGCAGCGGAACATCTCGGGCTCAGCGATGTTCATTTCCTCGATTACAGAGACTCGGGAATGCCCGGCTCCGAAGACAATCACCATCCCCGGGCGCTGGCAGCCGCCCCGCTTGATGAAGTATCAGCCAAGATATACGAATACATGCAAGAGCACCAGCCGCAGGTCGTGATCACCTTCGATCCGATCGGTGGCTATCGCCATCCTGATCACATCGCCGTCTATGAGGCAACACGCCGGGCGTTTGAAATGGCCCAAAATACATCATCGGGCTACCGACCACAAAAACTTTATTACCACACCTTCTCCAAGCGGCTGCTGCGACTGCTGCTGCGCGTCTTGCCCCTCATCGGTCAAGACCCACATCGCTACGGACGCAATCAGGATATTGACCTGGTTGACCTGGCCGCCGTAGATTTCCCGATCCATGCACGCATCAGCTATCGTGACGTGATCGAAGCCAAGGAACTCGCTGCCGCCTGCCACAGGAGCCAGATCGGAGGGGGTCCTAACGGTTTGATAGGTCGCTTCCTACGCCATTTCAATGGACCGGAAACCTTTATGCGTGCCTTCCCGCCGGTCGATGGCAGGTTGCGCGAGCGTGACCTCTTTGCCGGGGTTGAAAGCTTAGCTTCAACATAATTTATGCTGCGTTAGCGGCAACCCGTATGCTGCCTGGGTGTAGGATTGCATGCTCGAGTACCGGATACGTTTGCATGGTAAGATTGGACCTTCCGTAGGGCAATAAAACCTGCGACCCTGTAATCTGACGGAGAGCAATGATCAGAACTTGGGATCAAGCGCTGCCCAACCACTTCGATCTACCAAAGCGTATCCGACGCCTGGGTGACTTGGCATATAACCTGTGGTGGACCTGGGACCCAGAAGCCGGCCGTATCTTCCAACACATTGACCAGGACATCTGGGAATCAACTTACCACAACCCGGTTAAATTTCTGCGTCAGGTGGGCCGCGCTCGTCTGGATGAAATCACCCGCCGAAGGAGCAGCCTCGATGCGTATGATCATGTCATCCAGGCTTTCGACGAGTACATGGAAGCCAGAAACACCTGGTTCAACCAGACCTACCCCGACCGCATCAACCAACCCATCGCCTACTTCTCAACCGAATTCGGCCTTCACGAAACTCTCCCGATTTACGCCGGCGGCCTGGGTGTCCTCTCCGGAGATCACTTGAAAGAGGCAAGCGACCTCGGTCTTCCGCTGGTTGCGATAGGCTTCCTATACACGGAGGGCTACTTCAATCAGCGTATCACCGAGGATGGATGGCAGGAGGCAGAGTACGCCTCCCTTTCGTTCCATGACCTGCCAGTTTATCCGGTGCTTAATGAGGACGGCCAGCCATCACTTGTTACACTATCGCTTCCTGGCCGGGATGTGCACGCACGCCTGTGGCGGGTCCAGGTTGGTCGCATCGCACTATTCCTGCTGGATAGCGATGTTGAGCAGAACCAGACTGCTGATCGCAGTCTAACGGCGCGGCTCTACACGAGCGACCACGAGCAGCGCATTTCCCAGGAGATCCTGCTCGGCATCGGCGGAGTGCGAGCGCTGCGCGCCCTCGGCTACAACCCCGCTGTGTGGCACCTGAACGAAGGCCATTCAGCCTTTCTCACACTCGAGCGGGCACGTGAGCTCACTGCAGGTGGCCTCACCTTTGATGAAGCCTGGGAACGCGTGCGGGCCACTACGGTCTTTACCACCCACACCCCTGTTCCCGCCGGGCACGATCGTTTCCATCCCGACCTGATCGATAAGTACTTTTCGAACTACTGGCCGCAGCTCGGCCTGGACCGGGATGGCTTCTTGCAACTGGCACTTGAAACCCAAACCTGGGGCGATGCCTTCAGCATGTCGACCTTGGCCTTCCGGATGTCGGATCAACTGAATGGCGTCTCAGAACTACATGGACATGTGGCGCGCGAGATGTGGTCGCACCTATGGCCCGAACGACCAGCTGAAGAAAGCCCAATCCGATATGTCACAAATGGTGTGCACACCTTCACCTGGCTGGCGCGCAGGCTTGGGGTCCTCTATGACACCTACTTCGATCAGGGTTGGCGTGAGCGATTGGATGATCCTGCAATCTGGGAAGGCGTCAATCGCATCCCGGATGATGAACTCTGGGAATTACGCCGGCACCTGAAACGCAAACTCGTCGCCTTCATGCGCGAGCGTGTACGCGGGCAATGGATCGAGGGCAAGATCCACCCGGTCCAGGTAATCGCCAGCGGCGCTCTGCTCGACCCGCATGCACTTACGATTGGCTTCGCAAGGCGTTTTGCTACCTACAAGCGCGCCTACCTTATCCTCAGCCAGACCGAGCATCTGCGAGAACTTGTTAACAGCAGCGACCGACCACTGCAGTTGATCTTTGCCGGGAAAGCCCATCCTGATGATGAACCAGGAAAGAAGCTTATCCAGCAGGTCTACCGGGTTGTGAAGCGAGCCGAGTTCGCCGGCCGCCTGGTCTTCCTCGAAGACTATGACATGAACGTCGCCCGGTATATGGTCCAGGGCGTCGACGTCTGGCTCAATACACCACGGCGGCCCTATGAAGCCTCGGGGACATCCGGGCAGAAGGCAGCCCTGAACGGTGTGCTTAACTTCTCGGTGCTCGATGGCTGGTGGCGAGAAGGGTACACGGGTACGAACGGATGGGCGATCGGAGAGGATGAGACTCTCGAGGATCCTCAAAGCCAGGATGCGGTTGACGTGGAGAGCCTGTACGACGTACTCGAGAACCAGATTATCCCGCTCTACTACGAGCGCTCGGCGAATAATCTTCCAGTCGAATGGCTCGGATGGGTGCGCGAGTCGATCCGCACCCTCACGCCAGCCTTCAGTATGCAGAGGATGGTCAAAG
>Ga0315553_10000687_pt1 | contig 29435 bp, 14 predicted proteins | sample SalMarSW160140MG_FD_203099 | JGI IMG/M metagenome (GOLD analysis project Ga0315553, IMG submission 203099) | Salt marsh sediment microbial communities from the Plum Island Ecosystem LTER, Massachusetts, United States - Salt Marsh Sediment SW1601-40 ... | reverse complement strand
CTGCACCGCGGACGCCGACTGCAATGCGTGTAGCCCCGGGGGGGCAGGTAGTAATCACTGCACCGCGGATGCCGACTGCAATGAGGACAGGAACGGTGACGGCGTGTGCACCCAAGACGATTGCGGGATCAATCACTGCGTCGTCCTCGTCGGATACGATGACGCTGGCGGGTACTGGATCATGAAGAACAGCTGGGGTGATTGGTCCGGTCCGTCTGGCGATGGCTACTGGAAGGTTGGCTACGGAGAGTGCCACATTGAGGACGCTGTCCTTTATGCGGAGCCCGCCGCCAACCCTGTGGCCGACGTCGAGAAAGTGGCCCTCGAGATCATCGGCCCGACGTCCATAAAGGTGAGTGACATCGTGCCCGTGACGGTGCGCAGCACGCTCCACAATAACGGCCCCAACGGCCCTGTCCCCGTGACCGAGACCATAACTGCTACCGCGCCGCCTGACTGCACTGTGGATGGTATGGCTTCCAGCACCGAGGTGCGAGAATGGTCGCTGCCGGTCAGCGTGGCGATGGTAGGCGAGGTCACCTTTACTCTCCACTGCTCGCAGCCAAGCGAGCACACCTTCCATTTCGAGAACGATCTGGCCCCGGATCCGTGGTTCATAGACCCTGACCCGAACAACAACAGCCTCTCGGCCGACCACACCGTCACGGTCATCGGCGACGCCGACGTCAAGGTGGTCAATGAGGAGATCATCGGCCCGCCCAGGATCGACGTCAGCGAGGACGTGGACATCACCGTCAGGGCCACCCTCCACAACAACGGCCCCTGGGGGCCTGTGGAGGTCGGACTGGGCTGGATCGGTCCGGTGGCACCTGCCGACTGCACCAGCTGGATCGAGGAGATTCCCACGCAGGTAGAGCTGCCGGTGAGCGTCGACGTGGTAGTTGACGGACTCTACGGCATCCACTGCGAGAGGGCGAGCCTCCACACCTTCACCGCCCAGACTAACATCAACGAGATCAAGGACCTCCACGTCATCGACACCGACCTCACCAATAACAGCGGCGCCGACGACTACAGCGTCGAGGCCTGGGGCTACGCTGACCTCAAGATAGTCGGCCAGGAGTTCATCGACCCGCCAGACACGATGAAGGTCTGGCAGGAGATCGATGTCACCCTGCGCAAGACCATCCACAACAACGGCCCCTATGGCCCGCTGGTGGCCGGCATCGACACCACGCCCATTGTGCCGCCCGACTGCACCCTCACTCCCAAGGACGTGCCGTCCTCGGTTGAGCTGCCGGTGAGCACGGACGTCGTGATCGATGAGGTGTGGACTATCCGCTGCATCGTGGCTGGCAACAGGGTGTTCCGGCTGGACAACTCCATCCTGCCGCCCGCCCACGTCGAGGACACCGATCCCGGCAACAACTCGGCGTCCTCGGCGTTCGCCCTTATCGTGTCACAGGTTCGCTGCCCTCCTTGGGACAGGGACTGCGACGGCTACTACAACTACTACGAGATGGCGATGGGCTCCGACCCCGATGATCCCGCGAGCACGCCCGAGAACATCGCCATCCCTGCCACCTGCCAGGACGGACTGGACAACGACAAGGACGGCCTCACCGACACAGCCGACCCAGACTGCATCCTGCCGGATGCCGACGGCGACGGCGTGCCCGACAAGCACGACAACTGTCGCACAGTCCCCAACCCCGGCCAGGAAGACCTCGATGGCGACGGCCAAGGCGACGTCTGCGACTGGGACGACGATGGTGACGGCTACACCGACTTCTGGGAGAAGTTCCTTGGCTCCGACTCCCGGAACCCCAACAGCACGCCCGAGCACAGGCTGATCCGCAGCACCTGCACGGATGGGCTGGACAATGACAAGGACGGCCTCACCGACGGCGCCGACCCTGGCTGCCCATGAGTCCACTGGGTGAGGTTAGTGGAAACTCAAGACAGAGGCGTTGAATTGCAGAGCGAGAGCTAGACAAGGGTTGAGCGCGCGAGTGAACGAATGGAGCCGCGTGGAGATGAGGCGCGTTTGCTTGACCGAGCGAGCGCGCAGACTTGCACGTGCGTGTAGGAACATCTAGAAAGCGGTGAGAGACAAAGCGAAACTGGAGCCGATCCTAAACAAGGACGGTCATGTGTGGGCTTGGCATCGGCTGAGGAAGGAGGTGGCCGAGCAGGAACTCGCGAGTTGTTAGACCCCACGTCGATAGCAGGCCTAGTCAACGTCAGGGGGAAAGTGCAATGCGGAGAGCACTGTTCAGGAAGCTGGTATGGGCAACCTTCGGACTGGCCTTGGTGGCAGGGCTGGTGTTTGGCCTGGTGGCGCTAAGTGACAGCGGCGACCGGGCGGAAGCACAGCCTCCGCTCTTCCACGGAATCACGATCCTCAAGCGGTGCGATAGCCCCAGCAAGGCCGATGATACGACGTCCTGCCAGACCCGCGCAAGTTATGCCGACGACTTCGGTGACACTATCACGGTCCACGAGGCGTGGGACGAGGTGACCTCGGCCGCAGGTATCGTTAGAATTCCCGCGGTGGGCAACCTCCCGATTCTCAGCGTCTCCGGCAACGTCACGTGCGCTCCCGGGCCGGCTCTTCCCTGCGACCTCGGGCCAGACCCCGCAACCCAAGGGCCTGGGACGGACGCAGGCGTCGTGACGTTCCTAGCGAACGAGTACGTGGTACAGCCAGGTGATCCTGACCCCTTGCCCGACCAAGGAACCGTGATTTGGCAGGACAGGTGTGATGCCCCGGGTACTTCTGGCTGCAACCCCAGACCCGACAACATAATTCAGGCCCCCGCCGCCACTGACCTAGTGCACCCTTGCCTAGAAGTGGAAAAGAGGGGCGATGACATCTCCAAGGTGGGCGATGAGGTCGACTACAGCGTCTGGGTCCGGAACTGCAGCGAAGACGCGGAGGAACAGATCGACATGGTGAAGGACTCCCTCGCCGGCGAGTTGGATGACTGCGACGACGTCGTCCTGCCCCCTGGCGGTGAGTGTCGCATTGATTACACCTACAAGGTGCAGCCGGGAGACGACACCGGTGAGCCGGGTGCAACGTTGGTGAACGAGGTTGAGATCCTAGGACACGTGGTGCCTCTGGACAACCTGCTGGAACCCCGTGCCGAGTGGGAAACGACGCTTGTGCACCCCGACTTTGAGATCGAAAAGGAGTGCAGCCCCGATCCCGTCAATGTGGGTGACACGATCACCTGGACGGTCACCGTCAGGAATACGGGAGACGTGACCCTGGTCATCGACGTGGATGATCCCACAGCGGGCATCAGCGAGACCATAACTCTGGCGCCTACCGCGTCCGAGACTATTACGCGTTCCCGAACGGTAACGGCTGCCGATGTGCCAGCCGTCAGCAACACAGTTACGGCAATCGCCACACTCGATCCCGACACGGGCCTCCCCAACGTCATCGAGAAGACCGCGGAGGATACATGTGGCGTCGGCAAAAACAGCGATGTGAAGAAGGTCGACGCGGAGGTCATCGACCGGCCGGCCAAGATGACGGTCTGCGAGGACGTGGACGTGACCGTTAGAGCTACCCTGCACAACAACGGCCCCTTCGGCCCGGTGGAGGTTGACATCGCCTCCGCCAGCGCCAGGCCGCCAGCCGGCTGCACTGCAGTTCTCAAGAACCTGCCGTCCTCGGTTACCCTGCCCGTGAGCATGGACATTGCGGTCGACGAAGTGTGGACCATACACTGCTCCACGGCCGGGAACAGGGTCTTCTGGTTCGATGACTGTATCGAGGTGGTGAGCCCAGGCGTCCTTGACCCCGAGCCCGAAAACAACTGTGCGTCCGCGGGGCTCGCGCTGATCGTCAGCCAGCTTCGCTGTCCTCCCTGGGACAGGGATTGCGACGGCTACTACAACTACTACGAGGTAATGCTGGGCTCGGACCCCGATGACAAGAACAGCACGCCCGAGCACATGTCTGCTGCCGGCACCTGTATGGATGGACTGGACAACGACAAGGACGGCCTCACCGACAACGCCGACCCAGGCTGTTAGACGGCAAGGATAACCAAGGGACGAGCAGACCAGTTAACCAAGCGGAGCCCCCGTGGAGTTAAGGACGCGGGGGCTCTTCCTATGCTGAAAGGCAGCACGCATAGCGATGAAGCGCCAGAAGCACGAACTGCTGAATCTGCAACAGAGAACGTGGTTTCTTTTGAGAGGAGCATCGGAGCATCGATAACCCGAGCAGACTCCCCAGCGCCGTGTCGTATATAATGCTTGAAAGGCCCAGGCTGCGGGCAGAGCTTTGGCAAGGCCGACCTTGGGGAGCGCGACATGACCGACTACCGCCCTTCGTGGGACGAATACTTCATGAAGATAGCAGAGGATGCTTCAACCCGCTCCAACTGTGTGCGCAGGAAGGTCGGAGCGCTCATAATCAAGCAGAGAAACATCATAAGCACTGGCTACAACGGCACACCGATCGGGGTGAAGAATTGCTTTGAGGGTGGCTGTCCTCGCTGTATGTCAGACGCTGAACCCGGCCAAGGCTACGATACATGTATCTGCGTCCACGCTGAAGCCAATGCCATACTCCTGGCTGCCCGGCACGGAAACGCAACCGAGGGCGGAGTCTTGTACACTACACTTCGTCCTTGTTTTTCCTGCCTGAAGGAGGCCATCCAAGCGGGAATCAAAGAGATTGTCTACGGAGCAGAGGACGCCTACGAAGAGCCGTTGGAGGAAGCGTACCAGGCGCTTGTGCACGATTCCAACCTGACGTTGCGGCGATTCGACCGGCAGGCGGACTAGGCGTAGAGTGGCCTTCGCCTTAGGCCAGCCCGTTCGGATATCGCGGATTGGCAAGCATAGACTGTCCGATGCAGGAACCACTGCCCGCGGTACGTATCCCCGGGCGCAAGGCGGCTAGCCGGGCAGGTTCACTCGGGACTTGCGGTTGTTAGTGTCGTAGGCGAACCACATGTCGTCGTCAGACGAGTTCTCTACGATCACCTTAAGCTCCAGGCTGTGTCCCGGCGCTAGCGTGTAGGAGCCGATGGAGATCTGGAACGTCTCCAGCACCCAGGACGGACTACCATCCTGCCACGTCGCATCGGTGTGGGTAACACCGCTAAGCGTGACGTAGTTCGAACCGTCGAAGTCCCGCAAGTACACGGTTACCGCTCCGCGCTTCGCAGTGTCGAAGTCCTTCGCCCCGCTCCAGAGACTGATTGTCACGCTGCCCTCGATCACCAGAGGTGCGTCCAACGCTGGAGTGCGCCAGGCCTGATACTTCATCGGGTCGCCTTCGTCCGGGCCGCTGCCACCTTTGGCGATGAGTAGCCCCGGGAAGGCATCGCGATCAGTGTCATAGTTGTACAGAACCGACGCCGTCGGCAGGGTCGGATCCATGGGAAGGACGGAGTGAGAAGCCGTGTCCCCAGTCGGTGGCGAAGGGTCATTGTGCAAATACAGTGGACCCGTAGGCGTGGGCGTCGGTGTTGGCGTGGGCGTCGGGGTCGGCGTTGGCGTCGGTGTTGGCGTGGGCGTGGGCGTCGGTGTTGGCGTGGGCGTGGGCGTCGGTGTTGGCGTTGACGTCGGCATGGGAGTGGGAGTGGGCGCCGGGCTTGGCGTGGGCACGGGACTTGGCGTTGGGGTGAGCGTAGGCACTGCCGTAGGGCTTGGCATAGGCATAGGGCTTGGCGCTGGGCTCGGCGCTGGGTTCGGCGTTGGTGAGAGCACGGGGCTTGACGTTGGCGTCGCCCCTGGCGTCGCTGTCAGTGTAGGTGCCGGCAGCGGCGTGGGTGTCGCTGATGGGGTGCCGAAAGGCTGAACGGTCGGCGGGGCCTCACCGGCAGCTTCTGGATCGCTCGCCACGGAGACACGAAAGACGGGGACGATCTCGATTGCCGAGTCTATCTCCCGAAGCTGGCCCTCGTCTCGACGGACGACATCGATGATCCGTTCACTAAGAGGAGCTAGCCTGGTACCGCTCGGATCCGCTGAGTAGTCCACTTGGAGAACCGAAGCCAGGTCGGCATCCAGCCGTTCGACCTGCGGGCGAGCGAGAGCGAGCGTGGATGCGATACCTGCCAGGGCGATCGATGCCGCGATGATCAAGGCCACGGCGATGATTCGGTGAAAGGGAGCCCACATGTCGAGAACCTGCCTAGACCGTGATCTCTTGACTGTCCAGGTGGGAGAGATCCTGGCCCTTTAGGTCGTGCTCAGTCGCCCGACGGTGTTCCCACTCGGGCAGGACCGCTGCGAGGGCATCTATCACACGAGGGTCAAGCAGCTTGCCAGCTTCCGCGCGGAGCAGGGCCAGCGCCTCCTCAGGCGTCGCTGGCTCACGATAGGGTCGGCCGCTCGTTACAGCATCATACATGTCGGCTACCGCTGCGATGCGGGCAATGATCGAAATCTGTTCGCCCTCGAGGCCGTCCGGATAGCCGCTCCCGTCCAGACGTTCGTGATGGCCCTGGACAAACTCGATGACCTCCCTGGAAAGCTCGGCTGGCTGCAGGATCGAGAGACCGATCCGCGGATGCTCGTTGATCGTCTGACGTTCCTCGGCGCTAAGCCGGTTCGGATTCAGCAGAATGGCATCGCGGATGCCGATCTTCCCGATGTCGTGCAGGTAGCCTCCGATTTCGATCTGGACGAGTGTCTTCTTATCCAGACCCAGGTGACTCCCTAGCATAGAGGCGAGGTGCCCCACCCGCACTGAATGGCCCAGCGTGTAGGGATCCCTGGCGTCGATAGCGGAGGCCAGCGTCCTGATCGAGGCAAGGTGCTGGCGTTGTAGCTTCTCCGTCATCTCGTCGAAAGAGGAGGCCAGAGCGCCGATCTCATCCCTGGACTTCACCTTGCTCCGGGCGGTCAGATCCCCAGAAGCCACGAGGCGCGCGGTACGAACGAGGCGCAGAAGTGGCTGCGTCAAGAGGCGAGCCAGGAAGAGACCGACCGCCAGAACGGCGGTCATGCCAACCCCAAAGAGCAGGGTCATCTGCATACGGGTCGTCGTCCCGGCGCTGAAGATGAAGTCGGTCGAGAGACCAACGCTATAGAGCCCGACCACCTGATCTCTCACCTCGAGCCGCCCATATAGCAGGTCGTAGCCGCGTCCCCAAAGGGTGCGCTGTTCGCGGACGGCGCTAGCTCCTGAGATCGCCTCCTCGATAACGGCGCCGCCGATATCCAAGCGTGCCTCATCGCCAGAGGCGTCATCTGGTTGAGCAAAGCTTGAGCTCAGCGGGTTGCCCTGGAAATCGTAGACAGTGATATCGGCCAGGGCCTCTGTCTTTGCTTGCTTGACAAATGAATCAACACTCGTCCCGACCAGGACAACGCCCACAAGTTCGTCGTTATCGAAGACAGGGCCTGCAGTATAGAAGACGAAGCCCTCGCTAGTCTCAACGATCTGGGCATACTTGTCGCCAAGCTCATCGACGTCTCCCTGCAAGATCTGCCCAACCAGCGGCCAGTCGGCGGGTTCATCGTCGTCGTTGAGCTCCTGATATTGCGACTCTCCTCCATCTGAGAGGGCCAGCGTCTTCACCCGCTGGCCTTGCGCGTCCAGAACCTCCAGCCGTTCGACTGCGCCATTGGCAGCGATCGGCTCCACCAGATCCCCAAGTTTCTTCTCGTTCCCTGCCCGGATCGAGTCCGCAACTCCTTCTGTGAAGGCGACAGCACGCACGATTTCCAGGTGCGCTCTCTCTTGCCGGACGACAGCGTCAGCAGTCACGCGGCCTGCCTCGGCCAACTGGTTGTCAAACCGCTCGGCCAGGGAGCCGGTCACAAGGCGAGTGACTAGATAGGTCGCGACAACGGCAAGCACAATCGAGAGGAAGGCATAGGGAAGGATGATCTTCCAGCGGATGTGGTGCATCGGCCACGTTAGCAGGCCAAGTGGCATTAGCACCCGTGAGAAACCACGCATCGTAGTAGATATGACGAAATGGGGCAATTGTCCGTTACATCTTCACGCTTCTCACGCTGCGCCTGACAGCAGCGGGCTGGCTCCCCGGCGCGGCCGCCTATAGGTCCAGCCGCAGGCCGTGACCGCGAACGGTCTCGATCAACCGTCTGGTTGCGCCCGCCTCTCGTAGCCTTTCGCGCAACCGGTGAACGAGGGAGTCGAGGGCCTCCTCAGAGACGCCGGCCAGCTCAGCATCGGGCCACACCCGTCTGACCATTTTCTCTCGCGTGCACAGTTTGCCAGCGTTCTCGTAGAGGTGCGCCAGGAGCTCATACTGCTCCCTGGACAGAGCTGGCACGACCTCCTTGCCTTTCACAAAAACGCGATGCGTCGTCAAGTCGACCGCTAGTTCCGCCTCAGGCGCTGGCTCCACAGCCAGCCGGCGGCGTCTTCGTCTCTGCTGGTACAGTACGAAGCCTACCGCGCCCCCTGCAGCCAGGACACCTCCAAGGGAAGGCCCAACCACGAGCCACGGGAAGCCGCCGTCGTCGGAAGTAGATCCCGTTTCCTGAGGGCCAGGCGTGGCGGTAAGCGTGGCCGTCGGTGCAGCGGTTGGGGTAGGCGTCAGCGTGGCGGTGGGGCTGACCGTCGGTACGACAGTCGGAGTGACTGCCGGAACAACCTCAGGATATCCGGCTTCGCGAAAGGCAACCGGCAGCCGCCCCTCGAGTCGTGACGTACCGAGCAGGCCCTCAATGGACGCCTCGACAGCAGAAGGTACCTTGCCATATGTTGCCAGGAATGCGTCCGTTGCCATTACGGTCGTCTCGTCAGCCAGGTACGGCCTGCCGTAGGCAATGATCACCTTGGACTTGCTTTGGACGCTTTCGAGTCCAGGATAGAGGCCGGCGACCACCCTCGCCAGCTCTCGCCATGGCAGGTGCACATCCCAGCTTATCGCGCTTTCGGACACGCCAAAGATGATCCAGTCCGCCCATTGTACGTCCTGCCTGACCTCTTCGGAGCCCGTCTCCAGCTCCGTCAGCGTACGCGTTCGCAGGTTCTCCGATGGCGGCCTGTGTGCAGCGCGCTGGCTCAAGGTACGGCCCAGGATGCCCTTGCGCAGTTCTGGCGATTGCTGGCAGTAGTTGCCGTCCCAGCATTCCACAAACAGGATGCGCTGCTCCCACAGCTTCGGAATGCCCTTCCACTGTCCCCCCTTCGCGGCAATCAGGGTAAGAGCCTGCTCCGCCAGCTTCTCTATGTCGGCTTCGGATCCGTCCCCAACCTCACCGCCCGCGCTTTCGGGATCAACCGTGACGGTGTCTTCAAGCGTGGCCTGGGGCTCGCCTTGCAAGAGCTCGGGATAGAGCTGGAGCTTGAGCCGGATCACCCGTTTCACCGCTTCGTCGACCCGCTTGCCAAAAGGCGAATCTGGATTCGCTTCGTACTCTTGGCGCAAGCAGTCCAGCGTATGCTCGATGTGGGCTCGTTCCCATTCCACCAGGCCACCGCTATCCATGTCGTCAGCGTCCAGCCACTCCACCAGGGTCAGGATATCGTTTCCAGCCATGAGCGCCTGTTGAGCCACCCAGCAAAGCTGCTCGTCTCCAACGTAGCCGTACTGGTTCCTCAGGGCGTGAACCCCCAGAGAATCGGCGATGGTCACGTGGCTATCCTGCCAAGAGGAGAAGGCATGACCAGATTCCGACTTCTGATCGAGGAACCTGACAAAGGCCTCCATGCAAGATGGACTGAGGCTGACGGGATCCGGCTCGATCTCGCCCGGAGACGCTTCACAGCCCGCAATATTGGGGTAGGCCAGATGCGAGACCATGATGCCGTCTGGAACCTCCTCCGGTGCATCGGCCTCGGCCAGTTCCGCGAAGGGTCGCAGGTGGGCTTCGTACAGAGTATCCAGAGAAGCGCCGTGCTTGCCAATTTGCAGGTCCGGGCTACGGTCGCTGGCGCCGTGGCCTGGGAAGTGCTTGACGACAGTGAGCACCCGCGACACGTCTTCTCGCAAGCTGCCCGTCCGCACTCCCCGGATGTAGGACTTGCCCATGCTGGCAACCCAATCGGGAAGGCTGCCGAAAACCCTGAGACCCCTATCTTGAGGCGAGGGCTTAGGCTCTGGCATGACGTCCACCACGGGACCCAATAGCATGTTGACGCCGACGGCTGCGAGTTCCCTGCCTACCACCTCGCCCACCATCTCCGCAAGGTCTTCATCCCAGGTGGCCCCGATAGCCATCTGACTCGGTATGGGCGTAAAGCCGTTTCGCAAGTGAGTCAAAGGATACCCATCCCCTTCGTGGTCGACCGCGATCAGCAAGGGCAGGAAGAAGTCATGCCCTTCGCTCTGGAAGGACTCAGAGGCCTGCTGCTGAAGGTCGTTGGCCAAGCGGGCGACCTGGGCCGGGGTGTCCGGATCGTCCGCCACTTGCTGACACCACGAAGGGTCCCCGCCATCTCCGTTCAGGATATTGCAGTGGAGGTAATTAAGGTACACCGCTCCCACCTTACCCTCGAGGATCAGTCGGCTTATGTCTGAATCGGGTGGCGCGTCTGGCCCCCCGAATGACACCATCACCAGTTGGCCGATCTTCTCCTCGCTGGTGAGGGATTCAAAGACCTGGTCGACAAACTCATCCACCCCTCGGTCGGCATCTTCGGCCCTTACACCACCATGACCAAGGAGAAGGAGAGCGGCCAGGAGAACCACAGCGAGCGACTGTCCCTTCACGGCAGCGATTATACCGCACGTGTTGCCACCCTGAACACGTGAGCCAGGACGCGAGCGCATTCCACCATCTTGGCGGACGGAGAGTGCGCGCTCTTTCATGCGAAGCGCATCTGCAAGGTAGGAGCAAGATTCTCGCAAGCAAGCCGAAAGCGTTGCGTCAGGCAACGAGCTGACCCGCGCTCTAGCATGTCAGTAGGAGTGCACTGGACTACTTCAGCTCCATGAATGCCAGGAGGCCCAAGGTGTTCGGAATAGGCCACAAAGAAACGAAGCCCGACCAGCCCGGCAGGCGCGACGGCGGTGTTTGGCGCCCCGGCCAGCCTCTCCCAGCCCCGACAGCTCGGGCGAGCCGAGAGGATCATCAGCGCAGTCCCGAAGGAGCGAACAGGCTGACGGTTCTGCATATCGTTTCCATACTGCTCACAGGCGCCGTCGCTGTGCTGGCCACTCTGTACCTGGCGGGGCCCAGACCTGAGGGGCTCATCAACGGTGGGCGCGATGAGCATGATGCAGCCATCCAGGCCACACCAACGCCTACTCCTGAGGTTCAACTGTCCTATGACGGGCCCTTTGAGACGGGCCAGACTGTGCGGATCGTGAATACAGAGTCCTGCCTCAACGTGCGTACCTATCCGGGCGTTAGCGCTCCCGTCTGGAGCTGCTTGCCCGATGGTTCGGAGCTAAGGCTCGTCCTAGAGCCTGTCTACTCCGACACCATGTGGTGGTGGGCGACATCCCAGGAAGGCTGGGTAGCCGAGCCGTACCTGGCACCCGCCGAAGAAGCGAGCCAGTGATGAGCCAAACGTCAGGACAAGAGGTTGTGCGCCTGTCTGCCGAATGCGGGCGGCAAGCGGCGATGGTGGCAGACGCCGAGAACGACGGCCAACAAAGCCTGAGCCGCCTGTTCGAGAGCTGCTACCCCAAAGTCTATCGGTACATGTACGTACGGGTGCGGCACCAGGAGCTGGCGGAGGATCTGACGTCCGACGTCATCCTGCGGGTCGTGCGGTCTCTGCGGTCCTATCGCCACCGAGGCGCGCCCATCGAGGCCTGGGTCTATCGGATCGCCGCCAATCGCCTGCTAGATCACTTCCGCAAGGACCGTGCTAGCCAGACAGTCAGGCTGAACGAGGCGCTGGCTCGAGCGGGGCGCGATGGCCTCGCCGAACGGGTGGCGACATGGCTCGACCTCCGGATGGCCCTCTCCGATCTCGGTAGGTCGGAGCAGCAAGCCCTGGCCCTGCGATATGTGCAGGGGCTGAACATCGAAGAAACAGCCCAGGTCATGGGGCGCAGCCGGCAGTCAATAAAGAACCTCAGTCATCGAGCGCGGGCCAAACTGAGGGGTCTCCTCGCCGGCGAAAGCCCGCCGTTGCCTACGCGGACGGCTGACCAGGCAGGCTTGCGAGGCCGAAAGAGAAACGCGGACGGTGTAAGCGCGGCCACCCACAGCCGCGAGGGCGGACGGTGAAGACTCTCATTTTCGCTGTCGCCGTCGGGGTAGCGGCCTTTCTGGGGCTGCATCTGCTGGCTCCAGCCCCTTCGTGGGAGGAGATGGGGCACGGCCTGGGACAAACCCTCGACCATGCCGGCAGACTCGTCATCGGGAAGGGCGACACGAAAGTGGGCCCTATCGTGCCAGCAGTTCCTACGGTGCCTGCATATGCGGGGCCATTTGAGCCAGGCCAGGAGGTCGAGGCGACGAACACCGACGGCTGCCTGAGGGTGCGCATCTACCCAGGCTTCGACGCGCCTACCTGGACCTGCCTGCCCGAGGGCACCCGCCTGAGGATCGTTCTGAACCCCTTGTACGCGGACGGCGTCTGGTGGTGCGCGGCGGAGAGACAAGGGTGGGTGGCACAGTCGTACCTGTCGCTGGTAGTTGCAGGCGAGGAGGAGCCCCTGATCGCCCAGGGAGTCGCAGGGCACGGTACGCCACCGCAAGGCGACCGCAACCCATCCGCAAGGTATCCGTAGGGCAGGCGCCAAGTGTAGCATGTGCGCGAACACATTAGTCTTCACTCAGAATCCATAGAACAGGGAACGGAGAATTGTAACGAGGAAGCCTTAGCCGCGTCGATGTGACGAAGGGGCTGCGCGATGAGGAATTTCTTGCATAAGATGATTAACCGAGGCCTCCCCGCTGCTGTTCGGGACGGCCTGCCACCTTGCAGACCCACGCGTCACGCTCCGGCGAGACTCTAGAGGAAGAGGACCAGTTGTGACAGCCGATAGACCAGTGACCGGCCGAAGTCTGGCGAGGCTGGGTTCCTTTCTCAGGAGCAACTGGCGCCCAACCGTGGCCTTTATGTCGATAACATACGGCCCCCTGATAGCTCTCCTCCTCCTGCTCTTGTTCTGGCCAGCACCCTCGGTGGCCCATCCTTTTGCCCTTGAAGATAGCACCAGGATCTATGACCGCCACGGCCGCTTGCTATACGAGGTGGTGCTGGCCCGCGAAGGCACCCACACTTACGTGCCTCTCGAGCAAATCCCCGAGAGCCTCCGGGAGGCAACCATCGCGGTGGAAGACGCCAGTTTCTACCGTAATCCGGGCTTCGACGTCGTCGCCATCAGCCGGGCTCTCGTCCAGAATCTGCAGGCCGGCGAGATCGTCGCAGGGGGAAGCACCATCAGCCAGCAGCTCGCCCGCAACCTGTACTTCTCCCGCGAGGAGCGATCCTCCCACAACCCCTGGCGAAAGGTGCGGGAGACCCTTCTGGCCTTCCGTCTCACTCGCCACGTTAGCAAGGACAAGATACTGGAGCTGTATCTCAACCAAGTCTACTACGGCAACCTGGCCTACGGAGTGGAGGCCGCTGCCCAAACCTACTTCGGCAAGTCGGCCCGCGACCTCGATCTGGCGGAGGCAAGCCTGCTGGCCGGCCTCCCTCAATCACCCGCCGCCTACGACCCTCTGGCAAGCCTCCCCGCAGCCAAGCAGCGCCAGCGCACGGTCCTCTCCCTCATGGAGCGAAGAGGCTACATCAGCAACGCCGAGGCGCAGGCAGCGTTCGACGAGCCCCTCTACTTCGCCGAGGCGATCTTTCCCATGGAGGCGCCCCACTTTGTGGTCTACGTACGGAACCTACTTGACCGCCAGCTCGGTGCCGAGGCGCTGGAGCAAGGCGGGCTTCGCGTATACACATCGCTGGACCTCGACATCCAGCACATGGCCGAGGGCATCGTGCAACGCCACGTGGATAGCCTGACCGACCATGACGTGTCCAACGCCGCCCTTGTGGCTCTGGACCCAACGACAGGCCAGATCCTAGCCATGGTAGGCAGCACCAACTACTTCGACGAAGACATCGACGGAGCGGTCAACATGGCCCTGGCCCCGCGTCAGCCCGGCTCCTCCATCAAGCCCATCACCTATGCCGCCGCTCTCAGCAGGGGGTATACCGCGGCTACCCCTATCGCCGACGTCAGAACCAGCTTTTTCACCCGCAAGGGCGAGCTGTATATGCCCGACAACTACGACGCCCAGTTCCACGGTCTCGTCTCCCTGCGCTATGCCCTCGGTTCCTCCTTGAACGTTCCCGCTGTGCGGGTCATGGACGAAATAGGCGTCGACACGGTCCTCCGCCTGGCCCACGACCTCGGCATCAGCACCCTGGACGACATCGGCCGCTACGACCTGAGCCTCACGCTGGGCGGTGGCGAGGTGCGTCTACTCGACCTCACTGCAGCCTACGCCGCCTTCGCCTCCGAGGGAGTGCGTCGCGAGCCGGCGGCCATCCTGCGGGTAGAGGACTCCTCGGGGCATGCCCTCTACGAGTGGGAGCAGCCAGCGGAAGAGCATGTGCTCAGCCCGCAGGTAGCCTACCTTATCACCGACATACTCTCCGACAACAGCGCGCGCATGCTTACCTTCGGCGAGTACAGCCCCCTCCGGCTCTCCCGACCGGCCGCCGTCAAGACGGGCACGACCTCCGATTTCCGCGACAACTGGACGGTTGGCTACACGCCCGATCTAGTCGCAGGCGTCTGGGTGGGCAATGCCGATAACGACCCTATGCATCAGGTGTCGGGCGTCACCGGCGCGGGGCCTATCTGGCACGATTTCGTAGAAGAAGTACTGAAGGACGCCCCCGGCCAGCCGTTCCCCCGACCGGAGGGTCTGGTGGAGACCGAAGTGTGCGAACCGACGGGCCTCCTGCCCGGCCCCTGGTGCCTGCAGCCGCGACGAGAGATGTTCATCGCCGGCAGCGAGCCAACGACCACGGAAACCTACTATCGAGCCCTCGAGGTCTGCGCCCCCACAGGCGAGCTAGCCTCGCCATCTTGTCCACCCTGGGAGGTCATGGAGAGGGTGTTCGTCTTCCCACCGCCGGATATCATCCCTTGGGCGCGCGAGGCGGGATTGCCCCTGGCGCCTTCTGCTTTGGCATCGGGAGACGGAATGGCCTCTTCGTTCCAGGACGGAATGGCCAGCGGAAGCGAGCTACAGGTGACGATCGTGAGCCCGGAGCCCGGCCTCGTGGCCGAGATCAGCGGTGAGATCCCCAGGGAGCACCAGGCACTGCAGATAGAGGCCGTCGCGTGGGGCGCGTCGGCACCCGCGGTTGTGGAACTGCGCGACAACGGTGCTCTGCTGGCGTCGCTGGAACACGCTCCCTACCGCATTCTCTGGTCGTTGGCAGAGGGAACGCACCAGTTTACAGCGGTTGCCTACGACGGTGAGGGCAATAGGACAACTAGTGAATTCGTCGAAGTGCGGATACTGCCATAGGAGGCGGTAGCGATGAATAAACTGCTTGCTTCGCGTGGACATACCTTCTGGCTGCTGCTCGCGCTGGCGACGGTCGCGGTTCTGGCAGCGACGGCGCTCGCCTACGGAGCCTTGCGCTGGGCAGCTGAAGGCGAGGAGGGACAGCTGGTGACGATGGGCCCGCTGGGGGAAGAGGTCTCCCGGATGACACCCGTCACCATCGAAACGAAAGGCCAGGTGAATCGAGGGTTCTTGCAGGAGAACCTGAGCATATCGCCTTTGGTTGCTGGCTCAACCGCCTGGAAGGACGATGCGCTCGTGTTTCAACCCACCTGGCCGGGCTACGCTCGTGGCACGACCTATACTGTCAGCCTGCCGACGCCTGCCGCCGCACGCGAGGAGTCAGAAGAGCCGGTCTCCTTTAGCTTCACCGTCGAGGGCAAGCTGAGCGTGGACATGGTCGTCCCTGAAGCCGACAGTCAGGATATCCCCCTCGACAGCGCCGTCCTGGTCCAGTTCAACCGGCCGGTAGCGCCCCTCACGACCGTTGAGGAGGAATCGCCGACAGGCGACATCCTGGAAATCGGGCCGTCCGTTGAAGGGAGCGGGAAGTGGCTCACGTCCACGATCTACGTCTTCCGACCGACGTCCGCGTGGCAGCCGAGCACTCGCTACCGGGTCACCGTACCGGCGGGCGTCAGCGACACCCTCGGCGGCTCGCTGGAAGAGGACTACGTCTGGTCATTCACCACCGTCTCGCCAGCCGTCGCGGAGGTGTTCCCCGACCTGAACACCCAGTACGTCGGGCCGTCCGAACAGGTCAAGATCACGTTCAACCAGCCGATGGACAAGGAGTCGGCAGAGGCCCGCTTCTTCCTGACGGGGGAGGCCAGCGAGACGGTGGCAGGTAGCTTCTCGTGGTCGGATGATTCCACGCTGGTCTTCCAGCCCGAGCAACCTCTGCAGCTCTCCACCCGCTACGAGGCAGGGGTCGTCGCAGGAGCTGCGGCCGCCAATAACCCGGGGGCAATCGTCAAGGAGGACTTCTCCTGGAACTTTACCACCGTAGGGCTGCCGGACGTTCTAAGCACCAAGCCGACCAACGGAGCGACCGCGGCCGACCGTTGGGGCGTGAACATCACGTTCGCCACCCCGATGGATGAGGAGTCGGTCGAGAGCAATATCTCCATCGAGCCCCAGCAAGACGAGAGCCAGATGTGGGTAAGCTGCGATCCTTCCTGTATCCAGCTCCACATAGGCTTCTCGATGGACTACTCCACTGCCTATACGATAACCATCGACGGGGCGGCCAAAGATCGCTACGGGCGCAGCCTCGGGGAGGACTTCGTCCTCAGCTTCGTCACCGAGCCGCACCCAGCGGGCCTTTCGATCCGCAACCAGGGGAGGGTGGGCACCTTCGATGCCTACAGCAGCCCTCAGCTCGTGGTCCGCTCCTGGAACGTGGCGGAGTTGGAGTTCGCCATACACGAGCTGGACAGGCAGACGCTGATGCGCCTGGCGGACGCTGACTGGAATGATTTCCAAGAGTTCATCCCTCCGCCCGGGTCATTGGTGAACGGCTGGTCGGTGGAGATCCCCGACCCTCCCCAGGACGAAACCGCGTTCACGACTGCCGACCTCCTGATGGAGGACGGCAGCCCTCTCCAGCCGGGCTACTACTGGCTGCAGGTCCAAGTGCCCGACTCCGCCACGAGCGAAGCCATGCTCCTCGTCGTGACCAAGACGCACCTGCTGGTAAAGCGCTCGAGCCAACAGCTCATGGTGTGGGCGGTTGACATGGCCTCCGGCCAGCCGCTGCCCGACCTGCCCGTCACGGTCTACTACAATAGCGGCGAGCGCCTGACGGCGGGCGTCACATCCGACGATGGCGTCTTTGCGGGCTCCCTGTTTGAGGCGCTGGACGATTGGGAAACGCTGTTCGTGGCCGTTGACCGACCGGATGACGCCAGCCTGGCATCCACTGACTGGAGCCAGGGTATCAGCCGCTGGGACTTTGACCTGCCCTGGGGCAGCTACTATGGCGCCTTCGTGTCCCACATCTACACGGACCGACCCATCTACCGGCCGGACCAGACCGTCTACTACAAGGGCATCCTGCGCAGCGACGATGACGCCACCTACAGCCTCCCTCCCCTTGACGTCACGGGCACCATTGTTGTCTACGACAGCATGGGCCGAGAAGTAACAAGCGAGTCGCTAGTCCTAACAGACCTTGGGACTTTCTACGGAGAGATCACGCTCAGCAGCGAGGCGCCGACCGGCTCCTACTCGATCCGCCTGGTGATGCCGAGGAACGGAAACGATGAATACACGGTAGAGTACGCATCGTTCCTGGTCGCCGAATACCGCAAGCCGGAGTTCGAGGTGGAGGTCACCACCGACAAGGAGGCCTACAACAACGGCGAGGAGATCGTCGTCGACGTAGACGCGAGCTACTTCTTCGGTGCTCCCCTCAAGAAAGCGCCGGTCAGGTGGCAACTGACCTCGGGCAATTACATCTTCCGCGACCCCGACAACCCCTGGTTCACCTTCACCGACTATGATCTGGTGTACGGGGGGGATTCGTACTACTTCCCCAGCCAGGAACCTCGCGCCGACGGCGAGGCGAAGACAGACGGCGACGGCCACCTGACCTTTCGCCTCCCGGCTGACCTGAGCACCGATGCCGTAAGCCAGACGTTCACCGTCGAAGCAACGATAACCGACGAGAACAACCAGGAGGTGAGCAGCAGGACAGAGGTCATCGTCCACAAAGGCGCTTTCTACATTGGCTTGAGGCCCCGGAGCTACGTATCGCGCGCCGGTGAGCCAGCCAACGTGGACATCCTCACCCTGGACAGCGAAAGAGGCGCGGCCCCTAACGTGTCCATGACCATCAGCGTTTATGAGCGAGAGTGGGTGAGCGTCAAGGAGCAAGACCCGGAAGGCGAGTACTATTGGCGCTGCGAGCCCGAAGACACCCTTGTTGAGACGCTGGAGGCCAGCACCGACGACGAAGGCAAGGGCTCCCTCGCCTTCACCCCAGCCAAGAGCGGCAACTACCGCTTGGTGGCCGAGACCGTTGACGCATCAGGCAACAGCATTCGCAGCGCGACCTACGTGTGGGTGAGCGGCTCGGACTACATTCCCTGGCGGATGGACACCGGCGACCGCATAGAGCTGGTCTCCGACAAGAAGAAGTATGCGCCCGGGGAGACGGCCCAGATCCTGGTCGCCGCCCCCTTTGAGGAGAGCCAGGGGCTGGTCACCATCGAGCGGGGACGGATCATCGACCACTGGGTCGCCGAGTTCCCCAGCAACAGCACCATCATCGAGGTTCCCATTACCAGCGCCCACATCCCTAACATCTACGTCTCGGTCGCCCTCTTCAAGCCGCCCACGCCCTCCAATCCAGTGGCCTCGTTCAAGATGGGCTACGTCGAGCTCGAGGTCGCCACCGACGAGAAGGTCATCCAAGTATCCCTAGAGCCGAACGAGGAGCGATTCAAGCCTCGCGACGAGGTGACCTACAACATAGTGACCACCGACTTCCAGGGTCAGCCGCTGTCTGCGGAGGTATCGCTGGCGCTGGTGGATGTAGCCCTCCTATCGCTGGCAGACGAAAGCAGTCCCAAGCCCCTGGATGCCTTCTACGAGCGTCGCGGGCTGGGCGTCGACACCGCTGCCACCCAGGCTCAGTCGATAGATCGGCTCAACCAACTGGGCGGCGGTTCGCCGCGTGAGCCCGGCGGCAAGGGGGGCGGCGGCGGTATGGAGGGAGAGGTAAGGCGCGACTTCCGCGATACCGCCTACTGGAACCCGACTGTCCAAACCGATGACGAAGGACAGGCCACCGTCAGCGTCGAGCTGCCGGACAACCTGACGACCTGGCGTCTCACAGCCAAAGCAGTGAATGAAACGACCCAGGTAGGCGACGGCACCAACGAGATTGTGGTCGCCAAGGACCTGCTCATCCGGCCGGTCACGCCTCGATTCTTCGTCTCAGGCGACACGGCCCAGCTCGAGGCGATCGTCCACAACTACACAGAGCAAGAGGTCGAGGTGGCAGCCAGCCTGAGCGCTACCGGCCTGGCTATTGAGGGCTCGGCCGTCCACAGCATGTCCATTCCGGCCGGTGAATCCCACGAAGTAACCTGGCAAACAAGCGTAACCCTAGTCGACCAGGCCACACTCACCTTCAGCACCCAAGCGGACAACGGCCTCTCCGACGCCGTCGAACTCAGCTTGCCGGTATACGCCTACGGCACGCCGGAGGTTGTGGGCAACGCCGGCCAGGTGACAGACTCCGTGAAGGAGATCGTCCAGCTTCCGGACTACATCGACCGCGAGCGGGGCGAGCTGACGCTGGAGCTTTCGCCCTCCCTGGCCGCCAGCATGCGCTACAGCCTCAGCTATGTGGAAGAGTATGGGTATGAATGCACAGAACAGACCATCAGTCGGTTCCTGCCGCGACTGGTCCTTTATCGGGCGATCAACGAACTGGGCCTGCCGGACACCTTTGACCTCGAGGGCGAACTGCCCGGGCTGGTCACCCGCTCCATCCAGCGGTTGTATCGCGGCCAGAACTGGGACGGCGGCTGGGGATGGTGGTTCGGTGACACGAGCAACCCGCAGATCAGCGCCTACGCCCTCTTCGGCCTGGCGGAGGCGCGAGAGGCAGGATTCACGGTGGACAACTACGTGCTCGAGAGGGCGTCACAGTTCCTCCTCAGCTATTTGAATGAGCCAACCGATGTGCTCCACCCTCAGAACCCGGACACGCGGGCCTTTGTCCTTTTCGCCCTGGCCGAAGCCGGGGAGGGCGATCTGGGGCTGACCAATGCCCTCGCCGAAATGCCCGAGACGCTCAGCAACTACGGCAAGGCGTTTGCGGCCATGGCCCTTCTGAAGCTCACCGACGACCCGTCCAACTTCAGAATCCAGGCCCTCATCTCCGACCTGACCAACGCGGCCATCCTGAGCAACACCGGCACTCACTGGCAGGAGGAAGAGGAAGACTACAGCACGATGAATACTGCCACCCGCTCCACAGCCATCGTGCTGGATGCGCTGGTGCGGGTCAGGCCTGACCATCCCTTGGTGGATAGCATCGTGCGCTGGCTGATGGTGGCCCGCCAAGACGGTCACTGGGAGACGACCCAGGAGACGGCCATGAGCCTGCTCGCTCTGACGGACTTCCTGGAAGCCAGCGGCGAACTGGAGGCCGACTACTCCTACCAGGTGCGGGTCAATGGAGACACCCTGTCCGAGAAGAAGATCGAGTCGTCCGACCTGGGTGAATCGGAGAAGCTGGTGGTGTCCGTGCGCGACCTTCTGGTCGGTGAGGACAACGAGGTGAACATAGCGCGCGCTCCCGCTGACAGCGATGGGCATCTCTACTACACCATGCACCTGCGCTATTTCCCGCCTGCGGAAGAGGTAGAAGCTGCCAACTACGGCGTTGGCGTATCGCGGGAATACCTGCCGGCGGACGGAGATGAGGACAAGATCGAGAGCGCGGCCTTGAGCGACGTGGTCAAGGTGCGGCTCACGCTGGTGGCGCCCACCGATCTTCACTACGTGGTCGTGGAAGACTATCTGCCCGCTGGCCTGGAGCCCATCGATACGAGCCTGAAGACGACCAGCTCCGAGATTCGCCAGATGATGCTGGACGAACAACGGAAGGCAGCGGACGAGAGCCGAAGCCACGGCTACGGTTGGTGGTCGTACTACCGCTCCTTCTTCAACCACGTGGACATGCGCGACAACCGGGTGGTCCTCTTCGCCACCTATCTGCCCAGGGGCGTGCACGAGTATGTGTACTTCCTGAGGGCAACCACGGCGGGCGAGTATCGGGTGATGCCAGCCCAAGCCTACGAGATGTACTTCCCGGAGGTCTGGGGACGGACGGACGGAGCGCTCTTCAGCGTGACGCCAGAAGTAGCAGAAACTTCAGCCGAAGAGCAATAGGCCAACCGAGCCCCGACGACGTGCCTGAAAAGCAGGAGGCCGCCTTTCGGCTGCTCGTCTTGCATGCGTTGTGACGTCTGACGTGGCCTGAAGCGAGAGGCCAGCCCGAGTGCCCACTAATGCTGACGACCCACAGCCGTTTGCCATAACCTTCATCGGCCTATAAGCTTTACGTCACGGCCAGCCACATCCCGTTCTGAACCAGGAGTGCAGGTGTGACTACCCGTGCAACCGGCGGGAGTCAATTCTGGCAAGCCCTCCGAAAGAGCTTTCTTTTCGCCTCCATCCCCAGCGATCAGTTGGAGGCAATAGCCGGCTGCGACAGCGCTGGAGACGGAGGAGGCCCAGACGGCCAGGCTGATACGGCAGATGACTGAGGCGTTTTCCCCTAGTGTGACCAGTCTGCAACTAGACCTAGGAAGCCCTGGCGCGACTTGTCAGGTCAAGCTCGACCACGATTTCCTCAGGCCCGTATTTGACCTCGAACCCGAGAGCCCGACAAAGATCCATCATTCTCCTGTTGTCAGGCAGGACTATCCCGTAGATGCTCTCTAGATCCTTGTCCTCACCTATTCCTATTAGCATGTCCAGTAGCTTGGTTCCAAGACCCTTACCCTGGAAGTCGTCAGCCACCACGACGGCAAACTCGGCCCGTTTCTCGCCGGGCTCTGTTATCAGTCTGCCAACCCCTATGTTTCTCTTCTTGCCGCCCTCGGTATGCTCGGCGATTATCGCCATCTCGCGGTCATAGTCTATGTTGCAGAAGCGCACCAGCATTTCATGGGTGATATTTCTGATGGGCTGAAAGAACCTGAACCGGCTTGTCTCGTCGGAAAGGCCGCTGATTAGCGCCGCCTCTAACGGTTCGTCCTCGGGGCGTATCGGCCTGAGAAGAACCTCAGTACCGTCTTTCAGCCTCCAGGGCGTGATGTACCTGACGGGATAGGGCATTATGACCAGGTGGCTATAGGGATCCTCCCCGTCCAAGGCCCGCGGATCCAGCACCATCCTTGAGTCAAGGGCGTAGATTCCTTCCCCGCAGATTGCCAGCGGGTTTATGTCTATCTCTGCTATCTCCGGGAAATCAACTACCAAATTCGAGAACTTGACTACTATCTCCTCGAGCAGCCTGAGGTTGGCCGGAGGCCTGTTCCTAAGCCCGTTCTTCAAAAGCTCCCAGATCTTGGTATCCTCCATCATCCTCCTGGCCAGTATTTGGTTGAGAGGAGGAAGCCCCGTCGAGAAGTCCCTGAATACCTCGACGCCTGTCCCGCCTGCTCCGAACAGTATCAAGGAGCCGAAGTGGCTATCCTTTTTTGAGCCGAGGATCAGTTCGTAACTTACGTCTGTTATCATCCTTTGGACGTAGACGCCTTCAATCTGCGCCTGTGGTACCCCCTCGCGCACGCTATTCAGGAGCTTGGAGTAGCCTTCTCTCAGCTCGGCCTCCGACCTTATCCCGATGATAACTCCCCCGGCATCGACTTTGTGGATGATGTCTGGCGAGACTATCTTGAGAACGACAGGGTACCTTATTGAGATGGCCGCAGACACCGCCTGCTCAACGCTCGTGCAGAGGATGCCTCTTGCCCTTGGTATCCCAAAAGCATCGAGGAACTTGTCCGCTTTGTCCTCCGTCAGAAGAGTTCTCCCCTCCTCCAAGGCGCGTTTGGCCAGGAGCTTGAGATGACTGGAAGGAGGAGAAAGGCCTACGGAAAGCTCTTCGGGCGTTTCATAGAGGAGATCAAGGTTGCGCTTGTACTTGCACATGTACATGTACGTCTTTATTGCGGCCTCTGGAGATGTATAGGTAGGTATGTTCTTGCTGTAGAACACTTGCCGGGCGGCTCTAACCTCATCCTCACCCATCCAAACGGTCAAGATGGGCTTGATTCGCTCCTCCGCCACAGCGACGACACATTCCGCCAGCTCTGTCGACGACGCCGCGCCTTGCGGCGTATAGACTACAACTATGCCATCAACGTTGGGATCGCCTAAGCACGCGCTGACCGCCTTAGCAAATCGGTCAACGTCGGCATCTCCCAGCACGTCGACGGGGTTCGCGTGGCTCCAGTAAGCAGGGAGAGAAGAGTCAAGGTCGGCAATCGTCTTCTCGGAAAGCTGGGCGAGCTCGCCCCCGTGCTCCATCACTGCATCAGCGGCTATTACTCCGGGCCCTCCGGCGTTGGTGACTATCGCGATTCCCAGGCCGGCAGGAAGAAACCTGGAGTCCAAGACGCTCGCACAGTCGAAGAGATCCAGGATTTCGTCCACTCGGACTATTCCTGCTCTCTTGAAGGCAGCATCGTACACCTCATAGCTGCCAGCCATCGCACCTGTATGGGAGAGGGCTGCTCTCGCGCTCTCAGCGTATTTCCCGGGCTTTATCACGATTATCGGCTTGTTTCTGGCGAAGCCCCTGGCCGCTCTCATGAATCTCCGCGCGTCCCCCACGCTCTCCATGTAGATGATTATGCTTCTGGTAGACGGGTCTTCGCCAAGAAAGTCGATCAAATCACCGAAGTCGACGTCCAGCATTGAGCCGACGAACATGAACGCGCTGAATCCGATCTGTGAGCTAACGGCCCAATCGAGGATTGCTGATCCCAGCGCCCCGCTCTGGGATATGAAGGCTATTCGCCCCGGCTCAGGGTTCCGTCTGAGGAAGGTAGCGTTCAAGCCTATACCAGGTCTAATGACTCCCAAGCAGTTGGGGCCAAGGATTCGCATCCCATATTTGGCCCTGATAGCTGCTATCTCGTCCTCGATCTTTCGCCCGGACTCCCCTGCCTCTCTGAATCCGGCCGAAATGATGACCATTCCCCCTACCCCTGCTTGTCCGCACTCTTCCACTATCTGCGGGACCGTTTCGGCAGGAGTGGCCACGACCGCCAGGTTCACCTGTTCGGGAACGTCAGCGAGGCTCGGATAGCATTTCTCGCCCATGGCGCTTTCGCGCTTAGGGTTCACAAAGTAGACTTTCCTCTCGCTCTTTCCCAGAAGCAGGTTTTTCACAAGGGACTGACCGACTGAGCCCTCCCTGTCGGTAGCACCTATCAGAGCAATTACTTTGGGATTGAGGAGACCTTCTAGAGTTGCCAACAGATACCCCAATGGCCACCAAGGATCTGTGCGTTCTTCATCATTGGCATTATATATCACATAGACGAACTCATGTTGGGCAGTGAAAGGAAAGTGCTACTAACGCCGCGGGTCGCCAAAAGGATGTAGTATTCGCACCCAATAGTCCATTAGCAACTGCTCATACGATTCCGAAGGTTGCTCACAACGTAGAGACGCTGGTTACGGGAAAACCCCATGTCCCCTTCGTCGGGGATTCGACGATAGCTACCATGCCAGTTAGCGCGGATTATGATAGGATCACCTACGCCAATGGAACCTATCGGTAGACTGCTGCTCAAGCTTGCCGGCGGCCAAAAAGAAGAATTCGCGTTGGCGAAGGCTAGCGTGACCATTGGCCGCACGGCTATCAATGACATCGTGCTCGCCGACTCGAAGGTCTCGCGCGTCCATGCCCGTCTGCAATACAGCGATGAAGGCCTGCAACTGGTGGACCTCGGCTCGGCCAATGGGACCCGCGTCAACGGGTCGCCCATCGAAAGCGTGGCGATCGCGCCGGGCGACGTCATCGAGCTTGGCGACAGCACCCTCCAATACGAAACCGAGCCGCTGCAGACCGAGCCCGAGGTAACGCTCCTCGACTCGGAAGCGGATGTGGAAGCGACGCTGACTGAAGCCACCCTTTCGATGACACTGAGCGATACTCATGGGCCGCGCCTGGCTGTGCATACACCAAACAAGACGTGGGAGGTCCCTCTCGTCTCAGACGCTTTGACCATTGGGCGCCATTCCAACAGCGACATCGCTCTCGATGACCCACGGGTTTCGCGCGGTCACGCCCGGATCGAATATCGGCATGGGGCATTCACGATCCGCGACCTCAACAGCGCGAACGGCACCTGGCTCGGCATGCAGCGCATCGACGAGCACACGCTGCAAGATGGTGACACGATCCGCGTCGGCGAGGCGCAGCTCGTCTTCAAGCGCGGTTTCGAGCACGAAGACCTGACCATCGTCGATGGGTCCCCGCTCGGCGCGAAACCACCACGGCGCCCGGTCGTCATCGTTCCCGGGCTCTTCGGCTCACAGTTGTGGCGTGGGAGTGAGCGGCTCTGGCCCAGAGTGAAGTATCTCTTCACGAACCCGGAGATCTATTGCCTGCCAGATGGCGAGCCCCTCGAGGCACGTGGACTGGTAGACGAAGTGGTCATCATACCGGGCCTCATCAAGCAGGAGGGGTACGGTCGGCTGGGCGACTACCTGGAAGAAGCTCTGGGCTACGAGCGCGGCAAGGACCTGCTCGAATTCGCCTACGACTTTCGACAAGACGCTCGCTTCTCCGCACGGCTGCTGGCGGAGGTCATTGACGGCTGGAAGGTCACAGGACCCATTACTATCATCGCGCATAGTCTGGGTTGCCTAACAAGTCGCTACTACGTGGAGCGCCTGGGCGGCAAGAAGAAGGTGGACCGTCTTATCATGATGGGAGGGCCGCACCAAGGCAGTCCCAAAGCGATTTCCGGATTGCTCTTCGGACGAGGGCTGCTCCCCTTCGGTCTCATGGGCGAACGGCTGCGTAAGGTACTGGCCACTTTTCCCTCGGCATATCAAGTGCTGCCTACGTACCCGTGCGTCCATGATCAAAACGGCCAGCCCATAGATATCCTCTCCGACGAATCATGGCTCCCCGAGGAGCAGCTTCCGTTCCTGCGATCCGCACGTGCTACTCGTCGCGAGCTCGGCACTCGCTGCGTCGTCCGCTCTGTTTCCGTCTTTGGCTACGGGCTCAAGACCATCACCAACGTCCGAGTGCGGCGCGATTCGGAGGGGCGCTGGGAGAAGGTAGACCTAGCTCTCGAGCCCGGCGGCGACAACACTATCCCGGAAAGGAGCGCCGTGCTCGAGGGGTCCGAGATCCATCCGGTTCAGCAGTATCACGGAGCGCTCTACGTGGACAACGATGTGAAGATGCGCCTGAAACTAGAGTTGACGCGCTAGGCTCGAGTTCCCATAGGGCGATGCCGGCAAACCCCTCAAGTGTCCTGGAAATCCGCCGCGGCGATGAGGTCCGCGAATACGCCCTCACCGGCGAGGCAATCGCCATCGGGCGGGCGACGGACAATCAGATTGTCCTGAGCGACCCTCTGGTCTCACGACACCACGCGCGACTGGAGCGGGCTGACGGCGTCTACCACATCATCGATCTGGGGAGCGCCAACGGAACCCAAATCAACGGCGTCGAAATCGAGCCGAAGGCGCAGCACCCGCTCAAAGAGGGCGATACCATCACCATCGGTGGGTTCACCCTGGCGCTGCGGCTGACCCCCGCTGCAGAAGAAGCCACCCGAGTGGCCACATCCCTCCGACAGACAGCTGTTCGGGAAGCAGAAAGCCTGACGTTCATCGCTCCGGTCGCGCCGCGCCTGATCATAACCACGCCCCAGTGGACAAAGGAATTCCCCCTCGAAGGGCGCGCTCTCACCCTAGGCCGCGATCCAGCCAATGACATCGTCGTGGACGACCTTGTCGTCTCTCGTCGCCATGCCCAGCTCCAGCCCGCCGACGGTGGCTACGAGATAGTGGACGTGGGAAGCGCGAACGGACTGACGTTCCAAGGCGAGCGTGTCCCGAGAAAACTGCTCGCGGCTGGCGATGTGCTTTGGATAGCGCAGGCCGTCTCCCTCACCTACAGGACCGCGCCGGAGGCGGAGGAGGCAGTGGAAACGTCGACGGTTTCTCGAACACTCGACCTGCGTCAGCCCGCAGTGCTGACGATCGGCCGCGATCCGCAGAGCAACGTCGCTCTTGACCATCCGGCGATATCACGCAGCCACGCACGTATCACACCCGCTGCCGAGCCCGGGAGTTATGTCATTGAGGACGCCGGCTCTAGCAACGGCACCTTTGTCAACGGCGAGCGCATCGCACCCGGCCAGCCGCGCCCGCTGCACACCGGCGACGTCATCAACGTCGGCCCGATCAAGTTCGTCTTCGCGCCAGAAACGCTCGAACAAGTGGACGAATCGCGCGACCTGGGGCTGAACGCGCTGCACTTGAAGAAGTTCGTCCGCAAAGGGTTCAACCTGCTCCAGGACATCTCGCTCTCTATCCGCCCGCGCGAGTTCGTCGCCATCGTTGGCGTAAGCGGTTCGGGCAAGTCCACCCTCCTCGACGCACTGAATGGCTTCCGCCCGGCGACCGATGGCGCGGTGCTGGTCAACGGCACCGACTTGTATCGCAATTTCGATGCGTACCGCACCAACCTGGGCTACGTGCCCCAAGACGACACCATTCACAAAGAGTTGCCGGTCTACGAAGCGCTGGACTACGCAGCGCGTCTGCGCCTTCCAGCCGACACCACTCCTGATGAGCGGCGGAAGCGCATCATGGAAGTGCTGGAAACGCTCGGCCTCAGCGAGCGCAAGGACGTTCAGATCCAGAGACTTAGCGGCGGGCAACGCAAGCGCGTCTGCATCGGCACTGAACTCTTGACGCGGCCGGGGCTTTTCTTCCTGGATGAAGCGACCTCCGGCCTCGACCCCGGCACTGAGAGCCAGATGATGCGTGTCTTGCGCAAACTGGCCGACCAGGGCCACACCGTTATCCTGGTCACTCACGCTACCAAGAATGTAATGCTTTGCGACCACGTCGTCTTTCTCGCTAAGGGTGGGCATCTCGCATACTACGGCCCGCCGGAAAAGGCTCTGTCCCACTTCGGCGTCGAGGACTTCGACGCCATTTATGAGAAACTGGATGGTGAATCAACCCCCGAAGCCTGGGCGGAAGACTATCGACAATCGCCGCAGTACCAGGAATTTGTCCTCGACCGTCTCCAGCGAGGCACCGGCGCGCAGGTTGATGCACTGCGTCCACAAGAGATGGCGCCGCCCGCGCCCCAAACCATCCGCCCGCCAGCGAAGGGCAACGGCGTGAGAGCCGCAGCGGACCGTAGAATGGGCGTCTCTGCGCTGCGCCAATTCTGGATTCTCTCCGCGCGCTACCTCAACATCATCCACCGCGATTGGATGAACCTTGGCCTCCTCTTCCTCATCGCGCCGGCGCTGGGAACCATCGACCTCATCGCGTGGCCAAGGAACGTTTTCGATTTCGTCGAAGGAGACGCCACGCGAGCGATGCTGATGCTATTCTTGAGCGCGCTCATCCCGTTCCTCGTCGGTGCGCTCAGTTCTGTGCGTGAGATAGTCAAGGAAACGCCTGTCTACAAACGCGAGCGCACGGTGGTTCTGAAGATCCTGCCCTACCTTCTGTCGAAAGTCTGGGTGGGTTTCCTCTTCGCCCTCTATCACGCCGCCGCGCTGTTCGTCCTCAAGCTGCTGGCGGTCGACTTATCCCACCTTGGCACGCAGGAGCTGGCCCAGTTCTACGTTACCCTCGTGCTGGCCGCAATGTCCGGCGTGATGTGGGGGCTCCTCATCTCCGCACTCGCCCCCCGCGAAGAACAAGCGATGCTCCTGGTTATTATCGTGGTCGTTATCCAGATAGTCTTCTCGGGCGCTCTTGTGACCCTCAGCGAACTGGGCATCGTGGGCGAGGGTCTAGGCGGCGTGACCAGCACCAAATGGGCTCTCCAGGCGCTGACCACCGTCACACAGGTGAAGACCGGCGTATGCGAAGGCCCCAGCCTGGCCGAGTGCCGCCTGCCCGGGATGGGGGTGTTCCAGACCGACGCCGAGCGGCGCGTCTACCTGGACCCCATCGACGACCGTTACGGAGACATCTTCGGGGCAGATGTGCTCGTCAGTTGGGGTGGGATGATCCTGATTATGGTGGGGCTGTTCGCGCTGCTCTTCTGGCTCCAGAAGAGGAAGGACGTAATCTAGAAGCGCCCGGGAGCCCAGCACGAACCGCGAGCGGCGGCCAGGTTACGCCAGCCAGTATATTTCACATAGAACGTCGCGGAAGAAATCTATCTTGGTCGCCTGCAGGTACTCGTTGGTGCCATAGAACTCGATGTCGTACGAGATCTCCCAGTCGGGATCCGCAAAGTAGTCAAAGTACAGATACGGCCACACCAGAACGGC
>Ga0315553_10000684_pt1 | contig 29564 bp, 26 predicted proteins | sample SalMarSW160140MG_FD_203099 | JGI IMG/M metagenome (GOLD analysis project Ga0315553, IMG submission 203099) | Salt marsh sediment microbial communities from the Plum Island Ecosystem LTER, Massachusetts, United States - Salt Marsh Sediment SW1601-40 ... | reverse complement strand
GAGGTCCGTTTCGCTGAATTCTCCAGGGGGAGAGAGGGAGCTGCTGGCGGAAGCCTGACCGGTTGTTCGGCAAAAACGATTTCCCTAGATCAGCCCTCGTCCAAGTGGCATCACTTGGACGAGGTCAAGTTGATCTATTTCCATCGGTTAGCGCAACTGTTCCCGCGTCCGTCCCCGCCTTCGCAGGGACAGGCTTGGACGCGCGTTGCGCTAGCCATTACTCGCGCGCAGCACGACGGGCTCGCACGGCGCGGCAAGGGAAATCGGCTTGTTCGGTGCCAATGCCGCGGTCGGCTGCATGATGCGGTTCGGCGGGAAGGTGATCCTGACCTCGGTTCCCTGACGCGGCCGGCTCTTCAGATCGAATTTGCCGCCATGCAGATCGACAAGCCCTTTGACGATCGGCAATCCGAGCCCGCTGCCGCCCTCATTGGAGATGGTGGCGAGCGATCCCTGGCCGAACGGGCTCATCACGCGCGGAATTTCGTCAGACGGGATGCCCGGACCGCTATCCTTGACGCTGAGGAATTGCTGACATCTGCGCGTCACACCGACCTTGAGCGTGATCGTGCCGTTCGGCGGGGTGAATTTGATCGCGTTGGAAAGCAGGTTGAGGCAGATCTGGCGGATCGCCCGCTCATCCGCCCAGAGCCGCGGCAGGTCGTCGGAGAAATCCTCCACGATCGTGAGGCCCTTGCTGTCGGCCCGCAGGCTGAGAAGACGCCGGCACGCCTCCATGACGTCCGCCAGGACCACCGGCTCTTCCCTCAGCTCGAAGCGGCCCGCTTCGATCCGCGAAAGGTCCAGGATCTGATTGATCAGATTGAGCAGATGATCGCCGCTATTATGGATGTCGTCCGAATAAGCCTTATAGGTCGGATTCTCGATCGGGCCGAGCACTTCGGAGCGCATCATCTCGGAAAAGCCGAGAATGGCGTTGAGCGGGGTGCGCAGTTCGTGGCTCATATTGGCCAGAAAGGTCGATTTCGCCACATTCGCGGCCTCCGCGCGCCGGCGGGCCTCGTCCGACACCGCCTTGGCCTGCTCCAACTCGCCGACGAGCGCGTCCTTTTCGGCGCGATATTCGAGCATGGCGCGCACGGTCCGTTGCAGACCGCTCGCCAGGAAGACGAGATAGACATGAATGCCGATGGCGACGGCCGCCAGCGCCCAATAGAAGGCGTGGTCGGCGAACAGGAAGCGCAGCACGAGCGCCGTGGTCATCGGGACGGTCCCGGCATAGAGGATGCGCAGGACGGTGGAGGCGAACATGGTCCGCATCGCAACGACCACCATGATCGCCGCGAACAGGAAGAAGAACGCCGAAGCCTGGTTCTGCACCGAGAAATTGGCGAAGACGACCGAGGCCCAGGTCGTGCCATAGAGGAATTCCGCCGCCGCGAGGTAACGCCGCCAGAGATCGCAATCGACCTGCTTCCGGTTCAGCATTTGAAAGCGGCGGCAGAGGAAAATCAGAATGCCTTTGGAGATGAACACCGTCGCCAGCCAGAACAGGAGCGTTTCCACCGGCGCCCATGGCAGGAGCCCGACGGCGACGACGACCGCCAGCACGGGGATGGCGAGCGAGGCGGTCAGCTCCGAGCTGACGAAGATCGCCAGCAGCTCATAGCCGAAATCCGGCCGCGCGCCGCCCTGCCTCATGAGCTTCTCGCGGGCCTGTTTAACGCGCAGCGATGTTGGAGGGGTGGCTGATTTCGGCCGGGGAAAGGGGACAGGCGCAGCAACAGGAGTACTCATACTCGTAGACCTATTTTGCAACAGTCGGTTGCATATTAGAAACAGCACCGGCGGTCCCGATGACTTGGCGTCACCACCTAAGCGGCAAGGCGGAAGGCCTTGAATCGCAACAGTTTTAGTGATGAACGCAAATACATGGTTGATCTTTGCATCAAAACCGAACGCGGCTGGGCGCGTTTCGGATGACCGTGCTCTCTATTGAAGGGGGTAAAGGTAAATTCGGATTTAAGCATGAGCCGAAAATCTGAATGAGAGGCGTTTATTTCTCTTCACCGTTTAACGTCATCGCAACTTCCGGGCTCGTCGCGGGGGCGAGCCAACACGTTAAGGCAATGATAAATCTCGTTTAAATCGCTTAAGCGCTGCGAGACGATGGCGACCGACCCAGCGCACGATCAGCTTTGACGGAAACGGGGGCTATCGCTGGGGACGGCAACAGCCGCGGGACCATGACCGGCGCAAACGGGCCGTTCAGTCGGCGTCCGAACCTTCGTCTTCGCTCAACACGCGCTCCCAGCCATGCCGCGTGAGCCGCTCCTGCGGCAGGAAGCGGGATTTGTAAGCCATCTTCCGTGAGCCCTCGATCCAATAGCCGAGATAGACATAGGGAAGGTTCAGGGCCTTGGCGTGTTCGACATGCTCAAGGATGATGTAGCTCCCCAAACTGCGGTCATTGAGATCCGGATCGTAGAAGCTGTAGACGAGCGACAGTCCGTCGCTCAGCTTGTCGCACAGCGCCGCGCCGGCGAGCGGCAGATCGCCGGTTACGGCGCTGCTCAGCAGCCGTGAGCCGGGCTTGCGGCGATATTCGGTGATGAACGTCTCAACGGCACTATCCTCGACCATCATCGAATAGTCGAAGACCGACATATCCGCCATGCCGCCATCGGAATGGCGCTCGCCGATATAGTCGCGGAACAGGGCATATTGCTCGGAGGTCGCAATCGCGCCGACCCTGCGGATCTCCAGATCCTGGTTCCTCTTCGCGATCCGGCGCATGGAGCGGGTGGGCTTGAACTCATCGACGACGATCCGCACCGACACGCAGGCCTGGCAGCCATCGCAATAGGGCATATAGGCGATGTTCTGGCTGCGGCGAAATCCGCCTTTCAGCAGATTGTCGATCATCGCCGACGATTTTTCCGGCGTCAAATGGGTGAAAATCTTCCGTTCGAGTCGTCCCGTAAGATAGGGACAGGGTTGTGGCGCGGTCACATAAAATTCTGGGAAGCGTCGACTCTGCTCTGTCACCTCAGGGCCTCACTCGTCACCTGCCATTACTCCAGACCGCAATCCCCTGAAGGCACAGCTTAAGTGACACATAGCATGTTAATCAAGTGCAAGAATCTTCCGACAACGAAGTTTGCGGCGCCGGAACAGTTCCGGACCTGCGTAATTTTACTTACTCGAATAATGACAGTGATTTACCGCACAAGAATACAAGCACGGAAACACTGAAGAATGTATACAATTTGAGATCTTGCCGGGAAGGCACATCGCAATACGGCGAGGAACTTGGCGAGGAAACTTGGTATTCATGATGCCAGGCGGGTCACGCTGAAACCCTTCTCCTCCAATCGCGCAATGATTTCGGCCGCATGTTTTGCGTCTTTGGTTTCGATCCTCACATCCAGCGTCGTTCCCTTGGCCGGGACATTGAGAAACATGCGCCGATGCTCGACTTCCAGAATATTCGCCCCGGCCTCACCCAGACAGGTCGCAACCCGGCCAAGCATGCCCGGCTGATCGTCAATGACGAGCCGAAGCGAAACGATCTTGTCCTCACGCTCCAGCCCCCGAACCATGATCGAAGCGAGCATGCGGACGTCGATATTTCCGCCCGACAGGACAAGCGCGACCTTGCGCCCGCGAAATCGCTCCGGCTCGGCCAGAAGTGCCGCAAGCCCCGCAGCTCCGGCACCCTCCGCCATCGTCTTTTGCAGCGAAAGGAAGGCCGAGACCGCCTGTTCGATCTGAAATTCGCTGACGAGAAAAATATCGGATATGAGCGTGGTGACAATAGGGATGGCGAGTTGCCCCGCATTCTTGACCGCAATGCCTTCGGCGAGCGTCTGTCCGCCGCAAGCCGCCGGAACGCCGTCAAGCGCGGCTTTCATTGAGGGATAGAGCGCGGCTTCCACCCCGAAGATCTCGACCTCGGGCTTGAGCTTCTTCATCGCGGTAGCGCAACCCGAGATCAGCCCGCCGCCGCCAATCGGCAGGATCGCGCAGTCGAGATCCGGCTGGTCCTCGATAAGCTCGGCGCCCAGCGTCCCCTGACCGGCCATGACGCGCGGGTCGTCATAGGGGTGAACGAATGTCAGCCCTTGTTCTTCTCCGATCGCCCGTGCCTTTTCCTGCGCCTCGGCGAGCGTCTCGCCGATCAGCACAACCTCGGCACCGAATGCCTCGGTGTTACTGACCTTCACGAAGGGCGTCTGCTGAGGCATGACGATGCGGGCCGGAATGCCGAGACGGCGCGCGTGGAAAGCGACGGCCTGCGCATGATTGCCCGCCGACATCGCGATGACGCCGCGCGCCCGCTCAGCCTCGGTCAATGACAGCAGCTTGACGAGCGCGCCGCGGTCTTTGAACGAGCCCGTTACCTGAAGATTTTCATATTTCACGAAGACATGCGCGCCGGTCAGCTGCGAGAGCTTAGGCGCCGGCAGCGTCGGCGTGCGCAGGACGCGCCCGCTGATCAGTTTCGTCGCTTCGAAAACATCGCGATAGCTGATCGCGAATTCGGTGCCGGACGCATCCGGTGCGGGCAGGCTCATGGCAGATCCCCAAACCGCAGGCGGCACCGCCGCCTGCCAGCGGCCGCGATCATTCCTTGCGGTCCCGCAACTGAGCCGCGACGTCCCGTGCGAAATAGGTCAGAATGCCGTCGGCGCCGGCGCGTTTGAACGCCAGCAGGCTTTCGGTAATGACCCGGCTCTTGTCAAGCCAGCCATTGCCGATGGCCGCCATCAGCATCGCATACTCGCCGGAGACCTGATAGACGAATGTGGGCACGGCGAAATGGTCCTTCACCCGGCGGACGATGTCGAGATAGGGCATCCCTGGCTTGACCATGACCATATCCGCGCCTTCGGCAAGATCCAGCTCGACCTCGCGCAGCGCCTCGTCGGAATTGGCCGGGTCCATCTGATAGGTCCGCTTATCGCCCTTCAAGGTCGATGACGAGCCGACGGCCTCCCGGAATGGGCCATAAAAGGCGGAGGCATATTTCGCCGCATAGGACATGATCATCGTATTCTTATAGCCGCCCTCTTCCAGTACATGGCGGATGGCGCCGATCCGGCCGTCCATCATATCCGACGGCGCAAGCACGTCGCAGCCGGCTTCGGCCTGCACGAGCGCCTGCTTGACCAAGACCTCCAGCGTCTCGTCATTCGCGATTTCGCTGCCGACCAGAATGCCGTCATGGCCGTGCGAGGTGTAAGGATCGAGCGCCACATCGCAGAGCACGCCGATTTCGGGCACTGCAGCTTTGATCGCTCGCACCGCCCGGCAGACCAGATTCCCCGGATTGATGGCTTCCGACGCCTGCTCGTCGCGCAGCGACATATCCGTACAGGGAAAGAGCGCGATGGTGGGGATCGAGAGGCTGGCCGCTTCCTCCGCCGCGGCGACGGCCAGATCGATCGACAGGCGTTCGACGCCCGGCATGGACGCGACCGGCACGCGCTGGTTTTCGCCTCCGGCAATGAAGATCGGCCAGATCAAATCGTCCGCCGTCAGGCGGGTCTCGCGCGCAAGCCTGCGCGACCATTCGGCCTGCCTGATCCGGCGCATTCTCGTGGACGGGAACCCGGCTCCCGGCATGACGGGCGCCTCGACAAATCCGGGCCGGTTCAAACGATGGTCGCTTTCGACTTTCTTGTCCATCATCGGTCATTCTCTCGGCAAGCGTTCATCAGAGCATTAACAGCACGGCTCAAGGCTGGCAATTGGTGTCCACCGTAAACATCTTGATGTTTTTCTCGAACAACAGCGCTACACATAGCTTTGCGTGCATGTTTCATAGCCGCGATCTATCTTTATGAGGAAACAAAGATGTCTTTTCCGAGGAGTTTTCGTTCTTCCTTGGCCGGTCTCGCCGCTGTGGTGATCATCGGCGCCAGCTTCATTGCCGCATCTCCTGCCGACGCTCAAAATCGCCGTTCCTTCTGCCAGGATTATGCGCGCGAGGCCGTCAGGCAATATGAAGCAAACGAGCGCAGAGATTGCGGTTACAAAGGTGTGCGTTGGAGCGACAACCGCACGGCTCATTTTAGCTGGTGCATGCTCTTTCCACGCCAAGCCGAGCGGGAAAGCAACGCACGCAAGGAACAGCTGCAAAATTGCCGGCAGGACCGCCGGGCCGAGCGCATCGGCAAACGGGCGGCGTGCGAAACCTACGCCAAGATCGCCGTGACGCAGGCAGAGGCGAATAAGAAATATGATTGCGGCTTGCGCGGCGGCGAATGGAACGATGACACCCGCGCGCATATGCGCTGGTGCATGCGGTCGCGGCGCAATCATCTGTTCGATGAGATCCGGTTCCGCGCCGGCGAGCTTCAGAAGTGCTTCGACAAGCTCGGCGACTATGATGACGATAGTAACGACCGCGGCTATAAGCGCCGCCGCTTCTAAGCCGGTCTAAGAGATGCGACCGGGTGGCCGACTCCATCGGCCGCCCTTTCTATTGGCAATAGGAGCCATGGCGCCGTTTCGCCATATCGAGGTGAAAATGGCTCTTGTGAGCGGCATTCGCTTCGGGCCCGAGAACCGTGCCGAAAATCCTGCAGGCGCCCGCATGAATTTCCCGCAGAAATTTGTTGCGGGGGGCCTCGCCCTCCCAATCATCGAGCACGCTGATGCGCTGGCCCTTGGCTGTGCCGAATGCCGAGATATCGAGCGCCTCGCCGAAGGCATGGTGGCTGATGCGCTGCCTCGGGTCGTTATACCGCGTCCGGCAATGATAGGACGAGATATTCGTCAGGCTGACGATTTGGTCATCCAACAAGTCCTTTGCACGCGGCTGGACGACCTCGACCATCCAGCGGTTGAGCGCCGCCGCCAAGACGCAGGTCATGGTCGCATGGGGGGTTATTTCCACTTCGGGTGTCAGTTTCAGCGCGGCGAGCCGGATGGGAGCGGGCATGCCGCATACGCCGTCTTTCACGGGCTCAAGCGGTTTGAACGCATAGGCTTCATCCGACACTGTCTTTGCGCATTGGGCCTTGGCTTCCGCGATCTCGGCCTCGCTCCAGGTCTCGGGGGGCGGCGGTGGACCGAGCTTTTCCGCGGCGATTCGCGGTCTGCGTAGTGATGGCGGCGGCGCGCGGGATGGGATCGGCGGAGCGGCCAGGTCGATCTCCTCCGTCTCCTCATCCGTTTCGGCCACGGCGTCGGGCTCATCGTCATCGCCCGTCCGGGCATCCGCTCTTTCAGGAATCGTCGGCCGCATCTCCGGAAGTGCAACGACCCCTGCGTCGCCCTCGTCGTCATCCGGCTCCTCAGCCGCGTCCGGGCGTTTTTGCGGGATATCGACGCCGAGGGGTCTCTTCGATGGAAGGGGAATGCTGCGCACCTGGCTCAAGCCGACGAACAGGCAACACAACGCGGTCAGCCCCGCCAATGTTCTTCGCACTCTTGCCGACATGAGTAGCCTACCGCCTCATTGAACAACTCACACGGCCGATTGTTTCACTTGTCCCGTGCCATGGGCGGTGTATAGCCTGCGCCAGAAAGGTCATCGCCGTAGATCGCGACATCGCGTTTTTCAACCCAAACCTCAGCGCCGTCAGGAGAGGTCATGTCCCAGACGTCCAGCCCTTCCGATGAAATTCTGGTCCGTGAGGAAGGCCGCGCCGGCTTCTTGACCCTGAATCGGCCCAAAGCGCTGAACGCATTGACGCCTGGAATGCTCAAGACGTTAGAGACCCATTATCTGAAATGGGCGTCCACCGCACGTATTTATGGCGTGGTGCTCGATGCCGTCCCCGGACGCGCTTTTTGCGGCGGCGGCGATCTTCTGGCGCTGATCGAAGACATCGGCACCGATTTCGATGCCACGGCGCAGTTCTTTCGCGAGGAATATCAGCATAATTGGACACTGGAGCGGTTCACCAAGCCCAATGTTTCGCTGATCGACGGCCTCGTCATGGGAGGCGGCGTCGGCATCTCGATCTATGGAACACACCGCGTCGCGGGGGAAAATCTGGTCTTTGCAATGCCGGAGACGGGCATCGGCTTCTTCCCCGACATTGGCGGCGGCTTCTTCCTGTCGCGCTTCCCTGGCGAAACCGGGCTTTATCTCGGCCTGACCGGCAACAATGTCGGACGGGCCGACGCTTACTATCTCGGCATTGCCAGCCATTGCATCGACAGCGTGGATTTCGACAAGATCCGCCATGCGATGATCGAGGGTGACCCGATCGATCCCGTTCTCGATTCGCTGCATCGCGATCCCGGCGAAAGCAGCCTCGCCGCGCTTCGTCCCGCGATCGACCGCATCTTCTCCGCCGAAAGCGTCGAGGCCATTCTGTCCCGGCTCGATGCCGAAACCGGTCCCCACGCCGACTGGGCCCGTAAAACCGCCGCGACGATCGGTCAGCGCGCGCCGCTCAGCCTGAAGGTGGCGTTCCGCCAGATCCGCGAAGGCCGCTTCCTGCCCAGCCTGAAAGAGGAGCTGAAGGTCGAGTTCCGGCTGGTCTGCCGTCTCGGCGTGCGGCATGATCTGCGTGAAGGCATCCGCGCGGCGCTCATCGACCGGGACAGATCGCCGAAATGGCAGCCCGCAAGGCTCGAAGATGTGACGGAGGACATGGTTGAGGCCTGTTTCGCACCACTCGACGGGCGCGAGCTCGAACTCGAAGATCACTGGACGCTAGTCGATTAAAATCGCTGGAGCGCCGAGCAGAGTGCGCTGGCGCAACGCGCGTTCAAGCATGTCCCCGCGAAGGCGGGGATGGACGTGGGAACAGTTGTGCTCATCTTTTGAAATAGATCAACTTTGCAACGTTCGATTGTATCCAATTGAACGTCGGTTGATCTAGCAAGGGGAGAAACGCCGTGGCAAAGATCGGATTTATCGGACTTGGGAAAATGGGCGCGCCGATGGCGGCGAACCTGCTCAAAGCGGGCCACCAGCTCAAAGCCTATGACATCGTCCCTGCAAATGTCGAACGCGCGGCCAGCGCCGGAGGGGAGACGGCCGGCAGCCTGGCGGAGGCGGTCTCGGGCGTCGAAGCGGTCATCACGATGCTGCCGGCGGGAGCGCAGGTCCGCGACGTCTATCTCGGACCCGACGGCATCCTGACGGCGGCTTCATCGGGCACGCTCTTTATGGATTGCTCCACGATCGATGTGGCGACAGCGCGAGACGTCGCCGCGGAGGCCGACAAGGCTGGCATGGCCATGGTCGACGCGCCGGTCTCCGGCGGTGTGGCCGGCGCGGAAGGTGCAACGCTCACCTTCATGGTCGGCGGCAGCGAGGCGGCTTTCGCTCGCGCCGAACCGATCCTGCAATCTATGGGCAAGGCGGTGGTCCACGCCGGCGGGCCGGGCAACGGTCAGGCCGCGAAGATCTGCAACAATATGGTCCTCGGCGTCTCGATGATCGCCGTATGCGAGGCGTTCATCCTGGCGGACGCGCTCGGACTCGATCGGCAGAGGCTGTTCGACATCGCGTCCAAAGCCTCGGGCCAATGCTGGTCGCTGACGTCTTATTGTCCGGTGCCCGGCCCGGTGCCGAATTCGCCCGCCAACCGCGATTACGCGCCGGGCTTCACCGCGGCGATGATGCTGAAGGATCTGCGCCTTGCCCAGGAGGCGGCGCTCGGGCAGGGCGCGGCAACGCCCCTCGGCGCCGAGGCCGCACAGCTCTATAGCCTGTTCGACGCACAGGGCGGCAGTCAGACGGACTTCTCCGGAATCATCGAATTTTTGCGCGGAAAACAGGCCGCAACTTAAGGTAGTTTCATGGCCTGAGACTACAATTTTAGCTTGTCGAATTAATTTCAATTTAGCAAATTGCGCGCTAAGGTAGCGATTAGACATCGTTATCAACCTTAAGGGGCGCGTGATGAGCGTAGTGTTAGACTACTCGCGAGCGGAGGCGAATTCGGACGAACGTCCGCTCATGGCGCAATATTTGCTTTCACTCAAGATCATCGAGCGGCTGCATCGTTTGCTTCTTGACGTGGTCAAGGCCGAGTTCGAACGGGCAGGCCGCACCGACGTCAACGGCGTCCAGGCGCTTCTCCTATACAATATCGGCGACTGCGAGCTGACGGCCGGCGAGATCCGGACTCGCGGCTACTATCTCGGCTCGAATGTTTCCTATAATCTGAAGAAGCTCGTCGACTCTGGCTATATTCATCACCAGCGCTCGAAGACGGACCGCCGCTCGGTGCGCATCCGGCTGACGCCGAAGGGCAAGGAGGTCTACACCATCGTCAACGGCCTGTTCGAACGGCAGCTGACCATGATTGAAAAGGTCGCCGGGCTGTCCTTGTCGGACCTGAAGACGCTGAACCACAGCCTTTCGCGGCTCGAGCGCTTCTGGGGCGATCAGATCCGCTACCGCCTTTGATCGCGCCGCTTCCCTCGGGCATGGAAGCCGTTGCTCAGGGAAGGCGCTCAAGGGGTGCAATTTGCCGAGGCATACCAACGAATCGTTGCAAGAATTCAACGCAGTCTATCATTAGTTCAGCGAGCGGGCGTAAAGCTTGATTTCGGGGGCGTTTTCCCACAGGTTGTTAAGCATAGCTTAAAAAAGATCGCGCAGAGACGGGGCAGAATGAGGGCTCACCCGCGCGATCGCGAGGCGGTCGGACATAACACCAGACAACGCTTTGTGAGTTGGACGAGCGGCCAAGGCGGTTTAAGACGGAACTTGCGCTTGATCGCGACATTTCGGGTAGGCCATCATTCGATTTGATTGATTAAGTCATCTATACTTTGCGGGGGGTGGCGGTGCGGCAAAGCAGAAAGCAGAGGGGAGTACGAAAGGTGAATGTGACGCGTAATCTAGGGGGCCTTTCACGTCGTGCGATCGTAGTGATCGCGGCAATCTCCATTGGCGGCCTCGTCCTTTCGCCAGGCCCGCATGCCCAAACAGTGGCCAATGTCGACAACTGGCCGAATTTCGGCGACAGCGGCAACACATGGGACCCTGGGTTCGATCGCTCCTTTGCGCGCAAATGGGAGCAGGAGCCCGCGCGCGGATATCCCACGATCTCTCCGAGCAATATCGACCATATGAAGGCGACGATTAAGCGCTACGCGCAGATCGTTCAGCGCGGTGGCTGGGACAAGCTTCCGCTGGTCGAGCTCAGGGTTGGAAAGACGCATGCTGCCGTCGCGGCCCTGCGGCGGCGTTTGCAGGCCGAAGGCGATCTGGCAGCATCGAACGGCTATCCTCAGACATTCGACTATTATGTGGAGAAGGCGGTCAAGACGGCGCAGCTCCGTAATGGGCTCGCGCCGACGGGCGTGGTGGACAAAGCGACGATCATGGCGCTGAATGTCCCCGCCAGCGCCAGGCTGCGTCAGCTCCGGACGAACCTTACCAGAATCAAGTCGCTGTCGGCGCCGGCGAAGGGCCGATACGTTCTGGTCAATATTCCGGCTGCTCAGATCGAGGCGGTCGAGGATGACAAGGTCGTTTCCCGGCATGCCGGCGTGGTCGGCAAGATCGACCGGCCGACACCGATTCTTCAGTCCTATATCCACGAAATCAACTTCAACAAGGCTTGGATCCTGCCGCCGACCGTCATTCGCGAGGATCTGCTTCCCAAGGCGCGCGGCAAGAACGCGGCGAAGATTTTCAAGCGTTACGGGGTCGACGTCTATTCCGATTACAATGCGTATCAGAAGGGGCATCCCCTCGATCCGCAAACGGTTAACTGGTCCAGTCCGAGTGCAAACAACCTCTTCTTCGCGCAGAAGCCCGGAGAGGACAATCCGCTCGGATTTTTGAAGATCAATTTTTACAATCCCTATTCGGTCTATATGCACGACACCCCGTCGAAGAGCATTTTCGCCCGCAATTTCCGGGCCGAAAGCTCCGGATGCGTCCGTATTCAGAACATTCCGCAACTGGCGGCGTGGATTCTGCGGGACAATGGGTGGGATTTGTCGCGCGTAACCAGCATGAAGCAGAGCGGCGAGTCGCTCAATGTCGATGTGAAGGGCAAAATCAAGCTTTACTTCGCTTATGTGACCGCCTGGGCGACGCCTGATGGACAGGCGCATTTCCGCCGCGACCTTTACAAGCGCGACGGCGTAGGGGTCACCGCCACGGTCTATTAACGAGCTTTGCTCATTTGTTTGACGACCGCACCGGGGTTCCAGCGATGTCGGCCGACCGGCGGCTATGTCGCGGCCGGCGCATCGGCGCGGTCGAGCACTTGGCGGATGACCTCGATAGCCTGAAGCACATCGGACCGGTCAACGTCGATATGCGTCGCGGCACGGACGGCGTGCGGGCTGACCGCGCCGACGCGGACACCGTGTTCCGCGACACGGCTTGTGAATTCATCGGCAGTCAGTCCTGTTCCTCCAACATCGAAAAAGACGAGATTGGTCTCGACAGGCGTCAGGACGATCTCGATGCCTGGCATCTCGCCTAAGGCGGAGGCGAGGAGCTTCGCATTGGCATGATCTTCGGCAAGCCGCTCGATATGGTGATCGAGAGCATGGAGCGCCGCTGCGGCCATAATCCCGGCCTGGCGCATGCCGCCGCCCAGCCGGAGCTTCCAGACCCACGCTTTCTCTATAAATGCCCTATCGCCGGCCAAAGCTCCGCCAATCGGGCATCCGAGGCCCTTGGAAAAGTCGATCCAGACGCTGTCGACCAGCTCCGCATAGCGCCGAGCGGGCGTGCCGGTCGCAATCGTGGCATTGAACAGCCGCGCGCCATCCATATGCACCGCCAGGCCTTCCGCACGGGCTGCTTCACTCGCGGCCTGAAGCTTCGCGAGCGGCCACACCGCGCCGCCGCCGGAATTGTGGGTTTGCTCGACGGTCAGGAGGGTGGTCCGGGGCGCGCGCGCATAGCCCTTGGGCTGCACCGCGTCGCGGACAGAGGCAGGCTCGAATATGCCGCGCTCGGCCGACAGCTCGCGCACGAAAGCGCCTGCCAGGGCGGCGGCGCCCGCTCCTTCCGAATGGACGATATGGCTTTGCGCGGCGGTCAGAATTTCATCGCCCGGCCGGCAATGAACGAGGATCGCGATCTGGTTGCACATCGTGCCGCTCGGCAGGAAGATCGCTGCCTCTTTGCCGGTCAACTCCGCGACCCGCCGGCAGAGCGCGTTGACGGATGGGTCCTCGAACCGGCTCTCATCGCCGACCGGCGCGGCCGCCATAGCCTGGCGCATCGCATCGGTGGGCCTGGTGGCCGTATCGCTGATGAGATCGATCTTCTTTCCAGTGCTCATTGCCGTCCATCCGAAAGCTCAAGGGATCCGATCCGGGGGCCATTATTGCAGAATTGCGCGCCGCACTCAGCAGCGAAGAAATGCGGTGCACGTATTGGGCAGCCGTCGCTGCCACGGAAACATATGACGGCACGGCCGTTTCCGAACGGCTGGAACAGCGGCTTCAACTCACGAGCGTGCGCGGGAGAGTCTTCGTGGCAACAGCCGGTCTCCCTCCCTACCGGCAATTCTTGCCCCAGACGACCGTGTGCTCGTGGCCCCGTCCATCGATATGCTGCAGGAAGACCGGCGGCTTGCTGGCCGAGATCAACCGGCAGTAAACTTTGCCGAACATCCGGGTGCGGCAATCGCGGACGGTGAAGGTCTTCCCCCGCTCGACCGCCCGCGTCCAGACGCCCCCATGGGCGACAACGGCGATGACCGTCGCGCTCGTGACCCGTCTGCATTCGTCGGCATTTGCAGGCGTCGCGAGCAAAAACGATAACACAAACAATCCGAGTACTGCTTTCACCCGCGCCCCCATCATAACCGCGTCGGCTACTCTAATCGTCCCCATTGCTGCAGCTGAATAAGGGGTTCTACGGATAGAAGAGGCGGGAGCGGACCGGCCGCGCATTGCGGGCCGCAGGAAGAATGAAAAAGCCCGCGGAGGTGGCGAGCTTTTCGACGACACCGCGATGTGTCTCCGCCTAGCGCAACGCGTGTCCACGCATGTCCCCGCGAAGGCGGGATGGACGCGGGAACAGTTGCGCTAACTTATTGGAAATAGATCACCTTAACCTCGTCCAAGTGATTCGACTTGAACAAGGGTTGATCTAGCGGAACTTCACACCCAAAATCTCATAGGATTTGTGACCGCGCGGCGTTGCGACTTCGACGACGTCGCCCTTCTTTTTCCCGATCAGTGCGCGCGCAATCGGGGAATTGATCGCGATCTTGCCCGCCCGGACGTCCGCTTCGAATTCGCCGACGATCTGATAGGCCTGCTTTTCGTCCGTGTCCTCGTCCACAATCTTCACGGTCGCGCCGAACTTGACCGTCTCGCCGGAGAGCTTCGACACATCGATGACGTCGGCACGGGAGAATTTGTCCTCGAGTTCGGCCACGCGCGCCTCGTTGAGACTCTGCGCCTCCTTGGCGGCATGATATTCGGCGTTCTCCGACAGATCCCCATGCGCCCGGGCTTCCTCGATCGCCTTGATGATGCGCGGCCGTTCAACGGTCTTTAATTGCTTGATTTCCGCTTCGAGTGCGGCATATCCGGCTTCGGTCATTGGAATTTTTTCGAAGGACATTCCCAAATTCTCCCTTGGCCCTCGAACCTCCGCAGGCCATTCTTCGCATAGGAAATTTCGTGAAAAGGAAGGGTGGCTATCGGACGATCCGGAATCGTTCAGCCGGGCCACTTCGGCCGATATATTTTTGCAATGGAGCCACTTCAAGTATCCCGGCCCGCATTGCGGAAATAGCTTTGGTCACTGCTAGCGCACCCGATGTCGTCGTGTAATAGGGTATGTGGTAGAGCAGCGCGGTTCTTCTGATCTCGGAGCTGTCCGCAAGTGCTTTAGCCCCTTCCGTGGTGTTGAAGACCAGCGCCACCTCGCCATTCTTCATAGCGTCCACGATATTTGGCCGGCCTTCAAGCACTTTATTTATGCGCTCACACGGAATTCCATTGGCTTCCAGGTGCCTCTTGGTGCCTCTGGTCGCCAGAACCTCGAAGCCCATATCGACGAGTTCGCGGATCGGCGGCAAAATCCGGTCCTTGTCGCTATCCTTGACGGAAACGAAAACGGTGCCCGAAACCGGCAGTTTGCTGCCGCTGGCAATCTGGCTCTTGGCGAAGGCGAGCGCATAGTCGGTGTCGATCCCCATGACCTCGCCGGTCGAGCGCATTTCCGGCCCGAGCACCGGATCGACCTCGAACCGCGAAAATGGAAACACCGCTTCCTTGACGGCGATATGCTCGAAGCGAGGCTCGACCAGGTCGAAATCCTTCAGCTTCCGGCCGGCCATGATTTCGGCGGCGATTCCCGCAACGGGCAGGCCGATCGTCTTGGCAACGAAGGGCACGGTCCGGCTCGCACGCGGATTGACTTCCAGGAGGTAGATGTCGCTGCCCTTGAGCGCGAATTGCACATTCATCAGTCCGACGACCTTCAGTGCCAGCGCAAGTTTTTCCGTCTGCTCCCGCAGCTTGGCGATGATGGCATCCGGCAATGAATAGGGCGGGAGCGAACAGGCGGAATCGCCGGAATGAACGCCGGCCTCCTCGATATGCTCCATGACGCCGCAGATGAAAACCTCCTCACCGTCGGACAGCGCATCGACATCGACCTCGATGGCGTCGCGCAGATAGCTGTCGAACAGGACGGCATTGTTGGCGAGCACGGCATCGATCTGCGCGCCCGACTTGCCGGGGAAGCGGTGCTTGATGTCGGGCGGGACGAAGGTCGCGAGCGTGGTCTCGATATAATCCTTGAGCGCGGCTTCGTCATAGATGATCGCCATGGCGCGGCCGCCGAGCACGTAGGACGGGCGTATCACCAGCGGATAGCCGATCGTGCGCGCCATCTCGTGGATTTCTTCGAGGCTGTGCGCAATACCGTTTCGCGGCTGACGCAAGCCAAGCTTGTCGATCAGCAGCTTGAAGCGGTCGCGGTCCTCGGCAAGGTCGATGGCGTCCGGGGAGGTGCCGAGGATCGGCACATTGGCCGCTTCGAGCGCCTTCGCCAGCTTGAGCGGCGTCTGACCGCCGAACTGCACGATGACGCCCTTTACGCCGCCTTTCTGGCTCTCGACACGCACGATTTCCAGAACGTCCTCGGCGGTCAGGGGCTCGAAATAGAGCCGGTCGGAGGTATCGTAATCGGTCGAGACGGTCTCGGGATTGCAGTTCACCATGATCGTCTCATAGCCGGCTTTCGACAGCGAGAATGCCGCATGGCAGCAGCAATAATCGAACTCGATCCCCTGGCCGATCCGGTTCGGTCCGCTGCCGAGGATGATGATCTTCTCGCGGTCCGACGGGTCGGCCTCGCAGACGGGCTCCGATCCGATGCCGCTATCATAGGTGGAATACATATAGGCGGTCGGCGATCGGAACTCGGCGGCGCAGGTATCGATGCGCTTGTAGACCGGGTGAATGCCGAGCGCCTGCCGGCGGCGCGTGACCTGATCGGCGGGCACATTCGCCAGCGCGGCGAGGCGCTCGTCGGAGAAGCCCTTCGCCTTCAGCGTACGGAAGAGCTGCGGAGAGTCCGGCAACCCGAATCTGCGGACCCGGTTCTCCCAATCGACGATGTCCTGAAGCTGGGCGACGAACCAGGGATCGATCTTGCAGGACAAATAGATCTGCTCGTGATCGACATTCAGCCGCAACGCCTGCGTCACCTTCAGGATCCTGTCCGGCGCGGGCCGGCCCAGCGCCTCGCGGATGATGTTCTTATCGTCGCCCTGGCCGATCCCTTCAAAGGCGATATCGTCGAGGCCGGCAAGCTCGGTTTCCATCGAACGCAGCGCCTTCTGCAGCGACTCCTGGAAATTGCCGCCGAGCCCGAGCACTTCGCCAACCGATTTCATCGATGTCGTGAGCGTCGGGACCGCGCCGGGGAATTTCTCGAAGGCGAAGCGCGGGATCTTGGTGACGACATAGTCGATCGTCGGCTCGAAGGACGCCGGCGTCGCCCCTTTCGTGATGTCGTTTTCCAGCTCGTCCAGCGTGTAGCCGACGGCGAGAAGCGCCGCGACCTTGGCGATCGGGAAGCCGGTCGCCTTGGAGGCCAGCGCCGAGGAGCGCGAAACGCGCGGATTCATCTCGATGATGACGAGCTTGCCATCCTTCGGATTGACCGCGAACTGCACGTTCGAGCCGCCCGTATCGACGCCGATCTCGCGCAGCACGGCAATCGCCGCATTGCGCATGATCTGATATTCCTTGTCCGTCAGCGTCAGGGCCGGAGCGACGGTGATCGAGTCGCCCGTATGCACGCCCATCGGATCGATATTCTCGATGGAGCAGATGATGATGCAGTTGTCCGCCTTGTCGCGGACAACCTCCATCTCATATTCCTTCCAGCCGAGGACGGATTCCTCGATCAGCACCTCATCGGTCGGCGAAGCGTCGAGCCCCCGTTCGATGATGCGCAGATATTCCTCGCGATTATAGGCGACGCCCCCGCCCGTTCCGCCGAGCGTGAAGGACGGCCGGATGATCGCCGGCAAGCCAACGAAATCGAGCGCCTTGAGCGCTTCGCTGAGATCGTGAGCCAGCAGGGAGCGCGGCGAGCTGAGGCCGATCTTGTCCATGGCCTTGCGGAAGCGCTCTCGATTCTCCGCCTTGTCGATGGCGTCGGCGCTGGCGCCGATCATCTCCACGCCCAGCCGTTCGAGCGTCCCGTCGCGGTGGAGGGCGAGCGCCGTGTTCAGCGCGGTCTGACCGCCCATGGTCGGCAGCAGCGCAACCTTCTCGTCCGGATGCTCCTTGCGCTCGCGCTCGATCACCTTGGCGACCATTTCCGGCGTGATCGGCTCGATATAAGTCGCGTCCGCCAGATCCGGATCGGTCATGATGGTCGCCGGATTGGAATTGATCAGAACGATCCGGTAGCCCTCGGATCGCAACGCCTTGCACGCCTGGGTTCCGGAATAGTCGAACTCGCAGGCCTGCCCGATGATGATCGGCCCTGCTCCGATGACGACGATGGAATCGATATCGGTCCGTTTCGGCATTGCGTCCCGCAAATGGCTCTGCGCGCTTATAAAGGAAATGGTGCGACTTTCAACAACGAGCTGTATAGCGGCAATTTAAGATTTCTCGGCTGAACGGGAGATTTCCACTGCATGGCTGGCGGAAAATGACCAGAATGATCATCTGCATTGGCGGGAGCGGGCTGATCCAGGCAGGCTGGCGCCGGCTCGCTAGCGCAACGCGCGTCCAGATGGACGCGGGAACAGTTGCGCTCGTCTTTTGATATAGATCAACTTGACCTCGTTCAGGTGATCCCACTTGAACGAGGGTTGATCTAGACGCCTATTTCACTTGACCACGCTGGAGAAAATCGACAAGGTGCGGCCATGATGATCGCTCGTCATTCGCCTATCATCATCTGCATTATTATTGCGCGCTGACATAACGCTGGCGCGGCCGTTCCCCTTTTCCTCACGAAAAACGAGATCGACGTCGCGCCGGGCGCAGCCAGGAGACCGGCCCCGTGGTGCTGAAGCTTTACAATACCCGCACGCGGAAAAAAGAGACGTTCCGTCCGCTCGATCCTTCCAATGTGCGCATGTATGTCTGCGGTCCGACCGTCTACGACTATGCCCATATCGGCAATGCGCGGCCCATCATCGTCTTCGACGTGCTGTTCCGGCTGCTCCGGCATCTCTATGTTGAGGATCACGTCACCTATGCCCGCAACATCACCGATGTTGACGACAAGATCAATGCCCGCGCGGCAGAGCAATATCCCGACATGCCGCTGAACGAGGCGATCCGGAAGGTGACGGAGGAGACGGCGGCGCAGTTTCAGGCCGATGTGAAGGCGCTGGGCTGTCTTGAGCCGACGGTCCAGCCGCGCGCGACCGAGCATATCGAGGACATGAAGCGCATGATCGAGGCGCTGGTCGCGAAGGGCTGCGCCTATGCCGCGGAAGGCCATGTGCTGTTTCATGTCGCCGCGATGAAGGATTACGGCAAGCTGTCGCGTCGCTCGCTCGACGAGATGCAGGCGGGTGCGCGTGTCGAGGTCGCGCCTTACAAGAAAGATCCGATGGATTTCGTCCTGTGGAAGCCATCGAAGGCGGGCGAACCGGGCTGGCCGTCACCCTGCGGGATTGAGGGGCTGGGCCGTCCGGGCTGGCATATCGAATGCTCGGCGATGGCCGATCGATGGCTGTGGGAGGAAGTGAAAGAGAAGCTAACGCCCGAGGGCCTGAAACACCCTCACGTCTTCGACATCCACGGCGGCGGCATCGACCTCGTCTTCCCCCATCATGAAAACGAACTTGCCCAAAGCCGCTGCGCCCACGGCACGGATCTGATGGCCAACATCTGGATGCATAACGGTTTCCTCCAGGTCGAAGGCGAGAAGATGTCGAAATCGCTAGGCAACTTCATCACCATACGGGATGTGCTTGAAAACTGGCACGAGTTCGGCTGGCCGGGAGAAACGATCCGGCTCAACATGCTGCGAACACATTATCGACAGCCCGTTGACTGGACGTTCGAAGGTCTTGATAGCTCCCATAAAATTCAGTGGGATTGGTACAAAGCGCTTAAGGACGTTGAACCTGCGAACGAGTGTCCAGAGTCGTTCCTGAACGCTTTGTGCGATGATCTGAACACGCCCGGCGCAATCGCTGAGCTTCATACGCTTTATAATGATGGGCGCTATGCGGAGTTGCGGAAGGCGTTAGATTTCATGGGGTTTTCAGGAAAGGAAGGAAAACTTCTGAGGATCAAAGGGTATGCACCGCAAATTCTCATAACACCCTCCGCAGCGAAGATTGAAGAAGCGATCGATGCCCGCCTTGCTGCCCGCAAAGCCAAAAACTGGGCCAAGGCCGACCGCATTCGCGATGAGCTGGCCGCACAGGGGATTCTATTGAAAGACTATAAAGATCCTGAAACTGGCGAGATCAAAACAAAACATGAGATCGCCCGATGACCGAGCGCATGATCGACCATATGAGCCTGAGCGTTTCGGATTTTCCCGGGGTGCTGGCCTTCTACGAGAAGGCGCTTGCTCCGCTGGGCATCAAAACCCTCATGCGGTTCGGCAAGGAGGTCACGGGCGGCTATGAGGTTGCCGGGCTCGGCGGCGAGAAGCCGTTCTTGTGGATCGCCGACGCCGGCAGGACCGAGCCGCGCATGCATATCGCGATCCGCGCGGACAGCCGCGACGAGGTCGATGCCTTCTACGAGGCGGCCACAGCAGCGGGCGGCAAGGACAATGGCCCGCCCGGCCTCAGGCCGCATTATCACCCCAATTATTACGGCGCGTTCGTCGTCGACCCCGAAGGGCACAATCTCGAAGCGGTCTGTCACAAGCCGGGAGAGTGAAATGGAAAACGGTCACAAATATACCGGCGGCTGTCTTTGCGGTGCGGTGCGCTATGCCTTCGATGTCGAACCTATCGACGCCGATATCTGTCATTGCCGGATGTGCCAGAAGGCGACCGGCGGCTTCTTCGCGCCTTTCACTGGCGTACCACTCGATGAGTTAAAATGGACCAAGGGGCAGCCAAAGCTTTACCGCAGCTCGGCCGTCGCCGAGCGCAGCTTTTGCTCCGATTGCGGAACGCCGCTGACATTCCGGTATATCGACAAGCCGAGGATCAGCGTCTCCATCGGCAGTCTCGACAATCCGGCAGCCGTCAAGCCATCCGCGCAATGTAGCATCGAGAGCCGGGTGCCCTATTTTGAAGAGCTGGCCGGTTTGCCCGGCACCCGCACGGAAGACGACATGCCGCAGGAGTACATCGACAAGATCAGGGCATCCCTTCATTCGGATCAGGATTGAACCAAGAAAAAAGTAAGTGGAAGTGACGCATGAGTAAGGAGCGGCTTTATCTTTTCGACACGACATTGCGCGACGGGGCGCAGGCGCAGGGCGTGACGTTTTCGGTGGAAGACAAGCTGCTCATCCTCCGCACGCTCGACGATCTCGGCCTGGATTATATCGAGGGCGGCTATCCCGGCGCGAACCCGACCGACACGGCGCTGTTTGCCGAAAGACGCCATCTCAGGAATGCGCGCTTCACCGCGTTCGGGATGACGAAGCGCGCCGGCCGCTCGATCTCCAACGATCCCGGCTTCGCCGAGATTGTGAACGCGAAGGCGGACGCGGTCTGCTTCGTCGGCAAGAGCTGGGACTATCACGTCAAGGTCGCGCTCGGCGTGAGCGAAGAGGAGAACTTGGAATCGATTGCCGAGTCGGTCCGCGCCGTGACGGAGACCGGCCGCGAGGCGCTGATCGATTGCGAGCACTTCTTCGACGGCTATAAGGCCAATCGCGACTACGCCCTGGCCTGCGTCCGCACCGCCCATGACGCCGGCGCGCGCTGGGTCGTGCTCTGCGATACGAATGGCGGAACGCTGCCGCACGAGGTGGAAACCATCGTCGCCGACATCGCCGCGCATGTGCCTGCCGATCGCCTCGGCATCCACACGCACAACGATACGGAAAATGCCGTCGCCAATACGCTGGCGGCGATCCGGGCCGGCGTTCGCCATGTGCAGGGCACGCTCAACGGCGTCGGCGAGCGCTGCGGCAACGCTAATCTGACGTCGATCATCCCGACCCTGCTGCTCAAGCCCGATTTCGCCGACCGCTTCGAGACGGGCGTCACGCTGGAACGGCTCAAATGGCTGACGCACGCATCCCGCCTCATAGATGAGATCCTCAATCGCGCGCCGAACCGCTCGGCCGCCTATGTCGGCGAGTCGGCCTTTGCGCATAAGGGCGGCATTCATGTCTCGGCTGTGCAGAAAGATCCGCGCACCTATGAACACGTGCCGCCGGACGCGGTCGGCAACAGCCGCAAGCTGCTCGTCTCGAACCAGGCGGGCCGGTCGAACATCATCGCCGAGCTGGCGCGGATCGGGATTCATATCCGCTCGGACGATCCCCATATCGGCGAGCTGCTCGAAGAGGTGAAGCGGCGCGAAGCGGTCGGCTATGCTTATGAGGCGGCCGATGCTTCCTTCGAGCTGCTTGCGCGCCGGGTGCTCGGCGAGGTGCCGGAGTTTTTCCGTGTCGAGAGTTTTCGGGTCATGGTGGAGCGCCGCCATAATGCGCTGGGCGAATTGGTGACGGTCTCGGAAGCGACCGTCAAGACGCATGTCGCAGGCAAGACCGTGATGAATGTCGGCGAGGGCAACGGCCCGGTTCACGCGCTCGATCAGGCGCTCCGGCGCGATCTCGGCAAATATCAGGAGTATATCGACGGCATCGAGCTGGTGGACTACAAGGTCCGTATTCTGACGGGCGGCACCGATGCGGTGACGCGCGTGCTGATCGAGACCCATGATTGCGATACGGGCGACAGGTGGTTTACGGTCGGCGTTTCGCCCAATATCGTCGATGCATCCTTCGAGGCGCTGGCCGACTCCATCACCTACAAGCTTCTGAAAAACAAGGCCCCCGCGCCGGAAGCGCTGGCGGCGTAAGGAGGGCTCATGTTTCGGATCTGGCTTTTCATCGCCGGCCTTGTCGCCCTGGCGGCAATGGTCGCGGCAGCGCATGGCGCGCATGAGCTCAATCGCTACGCGCTGTTCCCCACCGCCGCCAAGATTTACGATACGGCCCAGCTCTTCCACATGGTGCACGCGATCGCGCTGTTCGGCGTCGCCGTTCTGCTGGCGACCACGGACGGACGCCGTACCGGCTGGTCGAGCGCCATGCTCAATCTGGCCGCGCTGGCGTTCCTCGCCGGCATCGTCATGTTCTCGGGCGGCATCTACTACCATGTTCTGCAAGGTGTGCGGCCGAACGTGCCGATCGTGCCGGCGGGCGGCATCGCGTTCATGATCGGATGGGCCGCGCTGGCTCTATCCGCCTTCGGCTTCCGCAATGCGGAACGCGCCGCTTAACGCGCGGCGCATCGCATCCAGTGCAGGATCGGAATTGACGGAACCGTCCGAAATCCTTGTCCGTTGCGCCGGAGTTGATCCGGCGCCCAATTCTCTATCCGTTGCGCATTGAGTTTGCGGATATGCCAATAGCCCCCGGATCTCCGCTTCGCTCCGTCCGGGGCGACGGTCGTTTCTGCCCAAACATGATCTGGCATTAATGCTTGCGGTTGGCGACGAAATGGGCGGCGGCGATGAGCGTCGCGGCGGCATCGCCGAACGGAGCAAGCGCATCACAGGCCTGCGCCTCCAATTGGCTCAGGCGCGTTCGCGCCGCATCGGCGCCGATCAGCGAAACGAGCGTCGCCTTGCCCGCGCCGTGATCCTTCGCGACCGCCTTGCCGACGAGCGCCGCGTCGCCTTCGGCATCGAGCAGATCATCCGCAAGCTGAAAGGCAAGGCCGAGCGCGCCTCCATAGGCCACAAGAGCGTTGCGCCGCGCCGTCTCCGCACAAGCCAGAATGGCTCCGGCCTCGCAGGCAAAGCAGATCAACGACCCGGTCTTCATCGATTGAAGGCGCAAAATCTCCGTTTCGCTCAGATTTGCGCCCGGCGCCCGGAAGTCGAGCATCTGCCCCCCCGCCATGCCCGCCCGCCCCGCGCTTCGTGCCAGCTCAAGCGACAGGGCGCTGCGAACGCCGGGATCGGGATGGGTTTCCGGATCGGCGAGGATCTCGAACGCCAATGTCAGCAGCGCATCGCCCGCCAAGATCGCCGTCGCCTCGTCGAACGCCTTGTGGACCGTCGGGCGGCCGCGCCGCAGATCGTCATCGTCCATTGCAGGCAAATCGTCATGGACGAGCGAATAGCAGTGAATGCATTCGAGCGCCGCGCCCACATTCAGAGCCGCTTCATCTGGCAGGCAGCACAGTCGGGCGCTCTCCAGGACAAGGAAGGGCCGCAGCCGCTTTCCGCCTCCCAGGACGGCATAGCGCATCGCCTCGTTCAGCCGGCCGGGGACCGCCTCACCCTTCTCGGGCGCCGTCAGCCATTCGTCGAGGCGCCGCTCTATGAGGGTTGCGCAGCCTTGAAGCCGCTGGTTAAAGGATTGATAGTCCGATGGCCTTTGCACGTGTCCCGCCAATCATGTCGAGCTTTGGGGAAAAGATGCGCCAGATGCGCGATCGGCTCAAGTCTGCCGGTGAGCATCTCCACCGAACGGCTCGCGCCACTGGTCAGGACGCTGCACAGGCCCTGCAAAGGGCGGTGCGATGGCCGGGGGCGTGGTGGACCGGACGCAGGACGGCGCAGATCGAGCCGACAGAGCCCGCCTGGGGCGAGGGCCCGCGCGAAATGCAGGCCGTCGCCGATGCTGCTGCCGAGGGGCCCTCGGCGGCCGCAGGCTGGCGCGATCGCCATCCCACTCTCGTCAAGGGATTGCGCATCGCGGCGATTGCGCTCGCAGTGTTCCTGGCGCTGCCTTACATTTTCATTCTGATCTACCGCTTCGTCGATCCGCCAATTTCCGCGCTCATGCTGCGCCATGCCCTTCTGGGTCACGAGATCCGCCATCAGTGGGTCGATTTCGACGCGATCTCGCCGAATCTGGCAACGGCCGCGATCATTGCGGAGGATGCGCGCTTCTGCAGCCATTGGGGGGTGGATTGGGGCGCGGTCGGCGAGGTTCTGGATGACCTCGAAATCGGGGAAACGCCGCGCGGCGCGAGCACCATTGCGATGCAGACCGCAAAGAACCTGTTCCTCTGGCCGGAGCAGATCTATATCCGCAAGGTCCTTGAGGTGCCGCTCGCCTATTTCATGACGCTGGTCTGGCCGAGGCAGCGGATCATCGAGATTTATCTCAATATTGCCGAATGGGGACCGGACGTTTTTGGCGCGGAAGCGGCGGCCGAAGATCATTTCGGCAAATCGGCCGCATCGCTGAGCCGTCGCGAGGCGGCGCTGCTGGTGGCCGCTCTGCCCAATCCCTATATACGCAATGCCGGCCGGCCGGGACCGAAGACGCGCCGTCTGGCCAGCCGGATTCAGAGCCGCGTCAACCGCGAGGCGCAGGACGCATCCTGTGTTTTCGCGCGTTAACACCTGACGAGGCTCTGGCCAAAGACATTCGACATCTTTATAAGGGCAAGTGAAAATCGCTCTTGGAGTGAATGGAATCCCGAAGAGCTGCAAGCGCCGCGCGCCGCTTGTCAGTCTTTTTTGCTTTGTTGAGGTAGGACGATGGCTGTTCCAAAACGAAAAACATCCCGCATGAAACGCGGGAACCGTCGCTCGGCAGATGCGCTGAACGCGCCGACCTATGTCGAGGACAAAGAGTCCGGCGAGTTGCGCCGTCCGCATCATATCGATTTGAAATCGGGCAAATATCGCGGCAAGCAGGTCCTGGAGCCCAGCGAAGAGATCTGAGGATGGCTGCCGGGTTGCGCGGTGAGCGATCGGTTCCCGCGCAGGCGAGCAATCTCTGGGCGTTGATCCCGCCCGCATCGTGGACATGAGAGATGGAGAATAGACAATGATCCTCAGCATCCCCTGGATTCTCCTGGCGATTATCCTTTACAATCTGATCGCCTTCGCCTCGTCCTGGCCGCCCGTCGGTTCGGAAGGACCGACGGTTTTCGACACGCATCTGTTTTCGATCCATATGATCTCGGACGCGACCTGGTCATTGACCGTCGGCGATCTCGTGACGATCATCACGCTCGTGCTGCTTTTCGTCGAGCTGATCAAGGCCACGCGAACCGGCGGCTCCTCCATCGTCGACCATGCGCTTTCGACCATTCTGTTCGTTCTCTGCCTGGTCGAATTCCTTGTGGTCCGTCAGGCCGCGACCTCGGTCTTCTTCTTCATCCTGGTGGTGACGCTGATCGATGTCATTGCCGGCTTCTCGATCACCATCCGTGCTGCGCGGCGCGACTTCGGCTTTGGCGGAGCTGTGGACTGATCCACGAGGCTTTGACCGGCCGGTTTACGTTGTGTAAGGGGGCGCTTGAGGGCGCCCTTTTATTTTGCGGCGCATGGGATCATGACCTTGAACGGTCACTAGCGCAACGCGCGTCCAATTGGACGCGGGAACAGTTGCGCTAACTTATTGAAATAGATCAATTTAACCTCGTTCAAGTGAGTCCGCTTGAACGAGGGTTGATCTAGAAAGGCGGGCTCAGGCTTGGACATGCGGGATGATGTTTCGGTCGAAATCGGACTGACCGCCGCGATCGTTTCGGTCGATGGCGACAATCCGCGCATTCTCGTCGTCCGCCCCGGAAACGGAGCGCCCGGCACGCCGGTCGCGCTGCCCTTTGGCATGTTCGAGCCGCTCCGTCACCGGACGCTCGAAATCGGTCTGCGCAATTGGGTGAGGGACCAAACCGGGCTACAGCTCGGCTATGTCGAGCAGCTTTACACTTTCGGGGATCGCGGACGCCATGCGCGGCCGGGCGATACCGGGCCACAGGTCGTCTCGATCGGCTATCTGGCGCTGACCGGCGCCGGCGCACATTGCGGCCTGAAGCACGGCATGTGGGAGAGCTGGTACCATTTCTTCCCCTGGGAAGATTGGCGGAATGGAAGGCCCCCGATCTTCACCGACGAAATCCTTCCCCGCCTGACCTCCTGGGCGGAGCGAGCCGAGCCCAGCGATGCGCCAGCCCGCCCCCTGAGCCGCGATGAGCGCCTCGGCATCTGTTTCGGCAGCGAGCAGGGCTGGGACGATGAAAAGGTGCTGGACCGCTATGAGCTGCTTTACGAGGCCGGCCTGGTCGCCGAAGCGCGGATCGACGGGCGCGAGGCCGCAAGACAATGGCCGGCGCTGCCGGCGTTCGGCGTGCCGATGCAGTTCGACCATCGCCGCATTCTCGGCACGGCCATGAGCCGGCTGCGCGGCAAGATCAAATACCGCCCGGTGATCTTCGAGCTCATGCCGGAGAGTTTCACCCTATTCGAGCTTCAGAGGACCGTGGAAGCCATTTTGGGGAGCCATCTGCATAAGCAGAATTTCCGCCGCCTGATCGAGGCATCCGGGCTGGTCGAGCCGACGGGCGATATTCACATGGCGACAGGCGGGCGGCCCGCGAAAGCCTATCGCTTTCGGAGGGAGGCCGTGCTGGAACGGCCCTCCGCCGGCGTGCGCGTCCGAGCGCGCGGCTAGATTTCAAGACGATTCACACAGCTCCGGGCAAAAAAGTCGTGGATCGGTGTGCATATCCTGTGAAATTTCCCCGCTGTGGCTCCACGAGCGCCTTTTACCGGCTAAGCGACGGCATTTCCTTGGCTTTTCGTCGGGCAAATGAATCGCCTGTGGCCTAAACGGCACAGCCCATTGGCTTCCGCTAACGGCCATTGTTAATAATGTTGCGCAAATGCCTAGCGTAAACCGATTTTTTATAATGTGACAAGCTGCCGTGGCTTCCAAAAAAATACAAATGTGGTATTATGTCGTGATAAAGCACACGACTGGTGACGACGCGCAAAACTCTCCGTTACTACGGTAGCATTTTTTCAAATTTGCGTAGATGAGGACGCGGTCCGGACAATGAGATCGCTAGCGATTTTATTTTCGCTTTCTTCTTCACCAATTTGTGCTTTCAGCTTCGTGCGGTCGTCGCTGGTGGGGGCCTTGAGCTAGACCGCTTAAACAGCCTTGGTGAATGCGTGGCTGACCGACTCTCGTTCGTCGGATGTGGCGGCAACGGCACAGTCGGTAGCAAGCTTTCGGCATTTCGCGCCAAGACAGAAATGTGAGAACGAGTATGGCTGCAAAAAAAAGATCGACACAGAGGAATGGGTTTCGGAAAGACGAGTTCGTCGTCTATCCGACCCACGGTGTTGGGCGCATTGTGGGAATCGAAGAGCAGGAAATCGCCGGCAGCAAGCTTGAGCTGTTCGTTATCAACTTTGAAAAAGACAAGATGATGCTGCGTGTGCCGGTCACGAAATGTGAAAGCGCCGGGATGCGGAAGCTTTCCGATTGCGACATCGTCTCGAAGGCCATGGAGACGCTGGCCGGCCGGGCGCGCGTGAAACGGACCATGTGGAGCCGCCGCGCCCAGGAATATGAGAGCAAGATCAATTCTGGCGACCTCATCTCGATCGCCGAAGTCGTCCGGGATCTCTACAGATCGGACAGCCAGCCTGAGCAGTCCTACTCCGAGCGCCAACTTTATGAGGCCGCTCTGGACCGCATGGCGCGCGAGATCGCAGCCGTGCAGGACGTCGACGAGGTTATGGCGATTCAGGCGATCGGCGAATCCCTGAATAAGACCGCGCGCATGAGCCGCAAGGAAGAAATCGAAGAGGCTCACGACAAGGCCGCTTGAACACACGCCTTTTCTCTCCGACCGAACAGATGCGGCGGGCACTCTTGCCCGCCGTTTGTCATTGGTTGGAGCTATGCGTGAATCTTGGTGACGGCTTTGGAATTGATGAGGCGGCGGCATAATCTCGGTCAGCTTCCAAGCCGTCGGTGAATTTGACGCCTTCGATCAGTTTGGGCAACTGGTTTTGTCCATCGAGCCTGCGCCAGGAGGCCTGCGCGGCTTGGATCAACTTGAACACCATGATGATCCCCGTATCATGCGACAGGCAACCTTTCGCTCTCGTCGTCCGGTGACGTACAGTTGCGAAGGTGCTCTCGATAGGGTTGCTCGTTCGGATGTGCTTCCAATGCTCGGCAGGAAAGTCGTAGAACGCCAGCAGCGCTTCGCGATCCTTGGCCAGGCAATCGGCGGCCTTATCGTATTTGGCTTTGTACTTGGCAATGAAGCGATCGAAGGCTTTTCCGGCTTCATCCCGGCTCTCGGCCATCCAAATTTCCTTGAGATCCGACTTGGCTTTGGGCTGGACCGATTTCGGCATTTTGTTGAGCACATTCATGGATTTGTGGACCCAGCAACGTTGCTGCCGGGTTGAACCGAATTCTTGCTCCAACGCTTTCCAGAACCCCAACGCGCCGTCACCGATGGCCAACTCTGGCGCAACCGACAGGCCGCGCGCTTTCAGATCTGCGAGCAACTCGCGCCAGGACTGAGCGCTTTCCCGGTAGCCTGACTGGAAGCCGATCAGCTCCTTCTTGCCTTCCGGCGTCGCACCGATGAGCACCAGGATGCACTGTTTGTCAGGGTCCATCCGCGCCTGGAGATAAACGCCATCCGCCCAGACGTAGACATAGCGGCGCGCCGAGAGATCGCGCGTCTTCCAACGCTCATATTCCTCCTGCCAGCCCGTTTTCAGACGAGCGAGCACCGCAGGCGAGAGGTTCGGCGCATCCTTGTCGAGCAAGGCGGCAAGCGCCTCCTGCATGTCGCCCATCGAGATCCCGCGCAGATAGAGCACCGGCAAAAGGGCGTCCAGGCTCTTTGTGCGGCGGGCGTAAGGTGGCAGGATACTGGATGAAAACCGGATGCGTTCGCCATCGGTCCCGCCGCGATCGCGCAGCCGAGGTTGGCGGACCTCCACCGGACCGATGCCGGTCTGGATCGTCCGTTCCGGCATATGACCGTGCCGAACAAGACGCTGACGGTCGTCCGTGGTCGTCAGGTGGGCATGGGTTGCAAGGCATTCGGCGAGCTCGGCTTCCACGGCCTGTGTCAGAAGCTGACGCGCGCCATTGCGCAGCACCTCGGTAAGCGGATCGGCAAACTCTCCCGGCTGGCGCAAGGTGACAATCTTATCGTCCTTCATGGCGTATCAATCCTTGTTTGGATATGTGGCTGGCTTTGTCACCGCCACGATACGCCGCCTCCCTTTCCTCGGCCGTCACCAACATTTCCGCATAGCTC
>Ga0315553_10000683_pt1 | contig 29578 bp, 24 predicted proteins | sample SalMarSW160140MG_FD_203099 | JGI IMG/M metagenome (GOLD analysis project Ga0315553, IMG submission 203099) | Salt marsh sediment microbial communities from the Plum Island Ecosystem LTER, Massachusetts, United States - Salt Marsh Sediment SW1601-40 ... | reverse complement strand
CTCTCGGGTGAATACGGCGAGCATGGTCAGGATACCCCCTTCTCATCGGTGGTCAGCTGGATGAAGATGTCCTCCAGGCTATAGTCTACAGACCGCATCATCAGGATCGGAAGGTCGTGTTCAGCCATCTCCCGAAACAGCGGTCTGCGGATGTCCTGGTCCTCGTTCGCCTCGATTAAGAGGTCGATCGTGTCGGGCTCCCGGCAGCCCGCCGATTCCGCCGATTTGACGCTCGGAATGGAGCGGCAGATTTTCAGAGCCTCTTTTTCGCTTCCGGCCACCCGGATCGCCAAGCGGCTGCGCCCGCTCAGCCCGGCGGACAGGTTTTCGATCGTGTCTTCGGCCACGATCCTGCCCCGGTGGATAATGAGAACCCGCTGGCAGATTTCCGTAACCTCGGGAAGGATGTGGGAGCTCAGGATGATGGTTCGCTCGTGTCCCAGCTCTTTGATCAGGTTGCGGATCTCGATGATCTGTTTGGGGTCCAGGCCGATGGTGGGCTCATCCAGGATCAGCACCGGAGGATCGCCGATCAGGGCCTGCGCAAGGCCGACCCGTTGGCGGTACCCCTTGGACAGATTTTTGATGAGCCGCCCCCGAACATCGGCGATCTTCACCAGATCCATGATCGTATCCAGGTTCCCTTGCCGTTGCGCCTTCCCGACCCGCTTGATTTTTGCCGCGAAGCCCAAATATTCCCGAACCGTCATATCCAGGTACAGGGGAGGAGCTTCGGGCAGGTAGCCGATTGTCCGCTTCACTTCCAACGGATTCTCGAGGATGTCATACCCGGCGACCGTGGCTTTGCCTTCCGTGGCCGAGATGTAGCCGGTGATGATGTTCATGGTTGTGGTCTTACCGGCGCCGTTGGGTCCTAGAAAGCCCACGATCTCGCCTTCCTCCACTTTGAAGCTGATAGCATCGACGGCGGTATGCTGTCCGTAGCGCTTGCTCAAGCCCTGTACGACTATCATTCCAGGCGTCTCCCCTAAAGATGTGCGTCCTGTCTGTCCTGAAGTAAACAGAAAACTCTTCTATTTTTCAACCAATTCCACCTGTTACGACTGATTTTATCGCACGGAATAAAAAATGTTGTTATCCGGGGTCCTGGTTATCTTTTTTGGATGCCGTGACCGTATGTTTTCTTGTCGGTTCTTTTCATCTGTTGCAAGCCGCCGGTTTCGATCCAGTCCTTGATATAGCGCAGTGAATCGTCTATTCCGAATTTCGGCTCGTAACCGATCAACTCCTTGGCTTTGTGCATGCTGAAGCATAGTTGTTTGCCTTGAGCCATACTCCAGGGATAGCCGAATTCAACCTTGATACCCGGTACGATATCTGCTATAGCCCTGGCAAAGTCCGATCCTCTTGTTGAGCGCGGTCCGCAGCAATTGAAGATATGACCGATTGCCTTTTGACGCTCTGCCGCGGCGACGAACATACGGGCTACATCTCTGATATCCACGTAATGGCACATCTCATCCCCCGAAAAATGGGGTATCTGAACCGATTTACCCTCCGCCATCTGTTCGGCGAAATCACGCCACCCTCTGCCTCCCCCTCTCCCCGCCGGACCCACTACGGCGGTCAGGCGCAGGATCACCGCGGGTACATCGTACTGCCGAAAATAGGTAAGAGATAGAAGCTCCTGCATATGTTTTGAGGTGGAATACATGTCTTTGGGACGGCAGGGGTGATCTTCGTCAACGGGCAGGTAGTCGGGCGGATTGAATTCGGTAGCCGGGTACCATTCATAGGCGGATATGCTGCTGGCCAGCACAAAACGCTGCACTTCCATCCTGCGTGCTATTTCCAAGATATTCTGTAATCCATTCACGTTGACCTGAATCATTTCCCGGGGATTACCCGTATCACCAGGAAGGGAGGCCAGATGCATGATCGTGTCAAACGAGTAATCTTTGACCGCATCATCGAGGGCGGCCGCGTCGGTTATATCCGCCCTGATAAATTGCCCGTTTTCAGGAGGCTTGGATCGACCCAGCCCGACAACCTCCACTCCCTTTTCCTCTAGTTGTTTTACAAGTTCTCCTCCCACGAAACCGGCGGCCCCGGTAACAAGCACCTTTTTCATTGCTCTACTCCTCCAGCGGCAGAGGTTTGTAATATTTCGGAACGATTTCTTCCTCCAAAGGAAGATCAACCCACCGTCCGCTCTCCTGGCTCTTCAACACTGCACACATGACCTCGACGGCCCGGGCGCCGTCCTCCCCTGAGGTCAAGGGTTGCTTGTTGTTGGTTATGCAGTCCAGGAAATGGTCGAGCATGCGTTCGTAGTTATTCGGATGGCGGGGCGGACAAATCGGTACCCACCGCTTCCTTACGCTTTCGTTCTGTATATCTTCGACCCAGAACAGCTCCGGCCAGCGATAGTTTTTGAGCACCTGGGGCAACGTGTGGAGCGAGTATTCCTTGTTTGTATACACGGCCATAGGCCAGGTCTGAAACGGATTTGTTGCATCGGTGCAAGTGAAGATGGTCCCTTCGGTTCCGCACAGCTCCGTGTTCTGGTTCACCGCCGGTGAAAATCGATTACAGCTGACCGTCCCGAATGCTCCGTTTTCGAGCTCCAGCATCATGAGCGCGGTATCGTCGTTCTTCGTATAGCTTTCCGGCATGGCTAGACGCTTGGCAACACCTACGACCCGCTTTACCCTGCTTCCATTCAGCCACACGAGTAAATCAATCGCATGTGCCCCGGTGTCGTTCAACGCCGCGCCGCCGGTCATCGCCGCATCCAGTCGAAAACCCGTCTTGGCCACATGATTTTGATACAGGTACCAGTGTTCGTGCAGGCAAGATCGGCTCATCAGGAGCTCCCCGATCACACCCGCCTCGATCAGCTCTTTTGCCCATTGATTGTGAATCCAATAGCGGCGGTCACAACCCACCATCAGCTTCACCTTTGCCTTTTTGCAGGCTTCGACCATTTCCCAGGCTTCCCTGTTGGTGCCGGCCATGGGTTTTTCCACCAGCACATCTACGCCGGCCTTTGCTGCGGCCACAACCTGATTGCGATGGAAATTATTGGGGGTAGCGATAATGACCGCATCTAGATCGGTCTCGGAAAACATATCCCGGTAGTCGTGGTACCATTTGGCCGCATCCCACTTCTTCGCCAGGCTCTCCGCCCTGTCCGAGTCGACATCGCAGAGCGCTTCCAATTTTACCTGCTCGCATTTGGCGATTGAGGGAAGATGGGCGATTTCCGCGATGCTTCCGCATCCGACAATTCCGATTTTTTTGATCTCTTCCATGGGGCTGCTCCTCTATTGTCAATTTCACTTTCAGGCTGTTTTATCTCTTTCTTTTTCCTTCAACAAATTCTTTCAGATGGGAAAACGCCACATCATCGGGTATCTGCTTCGGGGGATGCTTGCACAGGAATGAACAGGCGGAATCCAGAACTCCGGAGATGCCTCTGTCGCGGGCCAGCTTGATATAGCGGATCATATCCACCATTACACCGGCGAAATTCGCACTGTCCTCTACCTCCAGCTTGGCTTCAAGATGCAGCGGCGTATTCCCGAAATTGCTCGCATCGAAATAGAAAATCGAAGTCTTCCGGTCTTTCATCAATTCGACAAAGGTAAAACCCGTCGACATTGTAACGGGGTAAGGCATAAGGGAGGTCACGGCCTCTTTTTTTGTTTTGTGCTTACTCTCGCCTCTGGCAAGCAGGTTGGCGAAATCCGTATTCCCCGCATAGTTGATTTGATAGGTGTTCTGCAGATGAATTCCCCGCATATTCATGAGTACAGCCAGGGCCCGATGGATCGCCGTACCGCCCAGCTGACTTTTCACATCGTCACCGATAACCGGCACACCGTTGTCTCGAGCCGCCTTCTGATACTCGGGATCGCTGACAATAAGTGTAGGCATTCCGTTGACAAAGCCGATTTTTGCTCCCTCGATCGCAGCTTCCGCGAATGAGCGGGCCGCCTGATGGGATTCCGTCGGTATGAGATTGAGAAGCATGTCGGCCCCGCTCTCTATCAACACTTGCGTCATATCGCTCGGCTTCTCCGAGGATACCTCGTAGAATCGGGCCAGATGCGGCGGATTTCCGTCAAGAACCGGGGCCATCTTGACTCTGACACCGTAGCGACCAACCTGCACGTTCGGATATCGATAGGCCATGTTCGGTTCGGCGAACATGGCTACGCTCAGATCCTTTCCTACTTTGGCCGCGTTGATGTCGAAAGCGGCCACAGGTTCGATGTCCTGAACTCTGAATCCACCGATGTCAACATTCATCAGGCCACGTGAGTCCTCGGGATGTTGTTTGTAATACTCTATTCCGTGTAAGAGAGCCTGGGCGCAGTTTCCCACACCGGCAATCGCTATCCTGATTTTCCCCTTCATGATCTCCCCCAATAGGTATCTAGTGCGCCAAAAAAAGGATTGTTCCCGATCGAATCCTAAAGTTGCCCCAATCTTCTCCGTACTTGATCGAAATCCGGAATCCGGTCGATATTCACACCGCCGCTTTTTTCTATCAGCAGTGAGGCCGTTGAACCGGCAAACAAACCCGCCTTGTAGAGATCTCCGGTGTTCAGATACTCCAACAAAAATGCCGCCATGAACACATCCCCTGCCCCTGTGGTATCGATCACCCGTGCCGGCGCAGCGGGGATTCTTGTCGTTCCTTCGCTGGAAGCAATTACCGCGCCCCGTTCCCCGAGGGTCATGACCGCTATTTTTATACCGCTATCCAGTAGTTGTTCGAGTGCCCGCTCTTCGGTCAAACCGCTGTCTCCGAACAGGTGATAGCAGTCTTCGAGGCTGGCCTTTCCGATATCGATATTCTCCGTATATGAGCGTAGAATCCGCGAGCGGTTGTTCGCGAACTCCTTCATCTCCTCTTTGCTGGTATGCGCACCCCCGAACCCGCCCAGGTCCGCCGCCGTAGTTATGCCGGTTGATTTGACCTTTCGTACAGTTTCGGCAGACACATCGAAATCGACGGCACAGAAGAAAGCCATTTCTGCGCTGAGGTACGCGTCGGGAATGTCATCGAATCGAATACGGGGTGCCTTTTTTAGATACCGTATTACTTTAAACCCTTCGGGGTCGTACTCCAGGAGCGTTGTTGTTGTCGGGAATTTGCCGCTTCTGTGCAGCCCTCTGGTATCGACACCGCTTTCAATAATGGGTGCCAGCAGGCTCTCCGGGATATCTGTTCCTACGTTGGTTACGATGCCTACCCGCGCCCCCAATCGTCCGAGTGCCACGGAGGAATAGGCAACCGTCGCTCCCAACAGTGGGCCGATGGATCGATCCGGAAACCGTATGTTCTCGTTGAAAACAAAGCCGATCGTAATGATTTGCACTGAACTGTGGTGCGGATGCCGCTCGGTCATAACTTACCGATTCATGAATTCAGGATTCCGGCCGTTTTTCGTATGTACGAAAATAGCTGCGGAGTGTATCCAGGTTTCGTTGCGCATGTTCTTTTCGCTCATACTCCTGTCTTTCGATTTCGATCACCCACCAGCCGTCATAACCCATGCCCAGCAGGGTATGCGCCACCTCTTCGTTGTCGAGCGTACCTTCCCCAAGACCCGTATACTCCTGCGCTAGATAGTCCAGGTTTGCCCATGTGAGACCTGCAGCCGGTACTCCGCGGAGGATCACCTCTCTGTCTTTCTTGATATCCTTGAGATGAACGTACCTGATTAGATTTCCCAGGGACATCACACTTCCCGGCAAATCCTGTTCGAATAGAGCCATGTGAACGCTGTCAAAGCAGATTGCGAAGTTGTCCATGCGCACGGATTCTGCGATATTTCGCGTCTGAGCCATTGTTTCTGCCAGAGTGCCGGCATGATGATGAAGCAATGCGGTGATTCCCATATTCGCAGCACGGGCGGTCGCCTGTTTAGTCAAGCTGATAAAGCTGCTGTATTCGCAGCCGGGCTTTGCTGCGGCAACGAAAAAAACGTTTGGACATCCGATTGCAGCTGCCACCTTCACTGCTTCCCCGAAAGCCTCCAGGTCGTTTTGCTCGTTGAGCACTCCGCCCATAACCCCGGTAACGTTCACATCAAAGCGTTGAAGCATATCGCCGAACTGATCCAGAGAATACCTGTCGAGAGCCCAGCGCCAGTCTTTCGCGTACAGCTCGATACCTTGATAACCCGCAAGTTTCACATCTTCCAGTGCGGATAACAGCTCGTTGCCTTCGTAGATGAGCGTGCAGTAACTCGCCTTCATGATTTCCAGTTACTCTTCTATGGATAGAGTTCTCTGCTGCCTGGATGCTTCATAAGCCTTGAAAGCTATAGCCAGTGTTTTCAGGTTGTCTCTGCCGCTGGTGGTCGGTTCCCGGTCATTCAGGATGCAATCGACAAAATGACCTATCAGTTTTTCGAATCCTCTGGCGTAGTATCTGGTTCCATCCAATTCTCTTTCGATTTTTTCACCGGAGGACAGTACTATCTGCAGATTACCGGTGTCCTCGGTTCGGTGCGGCGCAGCCCCAGCAGTGCCGTCAAAGAAAATGCTTCCCTTTTCACCCTGTATAAACGTAACGCTTGTTTTCTGCTGACCTACGGTGCACCACAGGTCTTCCAACACGGCAACCAGATCGCGGAAATTCACGATAACCACGGCCAAATCATCACCCTTCACGTACGGGCTGATATAGCGAATGGATGCGCTAACACTATCGGCTTCCCCGAAGAAGTATCTGAACGCGTCGAGATAGTGACAGCCCTGCTCGAGTAAAAGGAGCAGCTCGACATCTTCATAAAACGGTTGGTCCTCCAATAACGGAACCTTCCCCTCCGGTCCTTGAGGGATGGCAAAGCTCACCCTCTGCATGATGTTGGCATAGTACGGTGTGCCGATGATGCCGCTTTCAAGCTCTCGTTTGATCTGTCGGTACCAGGGATGCCATCGATAGGTTTGACAGACCATGAGTTTTTTTCTCTTGCTCTCGCAGGAACGTACCATCTCAACCGCGTCTTCCATCCTGTCGGCGAAGGGTTTTTCTATTAGTATATCCACCCCCTTCTTGACTGATTCCAGTACAAGTTCTCTGTGCGTCGACACCGGAGTGGCGAGGTCAACGATCTCCAGTTCTTCAGTGCGCAGCATTTCACGATAATCGCTATAGACCCTCTGTATCCCAAACTCCTCGGCTCTTTTTTCCGCCCGATCCTTTTTTAGGTCGCACACCGCCACGACTTCTGCATGCTCACAGTTTTTCCACCCGTTCAGATGATCCCCGGATATGAAGCCGCAGCCGATAAGACCTACTTTTTTCATATCAACACCTCCGCCGGAAGATTCGCACCGGATTATCTCGCAATAGAAGTGCACGCAGTCACTTGATTTCCACCTTCATACAGGATAGAGTAGAGAGGGCTTAAACGTTTACTATAACGTTTAAGTACTCTAAATAGTTATGGCTGACCTGTCAAGTTGTCGTTACGTTGCATGAGAACAACCGTAACCCTGAGGGACTTGGCTTCGGAACTGGGCGTTAGCATCGCCACGATCTCCAAAGCCTTGAAGAATCATCCGGATATTTCCGAGAGCAGGCGCAGGCAGGTCTTAGAGCTCGTACAAAAAAAGCAATATATCCCGAATCAAGCCGCAAAAAGCCTGAGGAGCAACATAACCAGGTTTATCGGATTGATAATCACCGATAACTCGAATCCGTATTTTTCACAGCTGATAAGGGGAGTAGAGGAGGAGAACGCAAACAGCGGTTTCCACACTCTCATTTTCAACAACGACGAAAGGGTCGATAAAGAGCTGGAAATCATCAAAGAATGCCGAAGCATCAACGTGGCCGGTGTCGTACTGACCCCGGCATTGGGGAACTCTGAGGGAGTCGAACTGCTCGGGCACTACGGTATTCCGTATGTGCTTTCGAACCGTTGTTTGGCGAGAGATCGAGACAGCTACGTTATCGCAGACGATATCAAAGCCGGCTATTTGGCAACGGACCATCTGATTAAAAAAAGGCATATGAAGGTATTATTCATCAATTACTTTCCACAACCGTCTTCCGCCAGAGAACGTGAACGGGGATATCGCGAAGCTATGGAGGAAAACGGACTCGAGATAAACCCGGGTTTTGTGTACCGAAATGCGGTGAATCAAGAAGACGGCTACAATATCACCCGGGAGATTCTCACGACGCACCAGCCGCCGCTTTCGATTCTCTGTTTCAGCGATTACATCGCCACCGGTGCGCTCAAGGCTCTTTTGGAGCGCAACATTGATGTACCCCGGGAGGTTGCGGTTATGGGAATCGACGATATTGATCTGTTCTCTTTCTCCAAGCCGGCGTTGAGCACGGTTAGCATTCCGAAGTCAACGATTGGTAAACGAAGCGCCAGCTTATTGGCTCATTTGATCGAAAAGGCGGATGGGATCGATCAGCGCATAATTTACGATCCATCGCTGGTAATCCGGGAATCCGCCTAACGGTGTTTGAATTTGTTGGGAATTAGTCAGTATGTTGTTGATTTTTGATTAGATTCGGATACTATTGAAAGGAGGTTGACAAGAGCGGTTTTTTGCATATAATGAAATTGCAAATATAATAGATCAACAGCAAAAAATAGCGCCTCGCGCTATAAAAAAAACAGGAGGAGGAGGAAATGAAAAGACCTCTGAAAATTGTTTCGGTCCTCTTGCTATCCCTACTCGCCATGGGCTTTATCTCAACCCAAGCCTTCGCCGGTGGCGGTTCGGAAGAGCAGATCGACACAATCACGTTCTGGTTCCCCGGAGTCGTCCCAAGAGAGCTGGACACGGTCCTTGACGAGGTGAACAGCAGGATCCAGGCGGATGGAATTGCAGCCAAAGTTGTGTTCAACTTCGTTCCCTGGGCAGATTACCAGAACAAGCTGCGGGCTATGGTTGCCGCCGGGGAAACCTACGAGTGTCACTTTGACGGCGACTGGGGTGCTATTCCGACTATGGCCCCACAGGGCGCTTTCCTGGCCATTGAGGATATGCTGCCCAAGTACGCTCCGCACATCTGGGAAACTGTGGAAAAGGATAAATGGGAAGCCAGCAAGTACGGTGGGCACATCATCGGCATCCCCTGGCGCTGGCCCAAATCGGAGCGACGTTCCGTTCAGATCCGTTACGACCTGTACAAGAAATACGGGTTGAAAAACTTCGACACATTGAACGGGGATGTGTTCACGCTGGATGACTACGAGAAATTCCTCGACGCCATGGTCAAGAATGAACCGGCAATGATCCCATCCGCGGTTTCCCAGGAATTGGTGTGGATCTCGCCGTTTGCGTATGTTGGGGGATACGGGTCCTTGAACGAACAATGGAACATCGTCTACAAGCTGGACGACCCAAAGTTGAAGCTCATCGATTTCGAGACAACCGACCTTTACAAGGATCTGACTAAAAGGTTCCGCCGCTGGTACCTGAACGGTTACTTCGAGAAGGACGTACTTGCCCAACAGACGAGCTATAAAGATCTGATGATCACCGGTAAGGCAGCCTCATTTGTCCATATCTTCGACAGTGAGAACGAGATGAACATGCAGATCAAGCCGAACCACCCGGATTGGGAAGTAAAAGGCCACCTGCTGCGGGTTGACCTCCAGGGACCCCTCTCCCCCCCGATGAACAACATCCTGTTATTTAACAGAAATGGGGCTCATCCCGAAAAGGCTATGCGGTTCTGGGAATGGATGCATCTGAACCAGGACAACTACGACCTGGTCATGTACGGGATCAAGGGCAAGCACTGGGAAGAGGGACCGAATAGAGCGGTGGTGATTCCCGCTCCCTACACAATGGCGGATAGTCCGTACTACGGCTGGCACGGGCGCTGGTGTGCCTTCTGGCCGGAGCTTGAGCGGCCCACGGTGGACGATGAACCCGGGTGGATGGAGAAAGTCTTGAAAGCCACCTACATCAATGACAAGCTGCTCCCCCATGTCGGCTTTTTCCCTGAAATCAGCGATGTGAAGAATGAGATCGCCCAGAGAAGCAGCCTGCGGCAGAATGTCGGACGCGCCATCGAGTTGGGCGCGGTGGACCCCGCCACAGCCTACAACGACTACCTCGCCAAGCAGAAAGCTGCCGGCAGCGAGAAGATCCTGGCGGAGCTGCAGAAGCAGCTGGATTCCTGGTTGGCCTCTAAGTAAACGCAACCACAGTTTTAAAGACATCGCAAGACGGGATAGAGAAAGTTCTATCCCGTCTTCTTTGTTGCATTCCTCAAGGTGATAGTGTATAAGGAGTTTCATGCAGCGCCCAATACGGATATTTTTAAATGAGATGCGCAGAAACCATGCGCTCTATCTGATGACTATTCCGGGGATCGTATTTTTCCTTCTCTTCAACTACCTTCCGATGTTCGGCATTATCGTCGTCTTCAAGGATTTCAATTACATCGATGGGTTTTTTCGAAGCTCCTGGGTCGGCTTCAAGAACTTCGGCTTCTTCTTCAATTCCACCGATGCCTGGACGGTAACACGAAATACCATCGTTCTGAACTCTTTGTTCATTTTCACCAGTTTGATCCTGCAGATCGGGTTTGCACTACTTTTAAATGAAATTAGTTCGAGATGGTTCAAACAAACTACCCAATCTCTCATGTTTTTTCCCTACTTCATATCCTGGATCATTGTTGCCGTCTTTACCTACAATTTTTTTCATTCCGACCATGGCGCTCTCAATCGGATTCTAAGACATTTCGGTATAGCGCCGGTCAGCTGGCTCGCTCGGGCAGAATATTGGACCTGGTTTCTGACCCTGATCTACGACTGGAAGTGGACTGGTTTCGGGGTCATCATCTACCTGGCCGCCTTGGCCGGTATAAACGAAGAGCTCTACGAGGCAGCGCAGATCGATGGAGCAGGTAAATGGACTCAGATCTCCCGCATAAGTATTCCTTTGATCATCCCGACAGCCGTGGTGCTGACTCTTCTGGCGATAGGCCGCATCATGATCAGTGATTTTGGCATGATCTACGGCATCATCGGGGATAACTCTATGCTGTATCGAACGACGAACGTAATCGACACCTATGTTTACAGAGCTCTGCGCCAACTGGGAGATATCGGTATGTCCGCAGCCGCCGGGCTTTATCAATCAGTGGTGGGGCTTGTTCTGGTTTTGGGCAGCAACCTCCTGGCTCGAAGATTTAGCGAAGAAGGCGCCTTGTTCTAGAAGGGCTGATTGTAATGGCTGTCCAACAGGAAATCCGGCTAGTACCCAGAATTCTCATCTATCTTGTCGTGGGGATCTTTTCCGTCGGCTGCCTGATGCCCTTTTTGTTGATTATCAGCGGCTCTTTCACCGATGAAGCCGAGATTATAACAAAGGGTTTTGCCTTCATTCCCAACAAGGTATCCTACGCTCCCTGGGTCATGATCTACCACGACATACGACGGATCATAAACGGCTATATTATCACGGTTACGGTAACCGTAGCTGGTACTTTGTTGAGTTTGCTGGTGACGGCCATGCTGGCCTATCCGCTCTCGGTACCGACCCTGAAATATCGAAACTATATTGCCTTCTTCGCTTTCTTTACCATGATCTTTTACGGCGGTATGGTTCCCTGGTACATCATCGTCAGCCGCGTCCTTCACCTGAGGAATACGATCTTTGCCCTGATACTCCCCTATACGGTCAACGCCTGGAACATGTTCCTTCTCAGAAATTTCTTTCGAACGATCCCCAAGGAGATACCGGAATCGGCCAAGATAGACGGCGCCGGAGAGCTGACGATTTTCACGCGGCTCATATTGCCGTTAGCCAAACCGGGGCTGGCCACCGTCGGGCTGTTCGTTGCGCTTGGCTACTGGAACGACTGGTGGTTGGGTCTCATGTTTATCGAGAACCATCGCCTTTTTCCAGTGCAGTTGTTGCTGCGGGCGATCATCTCCAATGTGCAGTTTCTCAGGTCTGCAACCGCCTCGGCTGTTCAGAGCGATGCCAGCGGCATTCTTCCCGCCGAGGGCGTCAAGATGGCCACCGGTCTGGTTACCATTGGTCCGATTATTTTCCTCTATCCCTTCGTCCAGAAGTACTTCATCAAGGGCATCATTGTGGGGGCGGTGAAGGGCTGAGTCGGGAAGCCCCTCCCGCCGGATCGCTTGCGGTTCAGACCGGTTCCAGCTCCTCAGGATTTACCTCGCGGCCGCTGCGGGCCGATTCCTGAATCGTCAAATCGATCTTGAGGATCTCCCGTCCCTGCTGCCCGTTTAGAAACGGTTGTTCCTCACCTCGTACGGCGGCGAGGAAGTTCCGGGTGGCTCCGACGAATCCGGAAGCCCAGTCCCCGTCGACATCGGAGAAATGCCGCCATTTGCCCTCGCAGTACAGGCTCACCGCCGCCCGGTCGCTGATGTTTCCCGTACACTGGTTGACCTGCACGATTCTCCGGGTGCCGGTGATCTCGATCCATTCGTCGGCGGAGTAGTACTTCGACGGTACGTACATGTCCGGCGCGCAGACATACTCGCACATCCCGTAGCGGATCCCCTCCCGGTGCTGCCACATCACCGAGGCCGGGCAGTCGACTTTGCCGTCCAGGCGGTCAACCCAGCATATCACCCGTTCAATGGAGCCGAGGAAGAACCAGGCCGTGGACCACATGTGGTGCCCGTGGTCGAAGGTCTGCATCCCCCGGCCGGACTGCAGCTCTTCGTACCGCCACTTCCAGGAACGCCCCGGCACCTCCCAGCCGCCCCGGGCTCCGCCTATGAACTTGATGCGGATGTTCAGAGGATCGCCGATCTCCCCCTGATCGATCAATTTCTTGGCCAGTACGATCGGCGGATAGTACACGTAGTTCTCGGTCAGCCTGAACACTTTGCCGCTGCCGGCAGCCGCGGCCAGCATACGGTCGGCACTGTCGAGGCTCACCGCCAGGGGCTTCTGTACCGCGACGTGCTTGCCGGCCTCTGCAGCTGCAACCGCCGGTTCCTCGTGCAGCGGATTGGGGGTGAGGATCTCCACGGCATCCAAGTCCGGATCGTTGAGCATCTCATGGAAATCCGTATGTTCCCTGACGGCTCCCCACTCCCGTCTGCGTTTCTCCGCCAACGCCCCGTTGATGTCGCACACGCTGTACAACCGGGCCCTCGGATCGTTTTTATAGCCGAGGTAGTGCAGATCTGCGATTCGGCCGCAGCCGATGAACCCCACGTTGATTTTTTCCAACCCGGGCATGATTGCTCTCCTCCTTCGGTTGACAGGCCGGGCTGTGTGCTGAGTCTATGGCTTGCCCTTGCCTGAATCTTGAATATAATGAAACGGATTAGATTATACGTCAATGAGCTGAGGTATAACGCATGGGATTGAAGAGAGCGGTGGATGCCTTGAGTCTTCGTCCGGTGGACGGCATCCCGTCGTTCGAAGTGTTGGAGCATCCGGGAATCGTGCACAAGGTGAGCGGTATCGACCCCTATCAGGATCCGGTTGCGGCCTACATCAAGGCGCTGCCGTTGCTGGAGATCGACTGGATTGTGGACATACCTAAGAGGGCGGTTCGGTTTCAAGGGGGACAATCCACCATCATGCGGGAAGACGGCAGCAAGCTCACCGAATGGGGATGCAGCGGCAGCCCCTGGGAGGAGGACTACGGCTTCCGCAGTGCGGAGGAGGTCCTGGCCTATCGCCCTTTGGCGGACCGCGAAGGGCGGGTCCGGGTCGTGAGCCGCAAGTGGCGGGATGAGCGCATTCAGAGCCCGCGGCAAAGCCGCCGGCAGGCCGGTGACTCGGTGCTGATTACCGGCATCTATTACACCACCCTGTTTCAGTTCGGCATCATGGCCTTCGGCTGGGAGCATTTCCTGACCGCTGCAGCCCTAGATCCGCAGACCTTCGGAATCATCCTTGACCAGTTCACGGAGATCAGTGTGCAAAACGTCAGCGAGTGGGTGCAAGACGACTGCCCGGTGTTCTTTTTCCATGACGATGTGGCCATTACCAGGGGGCTGGTTTTTGCCCCGGAGTGGTATCGACGGGAGATCTTTCCCCGCTACGAACGCATCCTGGAGCCGGCGCGCCAGGCGGGTAAGATCATCGTCTTTGTCAGCGACGGCCGCTTCGAGGAGCTGATCCCCGACCTGATCGCCCTGGGCATCGATGGAATCCATATCGACACCAGCAACAACCTGCAATCGATCCTGGAGCGATACGGCAATGATCACTCCGTCGTGGGCAACATCGACACCCAGATCCTCACCCGCGGCAGCTACCAGGAGATCAAGGCGGAGGTTCGGCGCTGCGCCGATCTGGGCAGGCGATACCCCGGGTACTTTTTCAAATCTGCGGGGGACCTGCCCCACAACATCCCGATCGCCAACATCGAGGCTTACACCCGGCTCAAACGCGAGCTGGGCCGAAGGAAGTAGCTACGGCAGCAGCAAGCCCACGCAAGCGATTTCTCGACCATGTGCGAAGCGGCGGAACCGGAGCGCCGGTCGGGGAGAATTACATCGCCTTCGTACAAACCGCCAGGGAGGAACTGCAAAAGGGGTAGAAAACCCGCTCAACTCCTCTTTCCTGTCATCTCCTTCCATCTCCACACGAAGTACTGGTAGTCCTGCCAGGAAACGTCGGAGGGGATGAGGTGATCGATGAAGGGGATATAGCGGCCCAGCTTCACGATTGAAGAAACCCGTTCGATTTCCGCATCGATGGCTTTTTTGCCTTCTGACAGGGCCCGCTTGTCGATACCGCCCATGGCCCTGAGCTCAGGATGCCTGTTCAGCAGATGGGGGATCTCGTTTCCCGCCTGCACCTCGTAGGGATAAATGGTGGTGACACCCGCTTCGATGAACAGGCCGGTCAGCTCGTGCATGAACCCGTCGCTGTCCACGGAACAGATTTTCACTCCCCCTTGCGCCGCTAGATCCGTGAGCCTGCGGTAGTTGGGAGTCATGTATCTTCGGAACATGGCCGGGGAGATCAGAGATCCCTGTTTTCCCGCCATGTCCTCCCAGAAGGCGATCTCATCGAGCCTGGTTTCCTCGAAAATTCGTTCCAGCAGCCGGTACCAGAGATTGCAGAGGTGGGCGTTGATTTTTTCGATGAGCTCCGGATCCAGGGCGCAGGCCACCAGGGAGGACTCCGCCCCCATCATGGTTCTTACGCCGCCGTAGAAGCCGTAGGGATAGGTCCCCACCAGAACGATGGCCTCAGAGTCTCTCAGCTCTTTTGCCCTCTTGTCCCAATCGGGGGGGAAGCGTTCCGGAGTGTCGGGATCGAAGCGCCACTTGTGCTCCTCCCAACTTTTTCGATCCTTCACGGGGTAATCGAGGAACTGGGGCATGGTCATAGTGCCCTTGTAGTCCCGTTTGACCGTGCCCTGCTCGTCCCTGAACACGATCGTTTCTCCTTCATCCTCCAGGATCTCCCGTTCGAAGGGCGGGCAGATGCTGAAGTTCACGCCGGCCTCCACGTAGAAGGGATCGAAGTCGAACAGAGTATACCATTCGTCGTCAGTCTTCATTCCTTCACTCTTCCACCGCTCGATAGCCTGATCCCACGGCTCCCAGCGAATAACGAAGGGAAGACGATCTGTTTTCTCCCCATTCATGTGTCGAATGATCCGATCCCTGGATGTCATCATAGTTCTTCGATATCCCTGCAAAGACTCGATGTTTCGTTGACAATTTGTCAAAGCGATTTTATAATTTGAACTTTGAAACCGCAAGGGTGCGAAAAAAAATTCAGAGCCAGGAGAGTGGATGAATCGCCACGAGGAGGTTGACAGCCGGGCAGAGACTGTAGCCAGGCGTGGATCACTGTCCCAAGCCCTTTCCGGCGGAAAACTGGGTCAGTTCCAGGATATCACCGTGTCCGAAGCGGTGATCCTCGGCCTCCTTAACCAGGGTGTGCGCAAGTTCATCGGCATCCTGGGACACGGTAACACCGATTTCGCCAACATCCTCTCCATCTACGAGACGCGCGGGTTGGTGAAGTTCTTCAATGTCCGGCACGAGACCGAGGCGGCTCACTGTGCCAGCATGTTGAAATGGCAGTACGGAGAGACCGCAGCGGTTCTGGCCTCCATAGGGCCGGGAGCCCTTCACGCCTTTGCCGGCTCTTTGGCTTCCGCTTCCAACGGACTGGGGGTTTACCACATCTACGGGGATGAGACCACCCACGACGAAGGACCGAACATGCAGCAGCTGCCCAAGCGGGTCCAGGCGGGATTCCTCAAGCTGGTCGAAAACATGGGATCGGGCTACCAGGTTCATACCCCGGAGGCGGTCTTCACCGCGCTGCGTCGCGGGGCGGCCTCGGTATTCAATCAGGGCAGGCAGGAACCCTTTTTCCTCCTGCTGCCGATGAACGTCCAACCGCAGGTGATCAAAGGCTGTAATCTGGCCGAGCTTTCCGATCGGCCGTTCTTTCCTCGAGTAGCCTCCAACGACCCGGATGTATTCAGGCGGGCCACCGAACTGGTGAGCAAGGCCAAAGCGATCACCATCAAGTTCGGAGGGGGCGCAGCGGAGTGCGGCCGGGAAATCGAGGAGCTGGCGGAGCTGATCGACGGGGTGATCGTAAGCGGTGCCAAGATGAGCGGCGTGGTTCCCTTCAGTCGGACTCGATTCATGAGCGTGGGCGGATCGAAAGGATCGATCTGCGGCAATTTCGCCATGGAGAACGCCGATCTGGTCATCGTCATCGGTGCCCGCGCCGTATGCCAGTGGGACTGCTCAGGAACAGCCTGGAAGAAAGCGGGGGCGCTCATCAACTTCAACACCAGCGTCGAGGATGCCGGGCATTACAACCGCAGCGTGATCATCCTGGGGGACGCCCGGTTGAATCTGCAACGCTGGATCGCAGAGCTGAAGGACGCCGGCTTTGCTCCGGTTGCAGAGATCTCCCCGTGGCTGAAGAAGAACAGCTCCATGAAGGAGCAGTGGATTCGATTCAAAAAACGGCGCTTCGACAATCCGCTGCTGTACGATGCGGTTTGGAAGCAGGAGGTGCTGACCCAGCCCGCGGCCATCAAGATCGTTTACGATTTCGCCAGGGAGAAGAAGGCCGCCCGCTACTTCGACGCCGGAGATGTTCAGGCCAACGGCTTTCAGGTGGTGGAAGACGAGGAGCACGGCCTCACTTTCAGCGATACCGGATCCTCCTACATGGGTTTCGCCGTCTGCGCTCTGCTCAGCGCCGCCCTGGCGGACAAGCCGACCTATGGATTTGCCTTTACCGGCGATGGCAGCTTTACGATGAATCCCCAGATCCTCTTCGACGGTGCTGAACACGGTTTGCGGGGCTGCATCGTCCTTTTCGACAATCGCAGGATGGCCGCCATTACCGGTTTGCAGGCTGCGCAAAATCGATCCGAATACAAGACCTCCGATCGGGTGCAAACGGATTACCTGGCTCTGGCGCGCTCGGTCCGGGGGGTGAAGGCGATATCCGGCGGCACGACCCCCGGGCAGCTGCAAACAGCCCTACAGCAGGCCTACGCCTACGGAGGATTGAGCCTGATCCACGTACCCGTGTACGCTGGTGAAAACGAGCTGGGCGGGCTGGGTGTGTTCGGCTCCTGGAACGTCGGCAACTGGTGTGAGGAGGTTCAGAAGGAGCACCACAGGTTGGGGTTTTGACCAGTCATCTTCATAGCCGGGACACGCAGGATTCACCTCGAGGGAGACAAGGATGACCAAAAGCAATAAGAGCCCACATATCATTCAGTCCCTGGACAAGGGGCTGTATCTACTTGAAGTGGTGGAGCAGGCCAACAAGCCGATCACCCTGGGGGAGCTGTGGACCAAGCTCCACTGGGACAAGGCCACGATTCACCGGTTACTGGCCACTCTGGAGCGCCGCGGCTATCTGTTGCGGGATCAGGAGACAAAGCAGTACAGCCTGGGGTTGAAGATCTACGGTCTGTACAACGCTCTGAGGAGGAATCTCGATATCCAGCGGATCACCAGACCGTATCTGCTGAGTTTGGCGGAAACGACCGGAGAGAGCGCCCACCTGGCCGTGGTCGTAGAGAAGTATGTGGTGTTCATTGACCGCTATTCCAGTTCGGAAACCCTCTCGGTAAACACCCAGATCGGGGCCAGGGAGCCTCTGTACTGCACCGCTTTGGGCAAGGCCTATCTGGCCTTTCAGGAGGAAAACACCCTTGAACAGCTGTATCCCGTCGAGTTGGAAGCCTATACACAGCGCACCATCACCACGATTTCGAAATTGAAAAAACATCTGGACCGGGTTCGGCAAAGCGGCTACGCAGTGGATGACGAGGAATACATCGACGGTATCCGCTGCATCTCCGCGCCGATCCTCAACGAGTTCAAGGCCCCGATTGCCATGATCGGCATCTCCGGTCCGAAATACCGCCTGCCCGATCGGGCTGTCGAAGAGCACGGGCAGGCGATCAAGGAAATCGCGCTGAAGATCTCCCGTCACTGCGGTTATGTGGAGAGAGAGGAAACCGGGACATGAAAATCGAAAAGGCCCGCGTTGGCATGGTCGGTTTGGGTCTGGTGGCTTATTCTCATCTGAAGGGCTACCGCAGTCATCCCGCTGCCGAAGTCATGGCGGTCTGCGATCTCAGCGCCGAGCGGGCTCATGCCTTCGCCCGGGAAAACGGAATTGCCAAGGTGTACACGTCGTACACTGAGATGCTCGCCGATCCGCAGATCAATGTCGTGGATATCGCCACGCCGACCCACCTGCATGCGACTATGACCGCTGAGGCCGTGGGAGCGGGAAAACACGTGCACTGCGAGAAGCCCTTCTGCCGCTACGCCGGTGAGGGGCTGGAGGCCTGTCGAGCGGCCGCCCGACACGGCACCAGGATAATGGTGGGGGAAACCTACGTTTTCCTGAGCTCGCACATGAAGGCCCGGGAGCTGCTGGAGGCGGGGGAGATCGGGCGCCCGCTGCAGATCCGCCAGCGCCACGGTGCCTGGTTGGAGAAGGAGAAGCTCCATGCCAGCGAAGTGCCCGCCGACCGCAGTTGGCGGCTGGACCCCGTACAATCCGGGGGAGGCGATTTTCCCTGGATTTTCGACCACGCCGTGCATTTCTTCTCCACCGCCGAGTACCTGATGCTCGATACACCGATTCGGGAAGTTTTCGCGGTCACAGCCGACAACCGGGGCGTACGCAGCCAGAAGGGAGCGGCCCACGACCCGTACAGCACCGCGGCGATCGATATTCCCATCATCACCTGGAGGTATGAAGACCCGGCCTGCCAGGGCGCCTGGATGAGGGCGGAACGGTTGAACGGAAAGTACGACTACATGCTGGGATTCAGCAGCTCGGTGATTGGGGAGCGCGGCATGATCGAGGTGCTGGGGGAGGGCGGCGGCCGCCTGTTCTGGGAGGGCGCGGAGCAGCATCTTCTCCTGCACAGGGAAGGGAAGGACACCCTGGCCTTCCGTTTCGACGAGGGCGGGGATGACGTCTGGAAATCGGATATCTCCTACTACAGCCGGGGGCATATCCGGCAAATCCACCATTTCCTCGACTGCCTGACCGGTGGCGGGGAGCCACGCTATCCCGGAGAGAAGGGGGTTCGGGCGGTTCAATGCACGCTGGCCGTGATTCGCTCAGCCCGGGAAAACCGCCCGGTCGGGATCGAGGAGATTGACGAGCAGTACAAAGCCTACGAGTAGCTGCGGCAAGGACACCGGTGGGCGCCCGGTTCGGGCTGTTCGCCGCTATTCGGTTAGATATCGTTGCAGATAGCTGCTCTCCGGCAGGAGCTCGTAGGCCTGCCGGTAATACTGCCTGATGAACTGCTCGACATCCTCTCCCGAAAAGTCGCTGAGGGCGATCAGGGAGTGACCGACGAGCAGGTAGCGATACCCCTCGTACAATCGATCCAAGTCCTTCTTCAGCTGTTCCCGCTCATCCTCCGGTACATTTACAATGTAGGGGAGAGGGTGCTGCATGTGTTTGGCGATCTCATTGAGGAGCTTGGCCTTGGAGGCCTTGCTCGAGGCCACTAAATTCACCGTGTGTTTGTAGAACTCGACCACCGGAAGGTTGTCCGTGTTCAGGCTTTCGACACCCTCCACCATTTTTTCGAGCTCATCCTGATCCATAGCCAGCTGAGCGAAGAACTCGTAGGGCTCGCTGAAGCGAGTGTCGTGCAGCCTTTCCAGATCCTTTTGGATTGCCGGTCGTTCGAGCTTGCGCTTCACAACTCCGTAATCCGGATAGATCGGTTCCAGGCTGCCGATCAGGTGAGGGTGTGAAGCGGAGTTCTCCGTATGGGGCAGTTGCCAGAGAGTCACGTAAGGATAGACCTCCATGAAGGTCTTCAGGATGATCTTGAAATACACGGGGCTGGTCACATGCAGGGGCAGCCACAGGCATTGGAAACCCCCCTCTTTCAACCGTTCCCGGCAGTCCTCGAAGTACTCTCTCGTATACAGGGCTGCGCTGCCCTGGTTGGACTGGGGATGGATCGGCCCCGAGTAAATGATGTCGTAGCTCCTGTCGGTCATGCGGACATAGTTCTTGCCGTCCTGGATGATGAGATTCAGCCTGGGATCGTCGAAGACATTGCTGTTCATCTGGCTGAAGTAGCGTTTGGCCGGTTCGATCACCCCCTCGCAGATCTCCACGACGTCCAGCCGTTGCACCTCATCGTAGAGCAGCAGGGAACCGCTGGTTCCCCCGGCGCCGAAGGCAACGACCAGGACGTCCTTCGGATCCTCCTTTAGCAGGGACATCAGGTGGGCGGGGTAGAGGTGGGAGTGCAGATCGAAGTCCCCGGTGGAGGCCACCTGGGTGCCGTCGATCAGCATCTCCGTTCCGTACACCTCGCTCTGCTTGACCATCACCGTACCGGTGGCGTGCTCACGGTAGTAGAGAACATTTTCAAAGGTGTAGTCCCCTACGGATTTCAGGGTCTTGCCGAGAATGTTCGTAAAATCGAAATTCGCCGTGATCAGAAGCAGAAATCCTGCCACCAGCACCACAGCTGCCTGACCGATCCTCAGCACAACCCTCCTGCCACCGGCTGCGGCGACCAGCACCAGGCTCACCAGCAGGTAGATGCAGCCCATCAGCGCAATCGAGGAAAGCAACCCCAGGATCGGGACGATCAGGAAACCCATGGCCAGGGAGCCGGCAATACCTCCCAGGGTGTTCACCGAGTAGATCGTGCCCACCCCCCTGCCGACGTTTCCGGTGATACGGATGAACATTCGGGCAAACAACGGAAACGCGGCTCCCATGATCAGCGCGGGCACGAACATCACCGTGGAGGCCACGGTCATCTGAATGATGGTGTAGGCGCCCAGGTTCACGAAGACCCACCGCAATAAGCGAGAGCTGTTGACTACCGAGAGAATGCTGCGAATCAGATCGTGGCCGCCGTGGATGGCAGCGATGGAGAGAAATACGAACACCCCCAGGACGAACTGGAATCCATACAAAAGGGGCAGCTCGTTCTTGATAGTGTCGATGAAAAAGGAGAACAGCAAGCTTCCCAATCCGATCCCCGCCAACACCACCGACAGCATGGCGGCGAAGGCGTAGGAGTCCTGGCCGATGATCCAGACCAGGGCCCGGGTCCAGGCTACCTCCAGCGCCAGGGCGGCGAAGCCCGCGGCCCCATAGGTGAGAAGCAGCAGCCAAGGCGGAACCGAGTCGGCTGCTGCCGTTCCGGTTGTTGTATCAGATCTGTCGGCGGTTCGGCTGTCGACGGTTTCCGATCTGTCGGTAGTCCCAGCTTTGCTTCTCAGCGAGTCCCCGGCAGGACCGCGTCCGGCAATCCGCGGGACCGCAGCGCCGAAAAGCCGGAGGTGCCGCAAATAGATCAGGTAGGCCAGGACTGCCACGGTCAGGTTGATCGCTGCGGCACTGAAGGTGGTGAGCAGGATGCCGAGGCGGCCGATCAGCAGGAAACCGCTCGTGAAAGCGCCAACCACGGCTCCCAGCGTGTTGATGCCGTACAGCTTGGCGATCGTGCCGCGCCCGGTCCTGTAGATGTCGGTGAGGTACTTGCTCATCACCGGCAGGGTGGCCCCGATCAACACGCAGGGGGCGATTAGGGCCAGGAAGGAGAGCAGCAGCCGGATGGCGGTCAGAGTGGCAAAGGAAGGCTCAAAGCCACGATAGATCCAGCCGTAGATGCCGGAGATCGCCTGGACGAGGAGAGGCATGAGCGCTCCGAACAGACCTATTCCCAGCTGGAGGATGCCGTAGATCCGCAATCCATCGGTTCGCTCGGCGACGAACCTGCCGGCTAGATAACCCCCAAGGGCCAATCCGGCGAAATAGGCAGCCAGAACCGTGCTGGAGGCGAACACGGTGTTGCCGAAGACCAGACCGAACATCCGCCCCCAGACGACCTGGTAGATCAATCCGCTGATGCCGGTAACAAAGAACAGAAGATAAAGCACGGTGTTAGTCGTTTTTCTTTTCATGTCTGTGGGTGGTTTCAACCGCCCTGGTGTCGTGTGCGCTGCACAATCTCCTCCTGGATTTTCCGATCAAGCTGGACAAAGTGGACCGAGAAACCGGTAACGCGGATCACCAGGTCCTCGTGGAGCTCCGGGTGCTCGATAGCCTCTTTGAGTGTTTCCGTGGAAACGACATTGGCCAGGATGTGGACCCCGCCGAGCTCAAAATAGCCCGCTGCCAGGCCAGCAAGCACAGCCGTGGGGTCCGGCAACCGGCGTATCGAAGGATCGAGCTCCAGCTGCAGAGGTCCGCCGGCATTGCGGGGAAAATCCAGTACGCTGACGGATTTGGCCGTGGCCGTGAGTCCCCGCTTGTTGCGTCCGTCCGGGGAGGCGCCGAGGGTTTTTTCCGCATAGGCATGGCCGGCCCAGGAGAAGAAAGCAGGTCGGTAGCGAGTCCCCTTGCAGGTCACGTACCGGCCCAGGACTTCCCTGAAGATCGCAGAGACGCGGGCAGCCATTTGGTCTGCCTCTTCGATGTCGTTGCCGTATTTGGGGCAGGCGAGGAGCAGTCGTCGCTCCTTTTCGTATCCGGAGAAGTTCGCCTTAAGCGCCTCTCCCAGCCTCTGCAGGGAGATGATCTTTTCGTTGAAAATCATTTTTTGAATCGCTATCAGGCTATCGGCGATATTGGCCAGCCCGGCGAATTGGACGACCACGCTGTTGTAGGGAACGCCGCAGTCGCTGATGTCCACTCCCGAATCGATGCAGCCGTGGGTCAACAGGCTGGTGACCATCTCCGGAAACACGTCGGGGATACGGGCAAACTGCCAGTCGGTCATTTCCTTCAAAGCCCGAACAGCGGAGTTCAGTTTATCCGTGAACATCGAGATCAGTTCTTCGAAAGCCGTGATGCCGCATTCGACGGCTTCCCCCAGAGCCTTGAGGAAGCATTTCAAGCCGTTCACGGCCAGCGTGTCGTGGGCGCACCACTCCCTGCCGGGAATGCAGTACCAGAAGCACCCGGAGTAGGCCACGTTCCAGGCGTGCTCCGGAGAAACGCCGTATTGGACCTCGCTGTCTCTCAGGCAATCCTGGTTGATCAGAGCCGGGCTGCCGCCGCCGTGGCGCATCAGCACTTCGCAGGCGTAGCGGAAGAACTGCGGGTCGATGTCGCTGTGCCAGAGCACCCCGAATTCATTGGTGCCGCCGATCATGTCGTAGGCCTGGAGAAAAACCCAGCTCAGCTCATTGGTGGCATCTTCGCCCTGTTCGCTCCGGCCACCCAAAGAATAGAAAGTCGGAAACTTGAGAAACAGCTCTGCTATCAGTTCGCGGGCCTGCTCGGCATGCCTGGTGATGAAGCGCATGATCGCCCGGCAAACGATCTCTAGACCTTCCAGATACTGGACCTGTTTTTGCTGATTCCGTACCTCCCATGCCCGCCGCGCGGCCCGGATTCGATCGAGGATCTTTCCCCAGCCCTGTTCCAGGCCGATTTCCAGGTCCGCGCAAGTGTGGGTATGGGGAAACCCCCCCGCGCCGAGTTCTTCTGCTCTGTCGGCCAGCTGCTCCAGCTCATGAGAGTCCGGGAATATGCGGGTCGGTCCATATCGGGTGCCATGCTCCTGGGAGGGGATGTTTCCAGGGAAGGGACGGTCAACACGGACCGTCGAACACTGATCCCCCAAAAGCACGAAATCCTCGCTCCGCGGTTTGTCCACCGAGGCTTGGAGGATCCCCGCCCTCTTTCCCACCGGCGGCCCGCTGGATGCCTGCCCCAGGGCGATGTCCGAGCTGACGGCGAAAAAAACGCGGCGGCGCTCCCTGTCTATCTGCCCCATGCGCTCTTGAAGCCGGCGAATCCGCCGGCTGATGGCGGGGCGTGTTCTTGGTTCGGTTGTGTTCGGGCTGCCCATGAGCGCTCGTCCTTCGATACATTGATTGCAGCTGCCACCACAATAGTGCTCCCCCAACCGCCCGTCAAGAAGCGCGTATCCGCTATCCGGCGAAAATACGGCGACCCGGGGATTCAAGGGATTCCGATCCGTTTGCCCCGCGCAGCCAGGATGATGATGGCCAGCAGGACGGGAAGGGTATACAGCGCGTAAAAAAGCTGAAATCCGATGGCCTCGATAATATAACCGCCGATCAGGCTGCCGAAGAACAGAGCCAGCCCGTTTCCCAGAGCGCTGTAGATGGTCATGCCCACCCCCATGCGCCGCCTGCCGGCGATCCTGGACACGTAGCGAACCGCGGTTGCGTGAAACAGCGCGAAGGTGAATCCGTGCAGCAATTGGGCGACGATGATCGCCGGCCGGCTGGGAAAAACCGCGTACAGCAGCAGTCGCACCACGATGGCGGTGAAGGAGGTCAGAAACATGCGGCGCAGGCCGAAACGCCGGATCAGGTGACCGGCGTAGTAGAAGACGGGCATCTCTACCAATGCCGACAGGGCATACATGCCGCTGACATTGCTGATCCCGAGGCTTTGGTTCAGGTAGAGGGAGAGAAAGGACAGATACGAGCTGGAGCTGAAGGCTGCCATAAAGATGATACCGATTCCCAGCCAGAATGTTTTTCCCAGCTCCCTGCCGCCGGCCAGGTGGAGGGTTTCCTCCTCGGTGTCCGTTCGCCCGGGCAGTAGGAACAGTGAGCCGAAGTAGACCACGCTCACCACGGCCTGGTTCACGAGGATGGACCTGGAAGAGCTCCCGTCGATCAGGTGGCTGAAGCGGTACAGGAGGGAGACGAGGATGAAGCTGATCGTTCCGAAAAGTCGGGCCCGTCCCCAGTTCTTGTCGGGATCGCTCAGCATGCGGTTGGATAGGGCATCGGTGAGCGGTATCAGAGAGTAATAGCTCATTCCCACCACGATCACCAGCGGCAGAAAGGCGGCGAATCGGTTCGTGAAGTTCAGGGGCACCAGAACCAGGACGGATGCGGATACACAGAAGATGAGGATCAGGCGGGACCGGCCGGTTTTGTCGGAAACCCTTCCCAGCAGCAGAGGACCGATGATGCCGGCAAGCTGAGTGGCGGCCAGCAGCACCCCCAGCTGGGAGAGGGAGAACCCCCGGGCTTTGAGGAACAGCTGGAAGTACGGGTAGAACACCGCGGCGGTGGCAAAGAGGAAGAAGTAGTTGAGCACAAAGACAGCCATTGCGGGGAAGTATAGTGATTATTTGCGCTCGCCCATATCAAATTTCAGAAAATCTTTACATTTTAATTGACAGTCCCTCATTTTTCTCCATTAATATGCGAAACGATCTGGTAGCCTTCGGACCGAGGAGGGATTATGATCGAGATTTGGACCATGGGAGAGCTGCTGGTCGAGATCATGCGGCCCCGCGCGGGAATGACCCTCTACGAACCGGGGGAGTTCCAAGGTCCCTTTCCCAGCGGTGCTCCCGGGATCTTCATCGACACCGCAGCGAGGCTGGGACACTCGGCTGCCATCATCAGCGGGGTGGGGGAGGATGACTTCGGCCGTTGTCTGCTCGATCGTCTGCAAAAAGACGGGGTACGCACCGACTTCATCGAGGTGATCGCCAACAAGTCGACAGGTGTTGCCTTTGTCACCTATTTCGAGGATGGATCCCGCAAGTTTATCTTTCACTGGGATGGAACCCCCGCTGTCATGGCTGAACCACCGGCAGTGGAAGAGATCCGGGAGAGTAAGCCCCGGTTCTTCCACCTCATGGGCTGCTCCCTCATGGCCAACGACGACTTCCGCCGGCGGGTCTTCCGGACGGTGCAGCTATTCGCTGAGGAGGGTGCTCGGGTCACCTTCGATCCCAATATCCGCTTCGAGCTCCTGGCCGAACGTGCCGTGGAGGAGATCGCCGGTCCGATCCTCAGGTGCTGCTCGGTGCTCTTTCCCGGCGATGATGAGCTGCTGTTGCTCAGCGGCCAGGCGGAGGTGCAAGCCGCTATCGCTACGATGTTTGACCGCTACCCCCTGGAAGTCATCGTGCTCAAACGGGGGAGTCGCGGATGCACGGTTTACACCCCGCAAGGAGCGGAGGAAGTTCCCGCCTTCGAGGTAACCGAAGTCGATCCTACCGGTGCCGGAGATTGCTTCGATGCGGGTTTTCTCTGCGGTCAGCTGGAGGGACGAACGCTCTGCGAGTCGGCCCGGATGGCCGCTGCGGTCGGCGCGATAAACGCCCAGGCCTTCGGCCCCATGGAGGGGAGGATCACGACGGATTCCGTAGCCGAATTTCTGGAGAGGTGAATGCAGGTATGAACTCCATTAGTACTCAGGATTTTTTCCGGGGATTGATCGACTCCCAAAAACGAGGTGAACCCCGAGGGATCTACTCGATCTGCAGCGCCCATCCAAGGGTTATCGGCGCGGCCATGGACCAGGCTGGGGCCGACGATCTTCCCCTGCTCATCGAATCCACGGTAAACCAGGTCAACCAGTTCGGCGGCTACACCGGCATGAAGCCGGTCGGATTCCGGGATTTCGTTTCTGCACTGGCGGATCGGATCGGTTTTCCGCGGGGGAGGATTATATTCGGCGGGGACCACCTCGGACCCTATCCATGGCGAAATGAGCCCGCCGATCAGGCCATGCGGAAAGCCAACGAGCTGATTGCCGTCTGCGTAAGAGGGGGGTACTCCAAGATCCACCTGGACGCCAGCATGCCGCTGGGCGGAGACCCTGTGGACCAATTTGGCGTTTTGGCTCCGCAGCTGATTGCTCGCAGGGAAGCCGAAATGGCGGCAGCAGCCGAAGCGGCATTCCGGGAATCGAGCCGGGCCGGCGGCAGGGGTGCCACTTCACAACCGGTGTACGTCATAGGTACAGACGTTCCGCCCCCCGGTGGTATTCAGGCGGAAGAGGAAGCCGTGCAGGTCACCCGCGTGGGTGAATTTGAGGAGACCATAACCGCCTGCGAGCAGGCGTTCGCGGAAGCCGGACTACAGGACGCCTGGGAGCGGGTCATCGGCGTGGTCGTCCAGCCCGGAGTGGAGTTCGGGGATCACGTCGTGGTTGAATACGACCGAAACAAGGCTGCGAGCTTGATTGCCGCCGCCCGGCAACATCCCGATTTGGCCCTGGAGGGACACTCCACCGACTATCAACGTCCGGAGCTCCTTCGGCAGTTGGTGGAGGACGGAGTGGCTGTCCTCAAAGTGGGGCCGGCCCTGACCTTCGCCATGCGGGAGTGCCTGTTTGCCCTGGAATGCATGGAGAAGGAAATCTTCGGCTGGACCTACAAGGCCCGCCTGTCCCAGTTGGGGATGTTTCTGGACAAGGCCATGAGGGACAATCCGGGACATTGGCAAGAGTACTACAGCGGCAGCCCGCAGGATGTGTACCTGGCCTTGAAGTACAGCCTTTCGGACCGCAGCCGCTACTACTGGCAGGTACCGATGGTCAAGGACGCGGTAGATTTTCTGATCAAGAATCTCGGGCAGGTTACGATCCCCCTGACGCTGATCAGCCAGTACCTGCCCCGCCACTACCTGGAGATTCGGGAAGGTCGCTTGACAGCGAAACCGGAGGAGTTGATACAAGCGAGCATCCATCTGGTCCTTCGGGATTACTCCGCGGCGGTGCGCTGACCGCCGCCCGGACAATACCGGTCGATGTTTACTATAAATAGCTTGAAAATATTTTTATAATAAGCTAATATAGCTATATGAAAAAAGCCAGTATAACCGAAACAAAGAACAACCTCTCCCGGCTCCTCGATGAGGTAAAGAGCGGTGCGACGATCCTGATCCTGGATCGGGACAAACCGGTTGCCAGACTGGAACCCGTTGTGACAGACAGTGCTACGAACAACGACAGGGTAGCCCGTCTGGTGCGCCAGGGTTTGGCGAGCACACCCAGGCACACACTGGATCTCGAGGATTTCCTGGCTTGGAAGAGGCCACGACTTCCGGGTGGAGCCAACGCCGTTCAGTTCCTGATCGAGGAGCGGGAGGAGCGATGAGATTCTGGGATTCATCGGCACTTATTCCTCTGTTTATCGAGCAGGATAACACGAAGTCTCATCTGATTCTGCTGAGTGAAGATCCGCATGTAGTTGCCTGGTGGGGCAGTCAGGTTGAATGTGCCTCGGCGTTCAATCGATTGCTGCGGGAAGGATTGATCGAGCAGACCGATTTTGATAAGCTTTCACAGCGTTTCGATACCCTCGCCGCTTCGTGGATCGAGACCCAGCCTACGAATAAGCTTCGTCAGCGGGCAATACGCCTTCTGCGCGTACACCCCATGCGCGCCGCTGACGCTCTGCAGTTGGCCGCCGCCCTGATCGTCTCTGAAGAAAATCCACGTACCCTCCCGTTCATCTGTAGTGATCTTCGTCTACGGGAGGCGGCCGCCAGAGAAGGATTTCAGGTGCTGCCCTGAGGTGCCTTGAGAATCGAGATTGTAGAAGAGGCGGGCATTTTCGCCGAAGATCCTGTCGGTTTCTGGTTGGGAGAGCGGGCCGAGCGCCTCCAGGACGGAACTGAGGGTCTGTGCGAAATCCGCGGCCAGCAGACAGACCGGCCATCCGCTTCCCCACATCAGCCGGTCCGGCCCGAAGCACTCCAAAGCATGTTGAACGTATGGCTTCAGATCTTCGCTTGTCCAGTTTTTCCAGTCAGCCTGAGTTACCAGCTCGGAGATCTTGCAGCAAACCGTGGGATTCTGGGCTATCGCGGCCAAGTCCTCAGCCCAAGGACTTAGGGACCCGGAAGCGATAGGAGGTTTGCCCATGTGTTCCAGCACTATCTTCAGATCGGGGACCTTTTCCATTACTGCGGGAATAGAGGGCAGATGCCGGGGTTTGACGAGCAAATCGTAGCTCAATCCAACAGCCGATACGGCCCTTAATCCCAGCAGCACCTCCGGCCTGAGAAACCAGTCTGCGGATTGATCCTCGGAGCGCTGATGCCGGACTCCTCTAATGATCGTGGAGCGGGAAAGTTCGGCCAGATCTTGCTCAATGTCTTTCGCTGTCAAATCGATGTGGGCGACCACCGCTGAGATAAAGCGACAGCTGTTTGCCACTTCCACCAGATACTTGGTTTCCGCCGGGGACGGATGAGCTTGAACAAGAACGGCCTGATCGATGTTACAGGTTTCGTACAGCGGGCGGACCTCATCAGCCAGGAAGTTGTGCTGCAGGACCGTGAACTCCGGCTTCATCCAGTAGTATTGAAATCGATCCAGATTGACGAGGTGCAGGTGGCTGTCAATGAGGAGG
>Ga0315553_10000682_pt1 | contig 29592 bp, 28 predicted proteins | sample SalMarSW160140MG_FD_203099 | JGI IMG/M metagenome (GOLD analysis project Ga0315553, IMG submission 203099) | Salt marsh sediment microbial communities from the Plum Island Ecosystem LTER, Massachusetts, United States - Salt Marsh Sediment SW1601-40 ... | reverse complement strand
CGACGTGGTCATTGTGCTTTGAGAGCCACTCCGACGGGAGGTTGCCGCACCGCTGCGCTCTCTGCCCTGTGTCAGAGTCCCTAGGCAAGGAGGTGGAGCATGAGACCGTGGCATAGGTCTTCGATGGTGCTTCTTCCGCTGGTCTTGCTGGGTCTCACGGCAGGACTCCTCTCCTGCGCTCCAGTGGAGACCGGACCGCGGGTCTGGATAGACTTCCCCTTGGAAGGCTCCCAGTTCTTTCCGGACACCACCGTTTCGATTACCTGCCATGCCTTCGCTCCGGAGGGCGTGGCCGAGGTCCAAGTGGCGGTAGATCGGCAACCGTACAGAGTGGTTGCGCCGGACCAGGCTGGTGAGCAGTTCGTCGAAGTCTCCGCAGAGTGGTTCGCGGACGAGCCAGGGACCTACCTGCTCTCGGTGACCGTCTTCGATGTGAACGGCCTGGCGAGCAACCCGGCAAACGTCACGGTCACAGTCACCGGCGAGGCTCCGCAGCTTCTGATCACGCCCGGTGCGGAGGAGACACCGCCTTCCACCACCCCAACTCCCGAGGAGCCAGTCGCTACTCTGGCGCCAACCGTGGCGCCGGCACCGCCCACGGCTACCCCGCCTCCGCCCACGGGGACCCCCTTGCCTCCCACGGCGACGCGACCAGCGCCCACGGCGACCCCGATGCCCCCCAGGATAGTGTCGTTCGAGGTGGACCGCAGCCAGATCACCGCCGGCGGATGCGCCCGGTTCAGTTGGCGTGTCGAGGGGCAGCCTACCGCGATCTACTTCGATGGAGAGGGCGTCACCTCTCCCGACTCCAGCGAGCGGTGTCCCACAGCCACGAGGGCCTTCGAGTTGCGGGCGGAGGGTCCGAGTGGAGTGGACACTCGGAGCATCACCGTGGTGGTGGTTGAGCCCAGTCCAACGGCTGACACAGAGGGGCCACCCGCCCCATCTCTCATCTCGCCGACGGGGAATACGGAACAGTCGTGTGGGGCCGTGACGCTACGCTGGAGTGGGGTCAGTGACCCCAGTGGAATCGCCACCTACTACGTGAAGGTGGAGAAGGTGACAGGGACGTTCAAATCGGGGGCCTGGACCACGACCGACACCGAGCTCATCATCCCGGCTGCCTGGCTGGAGTGTGGGCAGGGGCACAAGTGGGCGGTGCGGGCGGAGGACGGTGTTGGCAACGTGGGTCCCTCTTCAGCCTGGGCCGAGTTCACCGTGACCATCGGCTAGCGTGAGGGACAGGTTGCCGACCTGTGCCACGGGTGTGGGCGCCAAGGTCACGGTTGAGATCTGGAAGGTAGTGGCCCTCTAGAGGCCGTAGAAGAGCGGGGGGCATCGAGCTTGGCTACACCCCTGCGTGCCCCGACGATGGTGGAGCAAAGGAGGCCACGAGAATGAGGAGAGCAGCGACCATAGCGCTTGGTCTTCTTCTGGCGCTGTGCCTGATATCCGTGATCGGCGGATTGGCCTATCTTCTTTGGCCACGAGGGGTGGCGAGGCCTGTGGTGCTGATCGATTCACCCGGCTATGGGGAGTTGGTAGCGGTGGGAGAGACGGTAACCATCCACGCCGTGGCCCGTGACGAGGCAAAGGTGACGCGTGTGGAGTTGTGGGTAGATGGACAGTTGCAGGAATCGCAGGCCAGCCTGCTGCCTGGAGGGACTTCGCCCTTTTCGCTTGGAGCCCAGTGGCAGCCGGACTCCGCCGGGACTCATAGGCTGATTGCCCGGGCCTTCAATGCCGACGGTGTGCGTGCACATGCGTCGATCGAAGTGGAGGCCATGGCAGAGGTGGATGCAGACGGGGATGGGGTGGCCGACGAGGCGGATGCGTGTCCGGACGAGCTGGGGTGGAGGGCGTCTGCTGGGTGCGCTGACAGGGACTACGACGGCATCCGGGACACTGAGGACGCCTGCCCGGAGGTGGCCGGTATGCCGGATGGAGACGGGTGCCCTGCACCTAGCGAGCGCGACGGGGATGGGGATGGTGTGGTGGATGGGGTAGATGCCTGTCGGGACGAAGCGGGGGCACCTGTGGCGGAGGGTTGTCCCGACGCGGATGGAGACAGGGTACCGGACGCGGAAGATACGTGCCCCACAGAGCCAGGGTGGCAGGAGAACGATGGCTGTCCGGTGGAAGGTGACGTTGACTTCGACGGCGTAGCCGACGGGGAGGACGAGTGCCCTGGGGAGTGGGGTAGGCCTGAGTACTCTGGCTGCGCCGATGACGATGGGGACGGTGTTGCAGACAGGTACGACGCCTGTATGGATGAGGCAGGGCTACCTGACGCGGATGGTTGTCCTGACCGGGACGGGGACGGCGTCGCTGATGGAGAGGATCTGCGGCCCGAGGAGCCAGGGTTACCTGAGGATCACGGCGCGCCTGAGACAGGTGCCCCGGACAGTGATGGGGATGGGGTGCCCGATGACGTGGACGAGTGTGACCGGGAGGAGGGGTTGCCGGAGCACTTTGGCTGTCCGCCTCCTGGGGAAGCGGACGACGCTGATGAGGATGGCATCGCCGACGACGAGGCGGCGCCCATTGGCCCTTGGGATGGGCTGTTGTTCTACCTACCGCTACGTGAAGTGCTAGTGCCAAAGGTGGAAGTACCCGTGGAGTTCCAGGCGGTGGAGTTCACGACAGGCCGGGACTACGAAAGCATCTCCTGCTACGTGCGTGTTGGTCGCCACGATCCTGTGCATGAGGGACCCTTCGACCCCTTGGGTGAGAGACAGTGGAGCATCCCCGCAAGCTTGGGCACTCTAAACACTGCGTTCGACGACGAAGACTACTTTCCTGTGTATGTGGAGTGCGAGGGCTACCACGAAGGGGAGGTCTGTCGCGATGATGAGTGCATCCCTGAGACGATTCACGACAACCTGGGCGTGTTCATCGGGGGTGATCCCGATCCCGATGATCCAGAATCCGTGGGGTACCCGCTGGGGGAGTGGGATGGACATGTGATCACGGGCAGGTCCGGGAGGGGTGATCCGGACGACTGGTTCCAGGTGAAGTTTCGCATCTGTACTCCTTCGTGCGAAGAAGTGGTGTACCTGCCACCTTTTGTGGAGTTGGTGGAGGTCGGGGCGGAGACACGTCTGTTCATTTTCGAACAGTGGGCAGATGGCATCCCGGAGGATGTCTTTGGGTGGAACGTCTACATCGACGGCAACTATGCCTTTCCTGTGGCGCTGGATAGGGAGAGTGTCTCGGTCGACTATTATGAGCCAGCCTGCGGAGAGACCCGGGCGTTTCAGGCGACGGTCCGGGGGCGCGCGGGGGAATCGCCTCTTAGCGTTCGCGATCGTTGGGAAGGCGAGCCGTGTCCGCGCACCGTACAGGTGGAGTTCTACAGTCTGGAGACCGGCTACTTGGGCGATGATGAATGGAATCATGACGACGTAGGACCCATTTTCGGCCACTTTCGGGTCACAGCGGGCGGCCAGACGTACAGGCTTGAGTTCGACGCTGTCGACCCTGGGAGCTGGGCTTGGGAGGAGACCAGAGGCTATCGGCTGGACCATGGTCGGGAGTACCTGATCCACGACATCTTCCAGTGGATTTGGAGTCGCATGAATTGTATGGGAGGAGGATGCCCGAACTACTACGTTGCTGCCAACAACTATGTCATGGTCGACCTCGGTCCCGATGATGATCTAACCTTCGGGGGGTCGATCTATGACAATGATGACGGCAACCCGAGCGACACGCTCTTCGATGCGGAGTACACTATCCCTGCTGAAGACATCTCCGAGGACACATCGGGCGAGTGCCTGGTCCCGGGCTATTGCGTAATCGAAGACCGCAATATCACTCTCACGGTCCTTCTATCCACTATCGGCTGGTAGGGCGGCGGCGAGCAAACGACCCCAGTGGAATCGCCACCTACTATGTGAAGGTAGAGAAAGTGACAGGCCTCCCCAAGTTTGGCGGCTGGACCACGACGGGCACAGAATACACAGTCTCGGTTGCCTGGCTGGAGTGCGGGCAGACCTACCAATGGGTCGTTGCGGCCGAGGATGCTCTGGGCAACATGGGCCCCTGGTCAACCGGGGCCGAATTCACGGCGGAGATCACCTAGAGTGTAGAACAGGTTGTCAACCTGTGCCATGGGGTGTAGGCAGCGAGCTCGCGGCTGCAGTCTCGGAGGCTGCGGCACTCGAGAGATCGTAGGCGAAGGTTGTTCTCACGCGTGTTGATTCCTCTCTGTACTCCCTGGATGGCGTAACGAAGGAGTGTAGGAAGATGGGAAGAACAACGGCGATCGTGGTGGTTCTCCTGCTGGTTCTGTGCTGTGTTGCGGTCGCGATTGGCGGCTTGTTGTATCTTTGGCGGCCGGGATCTGTGACCAAGCCGGTGGTGCTGATTGGCTCACCCGGCCAAGGCGAGGAGGTGCGAGTGGGCGAGGCGGTTTCCATCCACGCCATCGCCCGTGATAGTGCGAAGGTGGTGCGGGTTGAGTTCTGGGCGGATGGGGAGCTACAGGTAGCCCAGAACAGTAGCTTGGCTGGAGGTATTTCGCCTTTCCCGCTAGTGGCCGTGTGGCGACCGGCGTCTGCGGGCACTCATACTCTCAGTGTTCGGGCGTTCAACACAAACGACGCCCGGTCGTACGCCTCGATCAGCCTGGATGCCGTGGGAGTGGCGGACAGCGATGGGGATGGCGTCTCCGACGAGAGTGACGCATGTCCGGATCAAGCTGGATTCGGTACCTCAGGCGGCTGCCCCGACGACGACGGGGATGGTGTCCCAGACGCGGACGATGCCTGCCCCGACGAAGTGGGTGTGGCCGAGGCTGAGGGCTGTCCCGAGGCGAGCGAGGGGGACCAGGACGGGGACGGGATTCTGGACGAGAACGACGCCTGCCTGGATGAGCCTGGCCCAGCGATGGCCGATGGTTGCCCCGATGCCGATGGGGACGGCATAGCCGATGCCGGCGATGCTTGTCCTGGCGAACTGGGCCTGCCCCAGCATGACGGCTGCCCTGTAGAGGGGGATTCTGACGGCGACGGTGTTAGCGATGAACTCGACGAGTGTCCAGAGACGCCGGGCACGAGCGAGCTCAATGGTTGCCCAGACCTCGACGGCGATGGCGTCGCCGATGGAGATGACCATTGTCCGCATCAAGCGGGGTTGGAGGAGTCTGACGGGTGCCCTGACACCGATGGAGATGGGGTCGCTGACCCTGACGATCTTCGACCAGAGGAGCCCGGTCGGGCGGAAGACCACGGCGCACCGGACACCGGCGCTGAGGATAGCGACGGGGATGGCCTCACAGACGATGTCGACCTCTGCGATCATGAGGAAGGTCTCCCCCGACACGATGGTTGCCCGCCGCCTGAGGAGGGGGAGGATCTCGATGGCGATGGCACATCGGACGAAGACGAGGCGCCTGATGGTGTGATGGACCCAATCCCAGGGTTCCCTGTGGAGCCCGAGCCAGCCATCGTGGAGGTCGAGGGGCTGGAGTTCCGTTTGGGCCAGCAGTATGACGGGGTCATCTGCTACATCGGGGTCGGTGACTACTACGAGCAGTACGGTCCGTACGAGCTTGAGGGCGGAACACGCTGGGACATCGCCACGGACTTGGGCGGTGAGAACAGCGTGGTCGTCGAAACACCGGAGGATGAGCCCCTCGAGGTGTTCATGGAATGCGAGGCGTACGTTGGGGAAGAGCCGCCCTTGAACCTGGGGACGTATCGAGAAGCGCATGACCCTGAGGTGTGGGATGGCCGCACGCTGGGAGGGCGATCGGAGCGAGAGGAGGAACCTTTCGGCGCGACCTTCTTGGTTGACTATCGCATTTGTGAGGGTTCGTGCGAGGAGTCACCTCTCCCAGCCCCCTACGCTTGGCTGGTGCCGACGTGGGTGAACGAGGAACGCGTGGACACCCAGATAGCCTGGAGTTGGGAAGGGGACGAGGAGGCCATAGATCACTTCGGCGTGAGCTATCTCTGCGATGGCTACCGTGGCGCTCAGCTTAGCGCCTCGCCCGACGATCGCCGGATTTCGGTTCACTGGATTGACCCCAGGTGCAACGAGACGTGTGAGTTCCACGTCGCCGGATATCAGAGGGGTGGGTTGATGCTCACGCCCCGAAGCAACACGGTGGTTTGGAATGGGGGCGAATGCGCGCGCGGGCGCACCGTGACCGTCGAGTTTGAGTGGCTCAGGCCGATCCCAGCCGTGGATGGAAGGGGTCCCATCTACGGCGAGTTGTGGGCCAACGAGGAGGTCCTCTCCTTTGATGGCGCCGGTGAGGCCTACTGTGGCTTCTACGACCAGGAGTGCGGTTACTATTTGCACGGACACTGGGTCACGCCGCCGCGAAGCTACTCGATGGCGGTGCGGGTGGGGGACCTCTTCCACGACATCCTGGGACTGCATTCTCGCTGCGGGAGCTGTAGCTACGCGGCTCCATCTACTACCTACGCCATGGTCCCTCTGCCCGAAGGGGACGATCTGACCATCGGGTTCGATATCTGGGAGTATCATCTCGAGGGCGAAGATGTCCAGCTCTGCAGTGCTCAGACTACCATCGAGTACGATGAGCTTCGTGAGACTGACTACTACGTGTTCCCGAGCTACGATTTGGTGGTGCCTTGTCGCGTGGACGTGAACATGCACGTATGGGACTGGATCGGAGGCTAGGTGCCGCTGGAGGGCGCGTAGGCGCCAGAGCTGCGTCACGTGACCTGCCGCCCGTGGCTGTGCAGGGCAGGAGGGCATCAGCGGCAACGAGGAGTCTCTGCCTACCCACGCGGCGCTGATAGGTGCCCATCATCTTCGGCCCCCCCGCTTGACGTGTCTTCTACCTTGCGCTATACTACCGCTCAACCCCTAGAGATCCCGGTTTCCGAGACGCTCATTCTGCTTTGAGGGCCGACTGGAAGGTGGCTTCTGCAAGGCCATGCTGCTTGTTCTACGTCAGAGCCCTGGACGAGGAGGTGCATAGTGAGACGATGGCAGAGATCCTCGATGACGATTCTTCCCCTGGTCTTGCTGGGTGTGATGGCGGTGGCTCTCTCGTGCGCCCCGATGGAAGCCGGACCCCGAGCGTGGATCGACTGGCCCTCAGATGGATTCGAGACCGACGTGGGCACGACAGTGACCTTGATCGCCCACGCTTACGCCGAGGAAGGGGTGGCCGAGGTCCAACTCTCGGTAAATCGGCAACCGTACAGAGTGGTTGCGCCTGACCAGGCTGGTGAGCAGTTCGTCGAAGTGTCCGCAGAGTGGTTCGCCGACGAGGCAGGCACCTACCTGCTCTCGGTGACTGCACTGGACGTGAACGGGCTGGCGAGCAACCCGGCGAGTGTGACCGTGTCCGTGACCGGCGAGGGTCCGGAGCTCATTGTCACACCTGGGCCTGAGGAGACTCCGCCTCTGACTACCCCAACGACGGAGGAGCCAGCCGCTACCCTGGCGCCAAGCGAGGCGCCGGCACCACCCACAGCCACTGCGCCTCTGCCCACGGCGACGCGACCAGCGCCCACGGCGACCCCGTTGCCCCCCAGGATAGTGTCGTTCGAGGTGGACCGTAGCCAGATCACCGCTGGCGAATGCGTCCGGTTCAGTTGGCGTGTCGAGGGGCAGCCTACCGCGATCTACTTCGACGGGGATGGTGTAACCTCTCCGGATTCCAGCGAGCAGTGTCCCACAGCCACGAGGGCGTTCGAGCTGCGCGCGGAGGGTCCGAGTGGAGTGGACGTTGAGAGCATCACCGTGGTGGTGGTTGAGCCCAGCCCCACACCGGATACTGTGGGGCCAGCAGCCCCATCGTTGATCTCGCCTGTTGGGGACGCGGAACAGGACTGTGGTGCTGTGACCCTGCGCTGGCGGCGAGCGAACGACCCCAGTGGAATCGCCACCTACTACGTGAAGGTGGAGAAGGTGACCGGGACCTTCAAGTCGGGGGCCTGGACCACGACCGAGACCGAACTCATCATCCCGGCTGCCTGGCTGGAGTGTGGGCAAGGGTATCGCTGGGCAGTGCGGGCTGAGGATGGTGCCGGCAATCTTGGTCCGTGGTCGGACTGGGGCACGTTCTCCATGAGCCTCACCTAGTGCGGGGAGAAGCCACGACCTCGACCTCCGGTGCGAACCCAGCAGGTTGGCCGTTGATACCTCGCAGGTTGCGACAGTTGAGAGCTGACGGGGCCAGAGCTGGCTGAGCTTTCGTCCACGACTCTCGGTAGTACGCCAACGGTGGTGCCACAAAGGAGGATTGGTTGATGCGAAGAGCAGTGATCATCGTGGTAGCCCTTCTCCTAGTTCTGTGCTGCTTGGCGGCCGTGGCAGGAGGGGTGGCCTACTTCTATTACGTGCCGGCCGTAGAGGCAAGGCCCGTGGTTTTCATCAGTTCACCCACCTATGGTGGGCAGGCGGAGGTGGGAGAGAGCATCATTGTCCAGGCCGTCGCCCGCGATGAGCGAGCAGGAGTCGTCCGTATCGAGTTGTGGGTGGACGGCGGGTTGGAGGAAGCCCAGCGGAGCATCATCCCTGGAGGCATCACTCCCTTCCCACTGCTGGCCAACTGGCGGCCCCTCTCTCCTGGCACTCACACGGTGATCGTCAGGGCCATCAATGCCGAGGGCGCTCGGTCCCAGGCCTCGGTGAATATGGAGGCCGTGGAGCTAGCGGATCTAGACGGCGATGGGGTGGCTGACGAAGCCGACCTCTGTCCAGATGAGGCTGGAGCTGAGTCCGCCGACGGCTGCCCTGACCGGGACAGCGATGGCATCCCGGACGCGACAGATGCTTGTCCCGACGAAGCGGGCCTACCTGAGGCCGACGGATGCCCGTCCCCCAGCGAGAGTGATGTCGACGGCGACGGTATACTCGATGGGGGCGACGCCTGTCCCGAGGAGGCGGGGCCGTCTGCAACTGGCGGGTGTCCCGACCGCGACGGAGACGGCGTGCCCAACGCTGAGGACGCCTGCCCTGCTCAAGCAGGTCTACCTGAGCATGATGGCTGTACCGTGTCTGGGGACTCCGACGGCGATGGTGTGACGGACAGCGCGGACGCCTGCCCGGAGGAGTGGGGCCTACCTGAACTGGATGGCTGTCCCGACCGTGACGGCGATGCGGTGCCTGACGGCGACGACGCCTGCCCCGACCAGTGGGGCTTGCCCGGATTTGATGGCTGCCCGGACACGGACCTCGATGGTACCGCTGACCAGGACGACGTCCGGCCCGATGATCCCGAGATAGGTGACGACTTTGGCGGCATCGGCGGCGACGCTCCGGACAGCGACCGAGATAGCATCCCCGACGAGTTCGACGAGTGCCCCGAAGAGGAAGGCCTGGTCGAGCACGACGGCTGCCCACCGCCGGACGTGGACGACACTGACGGTGACGGCACCGACGACACAGATGAGCCGTCTGGAAGTGGGCCTCTCGACTGGGATCTAGAGCCCTTCTGGCCGCCTGACGAGCCCATTGAGGCCGGACCCATGGTGGAGTTCCAGGCTCTGGAGTTCGAGATCTTTGAGGACTACGGCCGGGTCTACTGCTACGCAGCGCTGGGGCACGGAGCCGAGGAGAGGTTTCCGGAAGACGACCACGAGTACTTCAGCCCTGGAGACGAAAGACACTTCAATATCGACGAGCACCTGGGCCGCCGGTTCGTGGCCCTGGGCGAGGATGAGCCGCTCAGGGTCTATGCGGACTGCTATGCTCTCGTTGGCATCCTGGGACAGCAGACCCTGGTGGACCTGGGATCCTTCGAGAGTTTCCACGACCAAGTGGATTGGGATGGCCACATGATCGAGGTGTTCTCGGATCCGGGGCCGGAGGGTGACTACTTCCGCGTGCAGTACCGCATCTGCGATGGATCGTGCGAAGAGGCGCTCTTCTCGGCGCCCCTACTGGCCCCGGTAGGCCTTGGGTATGGCGACGAGGGTCCCTTCACCTTGAGGTGGAGGTGGGATGGGGACGAGGATCGGATCACGGGGTTCAAGATCTACGTCAATGGGAGCTTCTGGAGGAGCGTGGGTCCAGACAGCAATTCATTGGACATCAGCGAGCTTGCTCCCGCTTGCAGCGAAAGGCTGGAGTTTCAGGTCACGGTCTACAGCGGGTCGACAGGGGTGCCGGACCACGAATCGCCTCCCAGCAACCGCGAGGCATGGGAGGGCCGGGGATGCCAGCGGACCGTGCGCGTTACCTTTCAGTCGCTGGAGACCTCCGGCATGAGCCGCAGGGCAGGGCCCATCAGTGGCACCTTCAGTGCCAACGATGAGACGCTCCTGCCTGATTGGAGGTCGGACCCTCCGACCTTCGACTCGACGGACGACACAGAGAGATACCTGGACCCCGGCTACACCTACGATCTGGCCGGACTATTCGCCGCTATCGAGACGGAGGCGGCGTCTTGTGTTGCGTATAGCTGCACGGACAACTACGCTCCCCAGGTCACCCACGTAGAGGTCGAGTTGGGTCCCCACGACAGTTTGACCTACGGCGGTCGCATTTTCGGCGGCGACGGGATGATCTTCGATGGCTGGGACACCATTCTCCCGGGCCAGATCATCCCCGGTCCCCACAGCGTTGTGGACCGCGGCATCGAGTTGACGGTCTTGATAGACGTGTTGGTCGGCCCCGAGGCCGGCGACAGCCCCGATCTCGTGATCAGCGACATCACTTTGGACCCTGGCACCAACCAACTGCGCGTCGAGGTGTTCAACCGTGCAGCGTTCCTGGAGAACGAAACTGTCACCTTCCGCGCCGAGCGCCTTGATGGGGAGTTCCTCGACACCGTTACCTGGCCCAACGTGAGTATCGCCCCCGGAGAGAGTCAGCTCCTTCGCACTGCCCTGGTCTTCGATTCCTTGCCCATCTATGACCTGCGGCTGATCCTGGACCCCGAGAACACCATCGAGGAGACGGAGGAGGGCGAGCTCAATAACATCTACGAGACGCCGGTGCTGATGCGTGTGGAGTTCACCGAGTTGGCTGCTTATCCTTGTGAGACCACCGGCGTCGATTCCGAACAGTGGTTCTTGCTCTTTGCTGGCTATGGCCCGTCCTTGCGGGAGGTCCAGTGGGTTGGCGGCGCGCGAAGGTATCCCTACAGCGGTACGGCCTGGCTGGACCTCTATCTAGATGCCGGCGGCGAAGACCCCGACTGGTGGGCGCACTGGCACCCCAGCGAGGAGGAGCCAGCCCGGTTCGTCGTTGAGTTCGAGATGCCGCCAGACGAGAACCTCTACATCATGGCCACTGGGTACGAGGATGACTTTTGGGACGATGACTTCTTGGGCCGTATCGATGCGGAGTATGGCCCGGACGTGAACTACGGGCACAGTGACGAGATACACCGCGAGCAGTCGCCCAATCAAGGCTGCGATGAAGCGGCGCCGATCTCATGGGACTACTTTGGTATGGAGCTCTGGTGGCGTATCACCAGGGTACATTAGTCCACTTGTCGTGCTGAAATAGCCCGCGTTTGGGTTTCCACGCCTTTCCCGCTGGTGGCCATCTGGCGGACGGCGGCCCCGGGCGCTCATATCATCAGTGTCAGCGCGTTCAACACAGACGACGCCCGTGCGCGCGCTGCGATCAGCTTACATGCCGTGGGGGTGGGGGATGGGGATGGCGGACTCGGCGTAGCCTATCTGGGGCGTGATGGTAGGCAGCACCCGGTCACGCACTCCTACGCCCACCCCGATCCCGATCGGCGACGCGGTTGAGGATGATGACCCGCCCAACCACTCGTCCATCGACATCAACGAGTCCCAGGGCCGCACGGTTGACCTTTACGGCGACGAGGAAGTGGTGCATCTCTGGGTGTGGACTGGCCTGCATCTGGAGGTGCTGACCCACAGCCTTGGCGGTCTCGCCCCCACCGCTCTGGAGATCCCCACCTGCGGTGGCACATGGAGGGACACCGGTGGCAGCGAAGCCCGCGTCGAATGGACCTCGGTCTGCGACGAAGTAGTCGCCGTGCGCATCTGGTCTACAAATCGCTACCACGGACCAGGCGAAGCCTATACACTATCGGTGAGCCACCTACCCTGAGACGCAACACCGACGTGTCTGTGCCCCGCTCCACGATCCCGCCTCTTCCCTGGAACCAGGGCGCCCGGGCAACGGCTGTAGCCAAGAAACGGACTGCAAACTACCGAATTACTCGCATGTCGGGATTGCCTGGCTCTTGGCCCATTCTGAGGGTAGCGGACGCGCTGTCCGCTGCCGGGAACTCGGAGGATGGCTCGAGCCGCTCAACGGGCTAGCGCACGACATGGCGCTGGCACCCCAGCCGCAGCTCCAACCTTCGAGGTCCTCGGGGCAGAACCTGTCACGCGGTGGAATGCCCTTTGATATCAGGGTAAAGGGTTATGAACAGAACCAATAGGGTGGCACATGCGCCGAACACAATCGACGATGTACTCACGCGGAGGATGTCGGACACGTAGACATCCCATAGAGCAAAGAAGCGAACCCTCAGATTAAACTCGGTTACGAAGACTACTGCCCAAAGGACAGGAATCAAAGCAAATCCGGTGGAAATCCTGACAAGGCTCTTGCTGAAACTGCTCCAGTGCGCTTGGAGTGCGTAGCCGAGAGCTACCTGGAGCAATAGGGATATCGCCAGTGAAAAGATGGCTGGCGGGAACGAAGAGTCAAGGAATAGCTCTCTCCCAGGATGAAGAGGGGTGTTGAGGAATGGGTCGGGGTCGGGGAATCCATTTCGCAGGACGAAGACTCCAGAAAGGGCGAAGGGCGTTGAGGCTATCAAGACAGTACACAGAAGACGCGCATACTTGATGACTCGAGTGTGCTCTTTTTTCATCATGATACGATCTCCTTCTCGTAGTGCATCGAGGTGTTGCTCGATGGAACTCGTGACCAGATCAGCCAAGAGGCGAGACCACAACGATGCAATGCCCACCATCCCTTTCTGCCGATACGAATGCCGGCATAAGTCGCGGTAGGCTTGGATCATCAGCGGGCCGTACTCACGACGGTACGCTCGGGGATAGATGAACAACAGGAGGCGGTACAGTCTCTCGGAAGCAGATAGAACAGCGGCAGACGGAACGTGCAGCATCACACGACCTCCTCACTACCGACAATACCCTTGCTTTGCGCGACGTTTACCAGGTCGGATAGGCGCTGTGCTTCGGCGCCAAGTATACGCCGGCCAAGATCGGTGAGTCGGTAATAGCGACGTCGCTCATCATCATGCTTTGGATCGGGCCGCTCGTCCGACTCCTCGATCAAGTCTGCCGAAATCATGCGCTTGATCGAGCCGTAGAGCGTGCCTGGTCCCATCCGGATCTGGCCTCTCGTCATGGCCTCCGCTTCTTGCATGATGCCGTAGCCGTGCCGTTCCTGATCGGCCAGTGAGAGAAGGATGTGAAACACCGCCGAGGTTAGGGGCAAGTGCTCGTCAATCTTTGGGGCAGAGTTGGTCATAGAATGCTCCTCTTTGCCGATCTACATCCGGGGCAGATATATCTGCTACAGATATAGTATAAGACATCTGAGCCCTTTTGTCAAGAGGCAGACGAGGATTGCGTGTAGAGCAGATTGACCAGATAGCGTGCCCATGACGTTTCTGAAAGGTACTCTAACGAGCAAGAGACTGAGGCATTTTTGCCGATGATGCCCTTCCACGTCTACGGCGTCTCCCATGATGCAGCTTCTTCCTGGAACAGGGGTGGCTGGACTGCGACCTCACCAGAAACGAGTAGACAATGACCGAGATCTCTGATTGTCGCACCTGCCTTGTTTTTGGATCGTTCTGCACAGGTGCCACCGAGGGAGCGGAGTGCTGCCGGGCACTCGAAGGGTGGCTCTAAGCGCTCAACGGGCTGGCGGTCTGTCTCTGGATTCTCGTACCGGCCTCCTCCTGATGTGGCTGTCACCGTCGGCGGCCGCGCCGTTGAAAACGCTTCCTCTACGTGCTACAATCTGCCTGCAACAGGCGCTCTGTCTTGCGTGTGGGATCGATGCCCGGCACCTCACGTCTCGTCTTGATGGGTGGCGTGGTGCGGAGAGGTTCAGCGCGGGAGCACGTGGTTCAGCGCACGAATGCTTCGTGGGGGGAGTCTCGATATGCCACAGCTCGTCGAAGGTGGAAAGCACACCTATGGTTGGTCTGTAGTGAGCGAAGCTGGGAGGATCGCCATACCCCAAGAGGCGATGGATGAATATGGTTTCAGCGAGTACGACAAGGTCATCCTGATGAGTGGAAGCCGCCGCTCTGGCGGCTTTGCCATGTCCACCCCGGGGCTGCTGGCGGGATCTCCACTGTCTGCAGTCCTGGATGGCTTCTCAAGGCTTCGCACGTTTCAGATGCGCGAGGCAATGGTGGTCAAGGCAGGGGGCAGGTCCTACTGCTGGGCCACGATTGAGGAAGGGAGCTACATCACCCTGCCCTTGGATACATTGAGGGAGTACCAGGTCCTCCCAGGGGACCGGCTGCTCACGGTGAGAGGCAGTAGTCTGGCCCTCGGGTTCGCCGTGAGGGGATCCGTCGTTGATGAGGCGGCGACGCATCCGGAGCTGGAAGTCTTCGACTAGCGGCAGGGGAGCCGCGCGGCTGAGCAGCCACGAATCCCAGCCGACCACCATACTCCAGCGGGCCGCCACCCGATGCGGTGATCTGTGTTGGTGCCTTCAATCTCTGTGGGCTGCCCAGCGCCAAGACCCTCCAGGGCCTGCGAGACACCGGTGCTTCTCTGCACAGGACTGATCTCCAGGGAACCATACTCATCGAAACGGACGGCACTACCTACTCCGTGGACCCTCAGCGAGGCGCTCTGGTGTTCCTGCCCGTTGGCCTACGCGCCTGGCCCGCCGAGTGAGCGTAAGTGGTGGATGCGGGCTGAGCGCGAGCCGTTTGAGATCGTACGGCTGTCCTCGACACCACCCTTGGCTCGTGCTATAATACGGCCACGCTTTGCCGCTTGCGCACAGTTGCCCGTAGCGCACCGCTGCTTCGGTCGCACGACAGGGGCGAGATGCTCACCTGCTTCTATCTATCCCTACTCATTCTCGGCGGCGGCTATATTGCCATCACCTTCCTCGTTGGAGAGTTGGTGGGTTTCCGCGCGGCCGTCGGCCGCCCCATAGAAGGCGTCAGCGACGGTATGGCGGAATCGCTGAGCAGTCTTGGCGACGCGTTGGAGGGTTTGCTCAGGGCCGAATCAATGGCTGGCGTTCCAGGGCGAACTGATACGTGACGGCGAGGCGGAATTTCCCTCCGCCAGCAGTTGCGAAGGAGGATAGGACCATGAAAGCGCGGATTCTATCAGCGTTCGTTGCCGTGATAGGGTGCTCCTCGGTGCTCGCGTTGGCCGTGGCGGCCCAAGGACTGAGATCCGACGGAGTTTCGGCCGAGAGTGGTCCGCCACTCGACGGGTCAAGAGATGTGAGGTTGGGGTCAGAAGACAATCTCTCGCCAACAAGCGCAGATGTACCTATCGGCGCTCCCAGCGCACTGGTGAACGGCGTGACCTGCGACGACGCTGGTAACTGCTGGTTTGCTCACTGGAACGGTCTCTCCGTTCGATCCCCCGGTGGGCAGTGGACGGATTTCTCCACCGCGGACGGACTCGCTCACAGCTACTGCTGGGACGTCGCAGTCGATGACTCAGGATTGGTGTGGGTGGGCCATCACTTTGTGGGCGTCAGCGTGTTGGACTACAACGGGACGCTCCGCAACAAGAACGATGACACCTGGCTCACCTTCAGGCCCGCCGACGGTCTCAAGAGCGATCGTGTGCAGACGGTGGAGATCGCCCCTGATGGGCGTGTATGGTTTGGCCTTGGGACGACCCAGTATCGCATCGCCATCTTGGACTACAAGGGCACGCCCTTCAACAAGGCCGACGATCAATGGCTCAGCTACGACGATGATGATTTCGGAGACGCGGCGGGGCCCGTGAACGCCATTCTCTTCGACGGGAGCGATGTCTGGGCTGGGACGGATGACGGTTTGGCGCGGAGGACGGGCGGCGCGTGGCAGGTGGTGACTTGGCCAGGGAGTGGTTGCCCATCGTGTTGGCCCGAGTGGCCATATTGGGTCTGGGATCTGACCTTGGACCAGGACGGCCACGTTTGGGTGGCCGACGGTATGTGCGGCGCGGCGGAGTGGGACGGCTCGCACTGGACCGTGTGCGACGTACATGACTCGGGTTGTCCCTTGTCAGAGATCACTGGTTCCGCGGATCCAGGCATGCGTAGCGTTGCCGTCGATGAGTACAACAACAAGTGGTTTGGCACGAGACACAACAGGGGTGTGGCCCGCCTCGATGGGCACGGAGACTGGACCACCTTCACCCAGACGGACGACCCTTGGCTCACAACGAGCGATGTAGAGACGATAGACTTCGACATATTCGGCAACGGGTGGTTCGCCGGAAGTAGCATATCCCAATACGTTGTACCAGGCTCGTCAAGCGGCTATGTACTGGCTAGTTCAGGGGGAACAGTCCATTCGCCCGACCGCCTGGCCAAGGCCGATTTTCCAGCGGGCTCGGTGGATCAAGACACGGAGGTCACCATCACCCCGGCCGGTTCTCCACCCACAGGCCACAAGTTCGCTGTCTACATCTTCGACATGTCAGCGGTCATCAGCGGCACCACGACTGAAGTGACTACCGCCAACGAGCTGTACAGCATGACCGTGAGATATACGAGCCACACGAAGCGGGCCGCTATCGAGGATACTATCGGTCTATACTCGTGGGACGGGAGCGACTGGGTGGACGAGGGGGGCACCCTGGACACAGAAACCAGGGAGGTTAGCGCCACCCTTGACCACATGACCTACTTCGGGCTGTTGGGCGATTCGCATCTGGTGTACGTACCGGTCACGCTGAAGAGCTACTAGCGCTACTCGGGGCTCCTGCGCCAAGTTCACAGGACCACAAGTGCCCTGAGCGGGGCTGGTGCGATCCAGTGGTGGAGGGATGGCGGTGTGTTGCCTGATCCGGCAGGCGACCTCGACACCGGCCCCGTCACGTGGTATAATCCTTCAACTCTTCGCCCGCTGGGCGGTGCAACCTAGGGATCGTCGCTGCTTCTCTCTCCAGGAACAGGTGAAATGCTGACCTGCTTCTACCTATCTCTGCTCATCATCGGAGGCGGCTACATCGCCGTCACCTTCCTCGTTGGTGAGTTGGTTGACTTCGGTGAGGACGTCGGCCACGTCATAGAGGGCGTCAGCGACAGTGCCGCGGAGGCCTTGAGCAGCCTCGGAGAAACGCTGGAGGGCGTCCTTGGCGGCGCTGAAGCTGCCGATGTCGACCTGGGCGAAATCGAGCTGCCCGAAATCGGCGAGATCGGACTGGAGCACGAAGTCGAGGGCCCCAGTCCCTTCTCTCTACGGACCGTAGCCATGTTCGCCGTTGGCTTTGGGGCCGGGGGACTGATCGGGAAGGGCCTGGGTTTCTCCGATGCCGTCAGCCTGGCGCCGGCCAGCGGCGTGGCCCTGATGACGGCCAGTGGGATGTGGCTCTTTCTCCGCTTCCTGTATGGGGAGCAAGGTTCGACGTCCATTCAGGCCACCGACTATCTGGGCCTGGTGGGGCGGGTGATCATCGCTATCCCAGAGGGCAAGCCGGGCCAGGTGGCTCTCGTGGTCAAGGGCCAAAGGATGAACGTTCCAGCACGGTCTGAGGACGGCTCGCCCATCCGCACCCATACTGAGGTCGAGGTTCTCGGTATGGAGGGCGGGATGGTTGTGGTCAAGAGATTGTAGGTCGGGGTTTGCAGCAGAAGGAGGTAGCTGAGGTGGGTATCATCGAGGGTTTGCTGGGAGGCGGCACCCTTCTCGTTGCCGTGGCACTCCTCTTCCTGGTAGTTGTTTTCTTGATGGCCATGGCCAGGGTATTGCGGTTCATCAGGAAGGTCCCACCCAACAGGGCGCTCCTGGTATATGGTGTGCGCACGCGCACCAAGGTCACCGTCGTCCGCCGCGTCAAGAAGCTCAAAGCGGGATGGGACGAGTCTTCCCCACCCTCGGACCACCCGGAGATCCACGACCAAGAGTGGGAAGTGCAGACAGAGACCGAGCAGATCACGGTCAACTACAAGATAGTCAAGGGCGGCATGACCATCGTCTTGCCCTTCGTGCACGAGGTGAAGGAACTCGATCTGAGCCTGATCACGCTCGACGTAGCGGTGCACAACGTGCTGAGCAGCAACGCGGTGCCCATCACCGTGGACGGTATCGCGCAGATCAAGATTGGCAGCGATGACACCTCCATCGCCACGGCTGCCGAGCAGCTTCTGGACAAGACTTCGGAAGAAATCCAGTACGTGGCCATCCAGACGCTCCAGGGCCATCTGCGTGCTATCATCGGTCTGATGACGGTGGAGGAGGTCTACAAAGACCGGGAGGCCTTCGCCCAGAGGGTCTTGGAAGTGGCGGTTGACGACTTGGCGGGTATGGGTCTCCAGATCGTCTCCTTTGCCATCAAGGAGATCGGCGACGACAAGGGCTATCTGGAGGCCTTGGGTCGGCCGGAGATAGCGGCCAAACTACGCGACGCCAGGAGGGCGGAGGCCCAGGCCGACCAGGAGGCCACTGAGAAGGAGCAGGAGGCAGAAAAGGAGAAGGCGGGATACACCAAAGAGGCCAACGTGGCCAAGGCCAAGTACGACACTGAGGTGTCCCGGGAACGGGCTGTCGCGGAAAGGGCCCAGGCGATCTCTCTGGCGGAGCAGGACAAGACGCTGGAGCAGAGAAAAGCCGAAGCCGCCCAGGCAGCGGCCGAGCGTCGCGACAGAGAACTCGATGCCGAGGAGCGCCGCCCGGCTGACGCCTCCCTCTACCGGGCTGAGCAAGAGGCCTCGGCGACCAGAGCCAGGGGTTTCGCCGGAGCTGACGTGGACAGGAAGACGGGTGAGGCGGAGGCCGCGGCCAACAAGGCCAGGGGTCTCGCGGGCGCGGACGTGACCAAGGCACAGTTGCTGGCTGAGGCCGAAGGTAGACGGAAGCTCGCCGAAGCGCTCAATGCCTACAAGGCAGGTGCCCTGCGGCTGGTGCTGGGGCAGGCGCTGCTCGAGCGCATCCCTGAGGTGGCCGACTCCTTCGGTGAAGCCTTTGCCAACATCGAGCAGATTCGGCTCATCGAGATCGGCGGCGCTGGTGCCCGGGGCGAGGGGGTTGAAGGAACGGTGGAGCGGTTCCTGGATACCCTGCCCAACACCCTGTTCAAGTTCTTGCAGGGTACCTCTGCATTGCTGGGTGGGCCTATAGACGACCTGGTGGCGGCCTGGATCGTGGACGAGGCCGAGAAGCGAGGGGTTGAGGTAGCCCCGGAGCAGCAGGAGGCCATCCGGGAGATGGTCGCGGCCAGAGTCGCTGAGGTAGAGGCGGAGTCGGAAGCAGACGACTCCGTTGCGGCAGAGCCCATGCCAGAGACCGAGACCCAAGGTGAGGGAGAAAAGGCCGCTGGCGAAGCGGAGGACGAGCCGTCGCCGGCTTCGGAGACGGAAGAGACAGAAGGGTGACGGGAGGATGTCCACTGAACGAAGGAGAGCACTTCGCAGAGATGCTCTCGGAACTGGCACCTCTGCTGGCTGATCTGCCGCGAGGGTCCAGCCAAGAGATAGTCGACTTGTTGTCCAACATGGCGCGGCTAGAGCATGACCTTGGGCGCGCCAGGAGGGAACTCGAGCGCAAGCTAGCGCTCTTCGAGGCAGAGCAGATCATCGCTACGGGAGGATAGGGCGTGCCCGGGCAGTCTGCATCAAACCGTCCGCGAGAGGTGCCATCCAGGGGCGGCGGGTGCGCGGGCAAGGAGACCAAGTCTGGGCCTGTGAAGCAGACGGAGATGGCGCTGAGAGTCCAGGCAGTGGGACCGTGGGGCACAAATGCCCATGCGCTAGTGTGCTCCGTGACCCTGGAGAGTGTCCTCATCGATCCTGCCGCGGAACCCAAGGCACTGCTGTCCATGCTTGGGAACAGCAAGGCGGTCGCTATCCTGATCACCCATGCCCACCCGGATCACATTGGCGCTCTCGAAGAGATGCGAGACGAGCTACAGGTCCCGGTGATGGCCCATCGTGGTGGGGGAGACCTGATGGCTGACCGTTGGCTGGAGGATGGTGACGTCGTGGAGGTGGGTGAGCACAGTCTACGGGTCTGGCACACGCCTGGACACACCGATGACCAGGTCTGCTATGCCATCGAGGATGACCACCGGGTTATCGTCGGCGACACCATCTTCGAAGGCGGCCCGGGACACACCTCTTCACCTCATGCCTTTCAACTGACCCTGCGAACCCTGCGCGACGTGATTCTCGCTTGGCCGGACGAAACCGTGTGCTACCCTGGCCATGGGCCGTCCTTCCGTCTTGGAGACAAGCGCGCTGTTGTTGAAGCCTTCCTCTCTAAGGACCACGAAAGCTTCTTCGGCGATGCCACGTGGGAGATGTAGACTAGTAGCGCTTCAGGCTGAGAGGCATCCAGAGGAACTCGCATCCGTTGCGTACTGGGGCGGAGAACTCCGAAGTGTTGCCGCTGGTGTCTGTGGCCGTGGCGGTGAGGTTGGGGTAGGTGAACATGCCTGATGGCAGCGTCACCATCCACGTCCCGCCGCCGCTGACCTGGTCCTCACCGTGGAACTGGCGCCCTTGGCCGTCATAGTCGGAGAACACCCTTATTGTGCGGCCTACGAGCGCGGTGCCGCCGGCTGAATTACAGCTGGGCGTCGTTATCGAGGGCGGCAAGATGCCGCCGTTGCCTCCATTGGTGAGATAGATACCCAAGTCACCGTTGCTGTGGATGGGGTGCGCTGTGATGGTGTTGCCGATGCTGGCAGCGCCGTCTACGCGAACCCCCCAGTTGGTGTTGTACGCTATGGTGCCTCCTGTGTAGTTGTGGTGAGCGGCGTTGCCCATGAAGACGCCTATGGAGTTCGGTACAGCATCGAGCCCGTTGAGAGCGGTACCGATGTAATTGCCGATGATCCGGTTGTAGCAGGCGTCGGCCTCGATCGCTATCCCGGTCTGGTTTCCAGAGATGACGTTGCGCTCTCCAGAGGTGAGCCCTCCAATCATATTGTCGTGAGCCTCCTCAAGGATCGAGATGCCATTCCAGTCATTGGGTACCGCTCCCGTGCCGTCGGCGTTCGTTCCCACGTAGTTGCCTACAACTTTGTTGTGATGGGCATCGTCGCCCCAGATCTCGACCCCGTAGTAAACGTTGCCGGAGATGATGTTGCGCTTCTGCGCCGTCGTTCCTCCTATCGTGTTGTCGTGCGCTCCGATGATTTGAATGCCGCCCTGGGTATTACCTGCTGCGGCCGTGCCTTCATAATCTATCCCTATGTAGTTGCCGGAGATCGTGTTGTATCCCGGATCCCAAGGTGGTCCTACGTCACATATGGTCACCCCGTGCACGCACTCATTGATAACGAAGCCTGTGATCGTGTTGTACCGCGACCAAATCTTGAAGCAGTCGTAGCTACCAGAGCCGTTGATCACGATCTCCGGCCCGTCGGGGTTGGTCTCTGGCTGACTGGTCCCATTGACGAACGTCCCGCCGGACATATCGTTGAGAGGAGGCAGGGCACCATACGTGGAGCTAAGGGTGATGGTGCACACGACGCCGTCGCAGCCGGGGTCGTCGTCCGGTATGATGATATGGATGTAGTCGTCGCCAGCATGAGAGTTGGCGAGGGTGATGGCCTCCCGGAGAGTGCAGTGGCTCGCATCGCAGGTGCCGTCGTAGGTGGAATCGTCCGTGGTGCTGACGATGTAGTGGGGATTAGCACTTGCGCGTCTCACGTGACCAACCGGCGCCGGAAGGCCCAGCACCACTGCCAGAGTCGTCACAGCCAATCCGTATTTCCTCATCTCTCCCCCTCCTGCTGAGCTCTCATCAGCGCTGTGCTTGCCTGGAAGTTGCAGAGGTGACACGAAAGGAGCGTCTCGTTCTGAGAGCGTGGGCCGACAATCTGTACGTCGCAACTGGTCAGGAGGAACACAGGGCGACAACCTGGCCTGTTAGTTTCATTATATAACAGTTTCTAGCGCAGGTCAAGCGTTATCTGAAGAGAGTGCTATGGGGAACTGGCTGACAAAGCAGGAGCGCCCCATGTGCCTCGCCGTCGAGTGACATTGCGGGCGGGGCGATGCTTTGTTGCCCTTGGACAGCACCACGAGCTGCGGAGCGGACGCACTGGTCTTGCCTCTTGGCCTTGCCCCGCATCTCTGTGTGGGCTAGACTACACTGACGAGACGTGCCGTACCAGGGCAAGGTGACGCCTTGTGGAGGAATGCAGGTGGAGTTGAGAATCCGCGCGCTGGGCCCCTGGGAGACAAACGCCTATGTCTTGGTGTGTCCGGTCACTGGACAGAGCGTTCTCATAGACCCTGCCGCCCAGCCTGATCTATTGCTGACCGTGCTCGGGGATAGCCAGCCTGTGGCGATTCTGATCACCCATGCCCACCCGGATCACATCGGGGCTCTAGCCGACGTGCGGGCCGAGCTAGCGGTGCCGGTCATGGGTCATCAGGCCGCCGGAAGTCTCACAGTGGATCGCTGGCTCAAGGACGCCGACGTGGTGGAGGTAGGGGCCCACAGGATGTGGGTTCGCCACACTCCGGGACACACCGATGACATGGTCTGCTACGGGGTGGAGGGCGACAACCGAGTTCTCGTCGGTGACGCCATCTTCGAAGGCGGCCCAGGGCACACATCCTCTCCCGAGGCCTTCCAGACTACTCTGCGAACCCTGGGCGACGTGATTCTCGCTTGGCCGGACGAAACCGTGTGCTACCCTGGCCATGGGCCGTCCTTCCGTCTTGGAGACCAGCGCGCTGTTGTTGAAGCCTTCCTCTCTAAGGACCACGAAAGCTTCTTCGGCGATGCCACGTGGGAGATGGGAGAGCTGCAGTCGGGGCGATCGGGCCTGATAGCAGATCGCCTGCGACTCCACTGAGCCGAACTACTCAGGGATGGGCGCGACAAGGTCGTCCCACGTGAACGTCACTGGCGTCAGGTGCGGTGATAGCGGGGAGTCGGGCCCCGGCCGGAAGACGAAGTGAATCAGGCCTGCGTCCGGTTCCGCGTACACCGTTTCCTGACCGATCCCCAGAGGATCCCCGGCTATGGCAAGCTGCTGCATCTGTGGGAGACCAACGATGTTCCCCTCTTCGACACTGGCGGCCATAGCCTCGTAGCGTCGAAGACTGTCGTCCAGGGTGCAGCCGATCTGGTGTCGGGACCGACTTGACAAGGCTCCCGGATTTTGCTAGAATTCGCGACAATGGAGCCGGCGCTGGTGGGACCTGTGGGAGGGTCTTCAGTCTGTGAATCGACGGTCTGCGGCGCCATGCAGGGCAGTAGCAGTTCCTCAAGCCGGTGAGAGCCGGATTCATGATTGCCTCCCGCCACCCGTTTGACGGTTCTTTTGCACTTCGAAACGCAAGCCAGGAAGAGGCCAGTCTACCGTTCCTTAACTGTAGGGTCCTGTGTATAGACAGCTCAAGCAGGGCGATATATAGCGATACTATTGACGGCGCTCTGTGAGACGCACTCCCTCTGCGCGGACAGGAGGCGGAGACGGCAGCCGAGATGAGGGCTGGCGGCAACCGCGCGTGCTATGGCGGCATCCCCGCTGCCGTGTGGCTTCGAAGCAAAGGCTGAGGTTGGCGAAGTCTGTCGAGGCACCAATCCGTAGCTCACCCCAGAAGTGCCGTTGTGCGGCTACTTGCCAGTCCATGGGGGTGCGTCGTCACTGTGGTGAACGAAGGGGAGGAGCTGGGCAGACTGCGATTGCGGCAGCAACTGGCCTGGGCGCAGTGGATGGATGACTTGTTGCCCGCCGCTGGCAACCGGTTCGTTGCTCGGGGCGAACGTTATGTGGAGGCCGGACGCGTGAGCGGGGGCGAGGCAGTGGCTCAGCAGTGCGATCGGATCTGCTGCCGGCCTTGGTGGTCAATCGTTTGTCAGAGTCGGTGTGGAAGTGTCGATACTGGTTGTGATAGCGACGCCACTTGACACGTCTTCTCAGGTCGGCTATAGTACCGCAGCAATACCATGGTGGTGGTTTGGGTTCACGGAAGGAAGCGAAGGAGGGTGATGGATATAGCGCTTTGTCGTACATTCCTCAGCTCACAATCTCAAGCGAGGTGAATTGGGAGTATGCAAGAGATCAGCAGGAGACGGTTCCTAAAGGGGTCAGGGGCGAGCGCAGGCGCTCTTCTTCTGCCTCCACTGATGCCAGGGCGGCAGGAGGTGGCGGCCTTCCCGCTGCACAAGAGAGTCGGCGAATCGCGGACAATCTGTCCATATTGCTCGTGCGGGTGTGGTCTGCTGATTGCGACAGACAGCACGGGACACATCATCAACTCTGAGGGCGATCCGGATCACCCGAACAACCGAGGAGCGCTGGACCCCAAGTCGATTTCCGTTCGTCAGTTGTCCACCAGTCCTCACCGACAGAGCAAGGTCTTGCACCGGGCTCCTGGCGCTTCGGAGTGGCAGGAGGTGACCTGGGAGGAGGCCATCCCCCTGGTCGCCCGCAAGATCAAAGACACACGCGATGCCACTTTCGAAACCACCGATGAGCATGGGGTTACTGTCAACCGCACCAACGGCCTAGCCTTCATCGGGGGCGCCGCGAACAACGATGAGGACTGCTACATCGCGGTCAAGCTGGCGCGCGCGCTGGGCCTGGTGTACGTCGAACACCAGGCGCGTATATGACACTCCGCGACGGTGGCCGGTCTCGGCCCCACGTACGGTCGCGGAGCAATGACCAATCAATGGAGAGACCTCAAGAACGCGGACGCGTTTCTGGTGTGCGGCGCCAATCCGGCGGAGAATCACCCAGCCTCGATGTCCCACATCAACAAAGCGCGCGACGCTCGCGGCGCGAAGTTGATCGTGGTGGATCCCCGTTTCACACGTAGTGCGTCGACGGCCGACATCTACGCCCCCATAAGAAGCGGCAGCGACATCGCCTTCTGGGGCGGTTTGATGAACTACATCCTGGAGAACAACCTCTACCATGAAGAGTATGTGGTGAACTACACCAACGCTTCTTTCCTGATCGATGAGGGGTTCCAGGGCGCGGCCGACTTGGATGGGTACTTCTCGGGCTTCGACCCGGAGACGCAGAGCTACGACCAAGACACCTGGGCATATCAGCAGGATACCGAGGGCAACATCCTCCGGGATGAGACCCTCCAGGATCCCAACTGTGTGTTCCAGTTGCTGAAGAAGCACTACGAGCGATACACAGTGGACATGGTGGAGAAGGTCTGCGGCATGCCGAAGGACAACTTCCTGGAGGTAGCGCAGGCCTTTGCGGCCACTGGTGCGCCGGAGAAGACCGGAACCATTCTGTACGCCATGGGACAGACGCAGCACACCGTGGGTACTCAGAACGTACGCTGCATGGCCATGGTCCAGCTCCTGCTGGGCAACACTGGCCGGCCCGGAGGCGGTGTCAACGCGCTACGCGGCGAGTCCAATGTGCAGGGCTCGACCGACATGGCGCTGCTGTTCCACATCATCCCGGCGTACATGAACACACCCAATGCGGCCAAGCACAGCGATCTCGCCGAATACCTGGAGAAGGAGACACCAACAGGGGGCTATTGGGTGAACAAGCCCAAGTTCCTCATCAGCCTGTTGAAGGCCTGGTGGGGAGATAAGGCCACCCAGTCGAACGACTTCCGCTATGACTTCCTGCCCAAGATCAGCGGCGGGATCAACACCTATGCCTGGATCTCGATGTTCCACGCCATCAACGATGGCACAGTCAAGGGTATGTGGATACTCGGACAGAACCCAGCGGTGGGTGGCCCCAACGCTCGGTTCGAGAGGAAGGCACTGGAGAAGCTGGATTGGATGGTGGTGCAGGAGATAGCACCGACGGCAACCACCGACTTCTGGCGGGCGCCGGACGTGGACCCCACGTCCATCCAGACCGAGGTCTTCCTCCTGCCGGCGGCAGATGCGATGGAGAAGGAAGGAACTATCGTCACCAGCGGTCGCCTCATCCAGTACCGACCGAAGGTAGCCGAGCCGCCCGGAGAAGCACAGGGCGACATCGAGATCATGGATCTGATCTACCAGGAACTGCGGCGGTTGTATGAGGCCGAGGGTGGTGCCTTGCCCGAGGCCGTGCTGGAGTTGAACTGGTCACATGGAGCCGACTTCGACAGCATCTGTCGAGAGATCAACGGCTACTGGACGAAAGACGTCACTGACGAAGAGGGCAACGCCGTGGGTACCGAGGGCGAGATGGTGGCCAACTTCACCAAGCTCACGGACGATGGATCGACAGCCTGTGGAAACTGGATATACTCGGGGTACTGGGTTCCGGCGAATGACGGCGACGGCAACATGGTTACGGCCTGCAAGAGGCGCGGCCAGAAGGACCCGGGCGGCCTGGGCATGAACCCGTACTGGGGCTTCTCATGGCCTGTCAACCGCCGCATCATCTACAACCGATGCTCGGCGGACAGCAGTGGCAAGCCCTGGTCGGAGGACAAGGCGCTCATCTGGTGGGACGAGGAAGAAGGCAAGTGGACTGGATACGACGTGCCAGACTTCTCTGGCACCAAGGGACCTGGCGACGCTGGCTTCAACGATCCCTACATCATGCAACCTGAGGGCAAGGGCCGTCTTTTCGCCGCCAGGAACGAGGGGCCTTTCCCCGAGCATTACGAACCGCTGGAGTCTCCGGTGGCCAACCTGCTTTCGTCTGTGCAGTTCAACCCGGTGGTCAAGCAGTGGGATGTGGATAGAGGTCAGGACGTGGGAGACAACGTCGGCACCTCCGACCAGTTCCCCATTGTGTGCAGCACCTACCGGGTGTGCGAGCACTGGCAGGCAGGCGGCATGTCCGTATGGTTGCCCTGGCTCGCGGAGGCGCAGCCGGAGCCCTTCCTGGAGATGAGTGTAGAACTGGCCCAGGAAAAGGGTGTCTCCAACGGCGACCGGGTCGTCGTGAGTTCGGCTCGCGGCGAGGTCGAGGTGGTGGCCATCGTCACCCCGCGGGTCAAGCCATTCACTCTGGATGGCAAGACAGTGCACCAGGTGGGTATGCCCTGGCACTTTAGCTGGCAGGGGTTGGCGCGAGGTGCCACAGCCAACTTCCTCACCCCGCACGTGGGAGATGGGAACACCATGATCCCGGAGTACAAGGCCTTCCTCGTGGACGTCAGAAAGGCGGTGTGACGATGGCGAATGCGATGCTCATAGACGAATCGAGGTGTATGGGATGCCGCGGGTGCCAAGTGGCGTGCAAGCAGTGGAATGACAACCCCGCAGAGCTGACGGAGAACTGGGGCAGCTACGAGAACCCGCCCGAGTTGTCGGGCATCACCTGGACCAAGGTCAAGTTCACGGAGAAGGTGGAGGGCGACCAGGTCAAGTGGTTGTTCCTCACGCAGGGCTGCATGCATTGCACTGAAGCGAGCTGCGAGGCGGTCTGTCCAACGGGGGCGATCCAACATCACGGCCAGTACGTGCTCGTGGATCAGGATTGGTGTATCGGCTGTGGGTACTGTGTGGCTGCCTGTCCTTTCGATGCTATCCACTCGGTCTTCGAGACGGAGGCGGGCGGCGAGCAGAAGGCCACCGCCAAGAAGTGCACGTTCTGCGTCGACCGGACGAGCAACGGACTGCTGCCAGCCTGCGTGAAGACCTGCCCGTCTGGCGCTCTCTCCTGGGGTGACCGCAGCGACATGATAGCCACGGGCAAGGATAGGGTCGCCGCTCTCCAAGCTGGCGGGTATGCCAGGGCCAACTTGTACGGTGAGGACCAGCTCGGTGGCTTGCACCGCCTGTACGTGCTTGCTGATGAGCCTTCCGCTTATGGCTTACCTGAGGCGCCACGGCATGCGACGTCGAACGTGGCCGGCCAGTGGCTGAGCGGAATCCTGACAGCTGGCATTGTGGCAGCGGTGCCGTTCTGGCTGGTGTTCAAACGTCAGAGAGCGGAGGAGGCCCAGGGAGGGGGGGCAGAACGATGATCTTGACGTGGAAGTGGGAGTTGGTGGTTTATCTCTGGCTTGCTGGGGTCGCGGGGGGAGCGTTCTTCGTGGCGTTCCTCATGGATCGCATCACGCGTGGCAAGCACGAGCAATTGCCCAAGATAGCGATGTTCCTGGGGGTCCCCCTTGTGCTGGTGGGTTCGCTGCTTCTAGTGCTGGATCTGGGCGAGCAGCTTCGTGCCTGGCACCTGTTCACGAGGCTCAGGCTGGGCTCGCCCATGTCAGCGGGGAGCTGGATATTGCTGCTCTACGCCTTGGTTGGCGTGGTGATGATCGCACTGTGGTGGTCCAAGAGCTTCGAGCCAGGCGAACTGCGACTCAGTGTGCTTTCCGGCCTCGCCAGCGTGATTCGGCCCGCCGCGTCCGCGATAGGGATCCTCTCTTGGATCGCGTTCGTGCTCGCGGTGCTTCTGATCGCCTACACGGGTGTCCTCCTAAGTGCTACCAATCAGCCGTTGTGGGGAGGGGTCTTGCTGCTGCCAGCACTGTTCGTGGCCTCGGCCATTTCCACCGGCATGGCACTACTCGTGCTCGTTCTCAGAACGGGGTTTGGCAGGCTGTTGGACCTTCTCTTTGGTGGAGAGGGCGAGCGTGTGCCCGCTGACACTCTGCATGCTATGGGGACCGCCAGTCTTGTCCTGGGGATCGTTGAGCTCGTAGTGCTTGTGGGTTACATAGCTTGGCTGGCGTTCTTCTCGACCGCCGCCGGTGCCCAAGCGATCGGCGTATTGCTCACAGGTCCCATGAGCCTCGTTTTCTGGGGCGGGGTAGTACTGGTGGGGCTAGTCATTCCGCTCGTGCTGGAGTTCGCTTCGTTGAGGGGCCGAGAGATGCTGGTCGGGTCTGTGCTGGCCTCTACGTCCTTGGTGCTTCTGGGCGGACTCTTCCTGAGAGCAGCGGTGCTGCTGGGTGGGCAGATGGTTTGAGGCAACTCTGCCCCGAGTAGTCTACGCTCGGGCCGGTTTCGAGAATTGCGTTGCAGGCCAGGGAGCATCTCCCTGGCCTGTGTCTTCATGGGGGGACTGAGTTCCTCGTCAGGAGAAATGCTGACCCACAAGCACAACGGTTTCAGGCTCCAGGGGAACGAGGTCTTTCCACTCCTTGGCCTGTCGCGCTGCGCCGTTCGCTCCCCACTTGCGTACCACCCGCTCGTCGCTGCAAATGGAGTCCACGAAGGCGCGGTACCTCTGGGTCTCTCCTCCTCCAGCAGTGATGTAGCTGAGGGTGGCCAGGGTGACCAGGCACCTGCCCACACTCAGGCCAAACGTGTCGATCAAGAGTGGCCCTATCTCGGTTTCGATAGCAGTCTCGACATCCATCACACCCTCTCCTGCCGGCACTCGACCGGTATCTCGGCGATGACGGTGGTCCCCTCACCGGGCTGGGAGCGCACCGTCAAGGTACCGCCAGCAAGGTGAGCTCGCTCGAGCATCCCGGTAAGCCCTAACTTGCCCGTGTCCACCAGCTCGCCAGGTCTATCTGGGACTGTGAAGCCTCGCCCATTGTCGCTGACGGTTATCCTCACCACTCCATCGGTGAACTCCACTCTGGTGAGGACTTCCGTGGCCCCCGAATGCTTTCGAACGTTGTTGAGTGCTTCCTGAGCGA
>Ga0315553_10000681_pt1 | contig 29608 bp, 24 predicted proteins | sample SalMarSW160140MG_FD_203099 | JGI IMG/M metagenome (GOLD analysis project Ga0315553, IMG submission 203099) | Salt marsh sediment microbial communities from the Plum Island Ecosystem LTER, Massachusetts, United States - Salt Marsh Sediment SW1601-40 ... | reverse complement strand
ACTTGGTCACCACGCCGCCCGATAATTTCACGCTCGACACGCCCATTGTAAGGCAAGAACCATGAGCATGCTGGCTCTCACGGAACGTGCATTCGGCCTGGCGCTGCCCGCTTTGCTCACCGCGATATTGATCGGCGCCGGCGGGCCGGCCCATGCGCAGAACGAGTCCGTCGAGCTCGACACCTCGGCACGGGAAATCGCCATCGAGCCCGATTTCAACGGCGCCCAGATTGTGATTTTCGGCTCGATCGACAACAGCAAGCAGGCGACCAGCGCATCCGGTTATTACGACATCATTATCGTCATCCGCGGCCCGGCGGAGACCATCGTCACCCGCCAGAAGCAGCGTTTCGCGGGCGTGTGGATCAACGGCGCTTCCCGGATGTTCGAGAAAGTCCCGAGCTTTTATGGGGTTCTCTCGAACCGGCCGATTACGGACATTGTCGATGAAGAAACGCTGCGCCGTTTCGACATTGAATTCAACCCGCAGCCGCTGAAAGAGACGCGAACGCCGCCGGACAAATTCGAAAAGGCACTAATCCGGCTGAAGAACAGGCAGGGGATGTATGTCAAGGCGCCCTTCGCAGTCGTGTTCTTAAGCAAAAGTCTCTTTCGCGCGACGCTCAAGATGCCGGCTCAGGTGCTCGAAGGGACTTACACCGCGCAGATCTACCTGTTCCACTCGGGCAAGCTGCTGAGCTGGGACAAATCGCTGGTTGAGGTCAAGAAGGCGGGCATCGAGCGTTATCTGTACACGCTCGCAATGGACCACCCATGGGGTTACGGCTTGCTGTCCGTTGCCGTTGCGGTAGCCAGCGGGTTCCTCGGATGGACCCTCTTCGGCCGCAATTAGCGCATCGGACCGAAAAGCGGGTACCGGTTTTCGGGTCAATCCGATGCCAAAACAAACAGTTAGAGCGCCGCTTCCGATTCCGATTAAGGGTCCGGCGCTCTAGATCAACCCTCGTTCAAGTGGAATCACTTGGACGAGGGTTGATCTATTTCAAAAGACGAGCGCAACTCCGCCTACGCAGGCCACGGCATGGCAGCGATCAGGCCGCGATTTCTTCCAGAAGCTGGCCCGATGCGACCTGTGTCACACGCCCCGCATTGATGGACCAGACGAACAGCCCTTCATGACCGAGCAGCGAGTCGAAGGCCGAGCCGAGCACATTGGCGCCGGCGGAATATTTGCCCATCGACGGCAGGATCAGCCGCATGCCGTTCGAGACATAGCAGCGCCCGCGCATCACATGGCCATATTCGGAGATCTGCGCGACCGGGTGCATCCGCCCGGCAATCTCATGGCTGACCGGCGCGCGCACGGGCTCATAGCGGAATTTGATCCCGCCGAGCGTCACGTGCGGAAGCACTGTGCCGCCGAAGCATTCGGGGACGGTCTGATCCGGCCCGGCGATCCAGTACCAGTCGCGATCCTCCATCAGGTCGTAGAGCCAATCGGCGTCATGCGCAGAGAGCCGGGCCTCGCCATCGGCGCAAAAGCTGTCACCGAGCGCGATGACGCGATGGGGATCATAACGGTCGAGGGCCTCTTCGAGCTTTTCGAAGACGGAGGACGTGTCGTAAGGCGGAAGGACGACGCCCTCATCCGTCAGGTAAGAGCCCCTTTCCAGATGCAGATCCGAAACGATCAGTGTCTTCTCCGCAGGCCAATAGAGCCCGCCGGTCTGATCGGCGATGAAGGATTTCCCGCAAAGTAGGATTCGACAAGAGCCGCTGTCGAGATACGTCTCATCAACGGTTCGCAGATAAACTGCGCTGTGCATATATCGGTGCCCCTTTGGCTGCCGTAAACTGTTCCGCAGCGCGACCCGCGACTAACGCGAGGGACTGACATGCAGGCCGTGATAACACTATAGGTTAAAACTATGCCTGATTCGCTAGAGGCCCTGTTACGAAAAAGTCTCTGGGAAAGCAAATAATATCGTTAAAATCGGTTAAAACTGCCATTTTTGTGCCAAATTTCCATGGACGTGCGCACCGGAATACAACCCTGCGGCGGCTCATGGCGGCAGGGCGGTCCGGAAAGTTACGTATGACGCGATTTCTTGTCCTGGCTTGAGGTGAACGCCGGCTGGCCAGCCCCCATGTCAGCCCGCAATTGACCCGGACGCCATTTCGTTTGAAAAAGGCGGATGAGAGCATCACGTCAGATCAGCGCGCTGGAAGCATCATGAAACGGTTTTTTGGCGGCAATCCGCTGGCCGTAACTTTACGGCTCATCATCATCTCGATTGTAGCGGGCATCGCACTCAAAGCCGCCGGCTTCGACCCGCGCGACCTGCTTGAAAGCATACCGCGGCTGATTCAGGCCGTCCTCGAACTCGGCTTCGGTTGGGTCGAAACCGCGCTTCAATATTTCCTGCTCGGCGCGGTCATCGTCATTCCCGTCTGGCTGCTGCTGCGCTTCGTCAAATTCATCGTCGGCGATACCGACAAGGGAGGCTCCGGCTCGCCCCCCTGATCCGCCGTGGGACAAATGACGCTGACGCCCGCACCTGCCGAAGGGCCGGACCATCCGGAGCTGACCTACGGCCAGGTTCTGGCGATCAGCCTCCCGATCATCCTCTCCAATGTCACGACGCCGCTTCTCGGCGTCACCCATACCGCCGTCGTCGGACAGCTCGGCCAGCCCCATCTGATCGGCGCCGTCGCGCTCGGCACCACGATCTTCAACCTGCTCTTCTGGGCCTTCGGGTTTCTGCGCATGGGCACGACCGGCCTTTGCGCACAAGCCGAGGGCGCGGGCGATCAGACGCTCGCCGCCGCCGTCCTGGCGCGGGCCCTGCTTCTCAGCGCGGCTGCCGGGGCGGCCCTCATTCTCCTCCAGATGCCGATCGACCGGATTGCCATCGAACTGCTGGAGGGCACCGCAGCCGTCGAAGGGGAAACGCAAGGCTATTTCGCCATCCGCATCTGGAGCGCGCCATTTGCGCTCGCGAATTATGCGTTTCTCGGCTGGTTTATCGGCCTGGCAAAAACGCGCATCGCTTTCCTGCTGCAGATCGTGCTCAACGGTCTAAACGTTCTGCTCAGCATCGCGCTCGTCTCCGGCCTCGGCTGGGGCGTAGCGGGCGTTGCGATCAGCACGGTGATTGCGGAATTCGCAGCCGCATCGCTCGGCGCGGTCATCGCCATTCGTGAACTACGGGAGCGCGGCGCGTCCGTTTCATGGGAGCAGACGCTCGAATTGGCCGGCCTCAAGCGGATGCTCGCTGTCAATTCGGACCTGATGATCCGCACCCTCTGCCTGCTGTTCGCCTTCACCTTCTTCACGGCGCAGGCCGCCAAGGCGGGCGATCTCGTGCTTGCCGCCAACGCCATCCTGCTCCAGTTTCTGAACATTTCAGCCTATCTGCTCGACGGCTTCGCCTTTGCGACCGAAGCGCTCACGGGCCGGGCCATCGGAGCGGCCGACAGGGAGCATTTCCGCCGCGCCGTCCGGCTGTCCTCCGTCTGGGCGCTTGGCGTCAGCGTCGCCGTCAGTTTCCTCTATTGGGCGGCCGGCGGGGCGATCATCGACGCCATGACGACGGACATGACGACACGGGAGCTGGCGCGGGTCTATCTCCCCTGGGCCATTGCCGCCCCCGTCGCAGGCGTCGCCTGCTTCCAGCTCGACGGGATCTTTATCGGGGCGACCCGGACACGCGACATGCGCAATATGATGATCGTCAGCCTCGCCGTGTTCATGGCCGCCTGGGCCATCCTGACGCCCGCCTATGGCAATCACGGCCTATGGGCGACGCTCATCATCTTCTTCCAGATCCGCGCGGCGACGCTCGGCCTCCATTACCCCGCTCTTGAACGGGAGATGTTCGAGGCTGCGCCGCGATAAGCCGCGGTCAGAGCACGGCGTGCGCCCAGCGCTCCGCATCCGTCCCGATGAGCGGCGCCAGATTTTCCGCGCCGGTCTTCTCCATCTCTTCGACAAGCGCGCGCTTTATATCGCCGATCAGGCTGATGCCCTCATAGATGAGCCCCGTATAGAGCTGAAGCAGCGAGGCGCCGGCGCGCATTTTCGTAAGAGCCGTCTCGCCGGAGTCGATGCCGCCGACACCGATCAGCGGCACCCTCCCCTCGATCAGCAGCGAGACCCTGGCCAGCATCCGCGTCGCGCGTCGGAACAGCGGCCGGCCCGACAGCCCGCCCGCCTCATCCCGATAAGCGGATCTCCGGACGCCATCGCGCGCAATTGTCGTATTGGTCAGAATGACGCCGTCGGCACTGTTCGAGAGAAGGCAGGCCACGATCGGCGGCAGGTCCTCATCATGAATGTCCGGCGCGAGCTTCACGAGAATGGGACGAGACGGCTTGCCCGCGCGCCCAAACGCCGCGCGCTCACTCATCAAACGGCTCAGCAGATGGTTCAGCCGGTCCGGCGCCTGGAGATCGCGAAGACCAGGCGTATTGGGCGAGGAGATGTTGACGGTGAAATAGTCGGCGACATCGTAGAAGACATGCAGGCCCGCGACGTAGTCCCCGACCGGATCGGCACTGTCCTTATTCGCACCGATATTGACGCCGACGACGCCGGCCGGCCGATGCTCAAGCCGCGCGCGGGCCGCGTCGTAGCCGCCGCTATTGAAGCCCAGCCGGTTGATCGTGCCGCGCTCGCGGATCAGCCGAAAAACGCGCGGGCGCGGATTGCCGGGCTGGGGCCGGGGTGTCACCGTGCCGATCTCGGTGAAGCCGAATCCCATCGCCAGAAGCGCCGCCGGGACACGCGCATCCTTGTCGAAGCCCGCCGCGATGCCGATCGGGTTCGGGAAGTCGAGGCCCCAGATCGTCTGGCGCAATCGCGGATCGTCAGCCTCGCCCCCGAGATAGATACCGCGTTCGAGCGCACGCAGGGTCAGCTCATGGGCGCGTTCGGGATCGAGAAACAAAAGGCCGGACTGCGCAATATTGAGCAGCCCGCCGATCAAGGCTGAGCCTCGAGAGGCAGAATGTGCACCCCATCCGCCCCAAGCGGCAACGGCTTGGTCCATTCCGCCGCAAAGGTCGTTAAGCTGGAATAAAGATGCGGGTAAAGCTCGCCACTTCCGGCCAGCTCCCATTTCAGCGCATCGCCGAGATAATCGGCGTCGATCGCAATCAGCACGAGATTATCGCGCCCCGCATAATGTTTTGCGAGCGTGCGGGCGAGCTGAGGCGCGGTACAGAAATGGATGAAGCCGTCGCGCCGGTCATCGTCCGACCCCTCATAGACACCCGCCGCTTTCGCCGCCGCCCACTCGTCGCTGTCGCAAATCTTGAAGATTGTCGTCACGCCGCCGCCTTCACGTCACTTGCAATCTCGGCCAGATGGCGCGCCAGATTCCGCGTTCCCTTCAGCCGCTCGTCTGCATCGGGCCAGTCCGCCTTGAATACCAGCTTATGGTCCTTCTGCATTTTTACAGCATCGCTATTTTCATGGATAAACGCAACGAGTCCTGCGGGGTTGGCAAAACTGTTGCCACGGAAGCTGATCACAGCCCCTTTCGGCCCGGCTTCGACCTGGGCGATGCCCGCCTTGCGGCAATAGCCCTTGATCTGCACGACGGCGAGCAGGTGCTTGACTTCTTCCGGCAGCGGGCCGAACCGGTCCACCAGCTCGGCCGCGAAAGCCTCGATTTCATCACGCTCGGTCAGCATCGACAGCCGGCGATAAAGTCCGAGCCGCGCCTGGAGATCCGAAACATAGCCTTCCGGGATCAGCACCGCGCTGCCGACATTGATCTGCGGCGACCATTGCTCCGAGCGCTCCTCAAGCCCGCCATCGCGCTGCGAGGCGATCGCTTCCTCGAGCATCTGCTGATAGAGCTCGAAACCGACTTCGCGGATATGGCCCGACTGCTCCTCCCCGAGCAGATTGCCCGCACCGCGAATGTCGAGATCGTGGCTCGCCAGGCTGAAGCCTGCACCGAGACTATCGAGCGAATGCAGCACTTTCAGCCGCTTCTCCGCCGTCGGCGTCAGTTTCTGGTTCGGCGGAATGGTGAACAGCGCATAGGCGCGCGTCTTGGAGCGGCCGACGCGCCCGCGAAGCTGATAGAGCTGGGAGAGGCCGAACATATCGGCGCGGTGGACGATCAGCGTGTTCGCCGTCGGGATGTCGAGGCCGGACTCAACGATCGTCGTCGAAAGCAGGACGTCGAATTGCTGGTCGTAGAAGGCGCTCATCACATCTTCGAGCTGGCCGGCGGCCATTTGGCCATGCGCGATAGTGAATTTCAGCTCCGGCAGCTGCTCGCGCAGGAAGGCGGCGACCTCATCCAGATCGGAAATGCGCGGACAGACGTAAAAGCTCTGGCCGCCGCGATAGCGCTCGCGGAGCAGCGCCTCGCGGATCGTCACCGGATCGAAAGGCGTGATGAAGGTGCGCACGGCGAGCCGGTCGACCGGGGGCGTGGCGATGATCGACATTTCGCGAACGCCGGAGAGTGCCAATTGCAGCGTGCGCGGAATCGGCGTGGCCGTCAGCGTCAGCACATGAACGTCGGAACGAAGCAGTTTCAGCCGCTCCTTATGCTGAACGCCGAAATGTTGCTCCTCGTCGATAATGAGGAGGCCCAGATCGGCGAATTGAATGGCTTTCCCGAGCAGCGCATGCGTCCCGATAACGATATCGGTCTGGCCGGATTTCAGCCGTTCGCGCACCGCCGCCAATTCCTTCGCCCCAACCAGCCGCGAGGCGTGATCGATGCGCACCGGCAAGCCTTTGAAGCGCTCGGTGAAGGTGGCGTAATGCTGCCGCGCCAGCAGCGTCGTTGGTGCGACGACGGCGACCTGCTTGCCCGCCATGACGCCGATGAACGCCGCCCGCAGCGCCACCTCGGTCTTGCCGAAGCCGACATCGCCGCAGATCAGCCGGTCCATCGGCCGGCCGCGCGCCAGATCATCGATCACGGCTTCGATGCTCGCCAGCTGATCGTCGGTTTCGTCATAAGCGAAGCGCGCGGTGAATTCGTCGAAGGCGCCGTCGGTGAGCGCCAGGACCGGCGCGTCCTTCAGCTCGCGCTCGGCGGCGACCTTGATCAGGCTGTCGGCGATGTCGCGGATGCGCTTCTTGAGCCGCGCCTTGCGCCCTTGCCAGGCCGCACCACCCAGCCGGTCGAGCGGGATGGCGGCGTCGTCCGAACCATAGCGGGTCAGCAGCTCGATATTCTCCACCGGCAGATAGAGCTTGTCGCCGCCATGATATTCGATTTCCAGGCAGTCATGCGGTGCGCCCGCCGCGGTGATCGCCTGCAGGCCGACAAAGCGCCCGATGCCGTGATCGGCATGAACGACGAGATCTCCGGGCGAAAGCGCGGAAGCTTCGGTGAGAACGTCGCTGCCCTTGCGGGCCTTGCGGCGGCGGACCAGCCGGTCGCCGAGAATATCCTGCTCGCCGATAATGGCGAGGTCGGGCGTTTCGAAACCCTGTTCGAGTCCGAGCACGGCAAAGGCGGTCGTGCCGCGATCCAGCTTTGCGGCTTCGCCGAAGCTCTCGACCGGCTCGGCCGTCTTCAGCCCGTGCGCGCCAAGCATATGGGCGAGCCGCTCGCGTGAGCCCGCCGACCAGCCGGCCACCAGCACGCGCTTGTTCGCGCCTTGAAGGTTGGCGATATGCGCATTCACCGCATCGAACAGCGTGTCGGCTTTTTCCGCCCGCTCCAGTGCGAAATTGCGGCCGATCTTGGCGCCGAAATTGAGGCTCGCGGCGTCCCCTTCGCCTTCCATGCCATCGAAAGGTGAGAACAGCCGGACCTTGCGGCGCTCTACGGCCGCGTCCCATTCGCCGCCTTGCAGATACATCAGCTCCGGCGGCACCGGCTTATAGGGCGGGGTGCCGAAGGCCGTCTGTTCGAGGGCCATTTTGCGGGCCTCGTAATGATCCTCGATCTGCTCGGAGCGCTGCCGGCGCGCATCCGTCACCAGATGATCGAAGCTCACGATCGCGTCCGGCACATAGTCGAACAGCGTCTCCAGCTGCTCGTAGAACAGCGGCAGCCAATGTTCCGCGCCCGCATAGGCCATGCCCTGCGAGACCGCCTCGTAAAGCGGGTCGTCGCCCGTCACCGCACCGAACAGCTCCATATAGCGCTGGCGGAAACGGCGGATGACGTCCGGTCCGGTCGGTAACTCGCTCGCGGGCATCAGGGTGAGCTGCTGTCTCGACCCTTGCGTGCGCTGGGAGGCCGGATCGAAGGCGCGCATCGTCTCGAGCGTATCGCCGAAAAAATCGAGCCGCGCGGGCCGCGAGGAAGCCGGCGGGAACAGATCGAGAATACCGCCGCGCATGGCGTATTCGCCCGGCTCCATCACTGTGCCGACGCGCCGATAGCCCCAGCGCTCCAGCCGCCTGGCAAGCGTCGCCATATCGACCGTCATCCCGGCCTTGAGCCTGATCAGTGCTTTTTTCATCTCCCCGCGCGGCGGCACGCGCTGCAGAGCGGCGTTGACCGTCGTCAGGAGAATGATCGGGCGCTTCGGCGATTTCAGCCGGGCCAGCTGGGCGAGCGTCGCAATCCGGCGGCTGGACAGCTCGCTGTGCGGCGAGACACGGTCGTAAGGCACCGTATCCCAGGCCGGCAAGGTCAGCACGTCGATATTCGGCGCGAAGAACCGGAGCTGATCGCGCAGCGCCGCCATCCGCTGGTCGTCGCGCGCCACATGCAGGACACTGACCGGGATGGACAACTCTTTATGCGCTGTCGCCGCCATGCGGGCGATCAAATAGGCATCGAACCCTTCCGGCACGCCGGCCGCGATCAACGGCTTTTCCTGGGCGACGAGCGCGGCAATGGCCGCCGAGCCACGCGATGCGCCGCTCGTCTCAGGCGTCCCTTCCGCTCGCTCCTGCGTCTTCCCAAGCATCAGTCTTCAAGCCCGTGATAGCGCCGAATTTTCTCGATGATCGTACCGATTGCCGGCGGCGGCGCATCACCCTTGATCCAGCCGTCGATCTGTGGGTCCGGAAGCGCCAGCAGCGCCTCGAAGGCGCCGAGCTCGGCTTCGCTCAAACGCTGAAGCTCGGCATCGGCGAAACGCCCGAGCATCAGGTCGAGTTCTTTCGTACCGCGATGGCTGGCCCGGTAGAGCGCGCGTTTGATCCGGCTTGTCGTGGCTGTCATGGCGTGAGGCGCTGGTCTGAATTTTGGGGATGCCGGACCGCAAAAACGCGCCGCTATGGCCGGACGATCCCACGCCGTGATATAGCGCCTAATGTGGCTGGTGTCAGCCAGCGATCAAGACTTGCGGAATTTATCGATACGCTGTGGAGTTGTGACAGCCATTGCAGCCAAGCGCGCAACCTGCGGAACGCACGAGAACACGGCCCGCCCTGCTCAATTCGCTCTTCGCCGGCATTGGCGGACTAGAGGGCGTCGGGCCGCGCTATAAGGCCGCGCTCTCGAAATTGCTGCGGCCGGTGGGTAGTGATGAAGCGCGGGTCATCGACCTCCTGTGGCATTTCCCGACGGGGCTGACCGATCGCCGCGCCGAGCCCGCCATTAGAGACACGGTGCAAGGCCAGCTCGCCACGCTAAGTGTCCGGGTGAAGAAGCATTATCCCGGCCCGCCACGCAACAGCCGCGCGCCCTACAAGGTGGTTTGCGAGGACGAGACCGGCGAGATCGAACTGATCTTCTTTCACGTCGAGCGCAGCTATATCGAGCGCCAGCTTCCCGTCGGCGAGATCCGCATCATTTCAGGACGCATCGAGCGCTATGGCGAAAAGCTGCAGATGCCGCATCCGGATTACATTCTGCCCGAGGATCAGCGCGACAGGCTGCCAAAGCTGGAGCCGCATTATCCGCTCTCGCAGGGGCTCAGCCAGAAGGTGCTCTTCAAGCTCTTCACCCAGGCGCTCGCTCGCCTGCCGGAAATGCCCGAATGGCTGGACCGGCGGCTGATCGAGGGGCGGGGCTGGCTGGATTTCGAGGCCGCGCTCAAGGTTCTGCACCGGCCTGCGGATGACCGCGATGTCGATATGAGCGGCCTGGCGCGCCAGCGGCTTGCTTGCGACGAGCTGTTTGCCGGGCAGCTGGCGCTTGCGCTCCTGCGCCGCCGCTTCCGGCGCACGGGCGGGCGGGCCATTGTCGGCGACGGGCACCTGGCGAAGAAAATCGAGGACGCCCTGCCCTTTGCCTTGACGCGGTCGCAGCGCATCGCCCTCGATGAGATTAGCGACGATATGGAAGCGCCGCGCCGGATGTTGCGGCTCCTGCACGGCGATGTCGGCAGCGGCAAGACGATCGTTGCGCTGCTCGCCATGACCCGCGCCGTCGAAGCGGGGGCGCAGGCCGCGATCATGGCGCCGACTGAGATTCTCGCCCGCCAGCATTTTGAAACCATCGCGCCGCTTTGCGAGACCGCCGGCATCCGCACCGCGCTGCTCACCGGGCGCGAGAAGGGCAAGGCCCGCGAGAGGATCGCCCATGGGCTCGAAAGCGGGGAGACCGACATCGCCATCGGCACCCATGCGCTGTTTCAGGAGGATATCGCTTTCGCCGATCTGGCGCTCGCCGTGATCGACGAGCAGCATCGCTTCGGCGTGCATCAGCGCTTTGCGCTTCAGGCCAAGGGCAAGCAGGGCGGCGCGGACATCCTCGTGATGACGGCGACACCGATCCCGCGCACGCTGCAGATGACCCATTATGGCGATATGGATGTCTCCAAGCTGACCGAAAAGCCGGCCGGGCGGAAGCCGGTGCTAACGCGCGCCGTGCCGCTCGAACGGATCGAGGAGGTCATCCGCGGCATCGGCCGGGCGATCCGCCAGGGCGCGCAGGTCTATTGGGTCTGCCCGCTCGTCGAGACCTCGGCGAAGCTCGATCTGGCGGCCGCCGAAGAACGCGCCGCGCATCTGCGCCAGCATTTCGGCGACAGCGTCGGTCTGGTTCACGGACGGACCAAGGGGACGGAGAAAGACCAGGTGATGCGCGCCTTCGGCGAAGGCAGCCTCAAAATCCTGGTGGCAACGACGGTCATCGAGGTCGGCGTCAACGTTCCGGCCGCAACGATCATGGTCATCGAACATGCCGAGCGCTACGGCCTCGCTCAACTCCACCAGCTTCGCGGGAGGGTCGGGCGCGGCGCGGCGCAAAGCTCATGCATCCTGCTTTACGCAACGCCCCTTGCCGACACGGCGCGCGCGCGGCTCGATATTATGCGGCAGACCGAGGATGGCTTCCGGATTGCGGAGGAGGATTTGCGGCTGCGCGGAGGCGGGGAAATCCTGGGCACGCGCCAATCGGGCGATCCCGGCTTTCGCGTCGCCGATCTGCCGGGCGATGAAGAGCTGCTGCAAACGGCGCGCGATCAAACCAAATATCTGCTCGCCCGCGACCCCGAGCTCGGCTCCGAACAGGGCAAGGCCGCCCGGCTCTGTCTCTATCTGTTCGAGAAGGATGAAGCGATCCGGCTGCTCCGCGCCGGCTGATCGGACGCGGGCGCTCAGCGCGAGATCAGCATGCAGTCAACGCCCTTGGTCTTGAGAAGCTCGCAGGTGGCGACGCCTTCCCCATGCTTATAGGGCTCAGCAATGATCTTATAAAGCGTTCCGCCTTCACTCGTCGGCCGGATGGTGATCGAGGGCGTCCGGCCGCCAAGCCATTCGCCATAGCGCTTCTCAACTCGGTCCACCTCGTAGATGGCTCTGTCCTCGGAACGAAGTGCCGCAAACTGAATGGCGAAGTCCCCGGTCGGTTCGGGTTGCGGCGCAGCGGCTCCAGCATTATTTGCCACGCTGTCATTGGCGGTGCTGGGTGCGGGAGAAGATGAGGCCACATTGACAGGCTGGGCGGAAACACTGGGTGCGGGGTTCGGCCGCGGCGCCTTTTTCACAACCTTTTCGGGCTGAGATTGCGTCGACGAGTCGAACAGCCCGGCGAAGATACTGCCGATACCGCCCGTCCGTTCCTCGGATGGCGATGTCTCGACCCGTGTCTCGCCGACCTGGGCGGCCCGGCCGGAGGAGCTGGGCGAGGCCGAAGCAGTCCGCGCCGCCGGCGATGGCGCCGAAGCCGCAGCCGTTTTCTTGCCGCCATCGCTCACGCCAAGCGTGGCCAATATCCGGTTACGCCCCCCTTGAGCTTCATTCTTATCGTTGGCCGACAAGCCCTCCATCCACAAAGCCTGATTATAATCGGCAAGGGCATAGGCGTATTTGCCGAGCTTCTCCTGCGCACGCGCGCGCATCAGCAAGGCCTTGGCCGCCAGATCCGATGGGACCTTGCCGGAGGTCAGCGCCCTGTTGATGATCTCGATGGCTTTGACGGGAACGCCCTCGTCGAGCAGCTTGCTGGCCTGGGTCAAGGCCGCGGTCACCTCATCGGCATAGGCAGGAGCGCCCGGCGCGGCGAATAATGCGAACGCCGCCAGAAGCGCAAACCGTATGCGGAGAAACCGAAACATCTCAGGGCGGACTCTTACGCAGACGCGGGCCGGAGTTCAACTCTCTATTTTTATGCAACAAAATAGCAAAATGCGACAAGAGAATGATTCTCTTGTCCTCATCCGCCTGCCATATTCCCGCGGCGAAATTGAGACCGGCGCAACTTACGGATGCCGGATCGGAGGCGCCAGCTACTCCACAGTCACCGATTTTGCCAGATTACGCGGCTGATCGACATCGGTTCCGAGATGAACCGCCGTGTGATAGGCTAAAAGCTGTACAGGCAAAGCGTACAGAATGGGCGTGATGAATTCATGTGCGGTCGGCAGACGCATATCGGCGGCAAGCTCTGTGCCGGGCGAGCCGGCATCATCGCTGGTGATGAGAATGATCCGGCCTCCGCGGGCCGCCACTTCCTGCATGTTCGAGATGGTCTTGTCGTAAAGCGCATCGCGCGGCGCGACGACGATGACCGGCATCTCCTCGTCAATGAGGGCGATCGGGCCATGCTTCAGCTCGCCCGCGGCGTAGCCCTCCGCATGGATGTAGGAAATCTCTTTCAGCTTCAACGCCCCTTCAAGCGCAAGCGGGAAGTGAACGCCGCGCCCCAGATAGAGGACATTGCTTGCATGAGACAGGATATGGGCGAGTTGCTCGATCTCGTCTTCACGGCGCAGGACATCATTCATCAGACGAGGAAGCTCGATCAGGCTGCCGACCAGCTCGCTCTCCTGCCTGGCGTCCAATGTGCCCCGCGCCCGGCCGGCGGCAATGGCCATCGTGGCCAGAACGGTGAGCTGGCCGGTGAAGGCCTTGGTCGAGGCAACGCCGATTTCGGGGCCTGCAAGCGTCGGCAGGACGGCATCGGACTCCCTGGCGATCGTCGATTGCGGCACATTGACGATGGACAGAATGGTCTGTTTCCGTTCGCGGCAATAGCGCAGGCCGGCAAGCGTATCGGCGGTTTCGCCGGATTGGGAGATGAACAGCGCCAGACCATCGGCCGGCAGCGGGGCCTCGCGGTAGCGGAATTCCGAAGCGACGTCGATCTCGACGGGCAAGCGCGCATAGCGCTCGAACCAGTATTTCCCGATCAGGCCCGCATAGAATGCCGTGCCGCAGGCCGTGATCGTCAGACGCGGGAGCTTTGCGAAATCGATATTGACCTCCGGCAGGACCACCCGTTCCTCGGCGAAATGGACGTAATATCCAAGCGTCCGGCTGATCACATCGGGCTGCTCGTGGATCTCCTTGGACATGAAGTGCCGATGATTGCCCTTATCGGCGAGGAGCGTGCTGACCTGCGTCATCTGCACCGGACGGTGCACCTCGCGGCCGCTCTCATCGCGAATAAGGACGCCGGCGCGGTTCACGATCGCCCAATCGCCTTCCTCCAGATAGACGACGCGGCCCGTAAACGGCGCAAGCGCCATGGCATCTGAGCCGAGAAACATTTCGCCCTCGCCATAGCCGACGGCCAGCGGACTGCCGCGCCGGGCGCCGATCAGCAGGTCTTGCTCGCCGGCGAACAGAATGGCGAGCGCGAAGGCGCCTTCGAGCCGCCGGAGCGTTTCCGCAACCGCCGCTTCCGGGTTGGCGCCGCGCTCCAATTCCTGGCTGATCAGATGGACGATGACTTCGGTATCGGTCTCGGTTTCGAATGCCGCGCCTCTGTCTTCGAGTTCCCGGCGAAGCTCGCGGAAATTTTCGATGATGCCGTTATGGACGACGGAGACGCGCGACGTCATGTGCGGGTGAGCATTGCGCTCGCTCGGCACGCCATGCGTCGCCCAGCGCGTATGCCCGATGCCGGACGTCCCTTGAAGCGGCTGTTCCGCGAGAAGCTGTTCGAGATTGCGGATCTTGCCCTGGGCGCGGCGCCGGACCAGGACGCCGTCCTCCAGCGTGGCGATGCCCGCGGAATCATATCCGCGATATTCGAGCCGTTTCAGCGCATCGACCAGACCGCCGGCGACCGGCGCTTTGCCCAGAATGCCGATGATTCCGCACATAGTCCCTCCTCACCTCGCTGGTCCTTGGCAATCGTCCGCCGCCGATGCCTGACGCTCTTTAGCGCCACGGCGCGGGCAAAACCAAATCAAAGCCGGTTACAGACTGTTTCAGGTGCCGAAGATCCGGTCATTTCTTCTGCATGGCCGCCCGCTTCTGGGCGGCCCGTCCGGGTTTGACCACCTGCCGCACGCGGCCGAAAGCCAGCGCGTCGGATTCCACATCATCCGTGATGACGCTTCCAGTAGCGATATAGGCGCCATCGCCGATTTTTACCGGCGCAACGAGCGCACTGTTGGAGCCGACGAATGCCTTCTCGCCAATATCGGTGAAATGCTTGGCGAAGCCGTCATAATTGCAGATGATCGTGCCCGCGCCGATATTGGCCCCAGCGCCGACTCGCGCATCGCCGACATAGGCGAGGTGGTTGACCTTCGCGCCGGCCTCGACGGTTGCGTTCTTGACCTCGACGAAATTGCCGATCTTCGCGCCGGGTCCGATGCGTGCGCCGGGCCGCAGCCGGGCAAACGGCCCCACGATCGCGCCCCTGCCGATATGGGCCTGCTCCATATAGCAATTGGCTTTGATTTCGGCATTGTCCTCCACTGTGACGTCAGGTCCGAAAAACACGTTCGGCTCGATGACGACGTCCCGGCCGAGCCGCGTGTCGTAGCTCATTGTCACCGTCTCCGGCGCGATCATGGTCGTGCCGCTGCGCATCGCGGCCTCGCGCAGCCGCGTCTGCATCAGCGCTTCGGTCCGCGCAAGCTGGACGCGGTCATTGACCCCTGCAACCTCCTCTTCGTCACAGATGACGACGCCCACGCTCAGGCCGTCGCTGCTAGCCAGTCCGACGGCATCCGTCAGGTAATATTCGCCCTTGGCATTGTCGTTGCCGATGCGCTCCAGCAGCGGCAGGAGCAGCCCGGCCCGGAAGGCCATGACGCCGGAATTGCAGAGGGTCAGCGCCCGCTCCGCATCGCTGGCGTCTTTTTCTTCGCGGATGGCCTCGAGCCGGCCCTCTTCGCCGAGAAGCAGCCTGCCATAGCCGCTCGGGTCCGCCGCTTCGAAGCCGAGCACGGCGACGCTGGCGCCGTCGGTCAGCAAGCGCCGCAGCCGAAGCAGCGTTTCGGGACGCAGCAGCGGCGTGTCGCCATAGAGGATGAGTACATCGTCCCCGCATTCAGCAAGCAGCGCCCGGGCTGCCAAGGCCGCATGGGCGGTTCCGAGCCTTTCGTTTTGCAGAAAAAACTGCGCGCGAGGCGCAAGCGCCGCCAATGGCCCCCGCGCTGCTTCCATGTCCGGACCGACGACCACGCCGAGCTGCGCGGCTCCAGCCTCAATCGCCGCCGCCGCGCTGTAGGCAAGCATGGGCCGGCCGGCGATCGGATGCAGCACTTTCGGCATTGCCGATTTCATGCGTGTGCCGAGTCCGGCCGCAAGGATAACGGAAAGCCAGGGCTGAGAGGTCATGTGCTGTCCTCGAATTGGGGCGGTTCGCTCACCCGAAATGGCTCGCTGGAAAGACGCCGGCTGCGATCTCAAATAGCGGAGGCAATCTATTCCTCATCATCTTTAGGATAGATCGCGCAGCTGTCGATTTTGAAGTAGGCATATAGCGGACAATGGCGGAAAAGCCCCGTCAGCGCGAGCACGGCGCCCGCAATCCAGAGCAGCCAGCTGCCCATGTCCGACATCACGGGTCCGATTCTGCCGTAGCTCCAGGCCAGGAGCGCCACGCCAACCGTAAAGCGGAAGACGCCGTCGAGAACGCCCATATTCGTCATCATCGCCTGCGCGTCCCTCAATTTGCACGCCGCCAGTAGCTGTAAACAAAAAAAGCCGCTGTTGACCAGCGGCTTTAGGTTCTAGGTGCTATTGTTGTTTTTAGAGGCGCACCGCTTAGAATTTGATGCGTGTGCCGACCATCACCGTCGAGATATCGGAGGTGAAGGCGTCGTCAGCCGTGTCCGTCCAGTCAAAGTCCCAGAGGATCACGTTCGCATAGAGATCCATGGCAGCGCTGTCGATCTTCTGGACGATGCCGAAGCCCCAACGGTTCGCTTCGCTCGAAATGATCGAGTCGCCAAGCGTTGTACCGCTCGTCGGGAAACCGACGGCGAAGTCGTTATAATCGCCATATTCGCCATAGATCGTCGTCGTGCCGTGAGCGAACCAACGCCGCTCGATGCCACCCTGGATGTACCAGTAATCACCCGTATCGAAACCATTGTCTTCGGCATCACCTGCGGCAAAGGCCACATAGATGCCCGTCGGAACATGCATGATGGACGCCGAACCGGAGACATACTGGAAGTCGCTGCCACCACCATCATCGTCACCTTCCTGGTAGCCGATACCCGCGGCAAGCCGGATCGAGTTCCACTCTCTCTGGAACCTGAGCGCGACATCCCAGAAATCATCGTCCCCCCAAGACGCGGACAGAATGAACCCGTGAAGCGAAGGTGAATCATAGCGAATCACGTCCTCGCGAGGGCCGTCCAGGTCGCCCGCGAAATCACCGAGAGCGAGGCTTGCGAAACCGACCGTCGGAAGACCCAGGCCGCCGGCCGCGACCGTCAGGCTGGTGCCATGATCGGGCGCAGCCGTCACGAGCGAATTGCCCAGAACAATGCCGGCAATACCGTCCGTCGCCGCGGACTGCTGGCCGATCGAGAAACGCCCCATCCGCTCGCTCTCGATATAGACGAAGCTATGGCGAATCAGGATCTGATCGGCAGGATCGTCCCAAAACGAGGCGTCGCCATATTCGCCATCGTCATTGAGCCCTATGACCGCCCCGTCATCCACCACATTCGAGGCGGCGTCCTGAATATCCAGCTCAATCGTATAGCCGGCAGTCCAGCCCGGCCGCATCGAGGCCGACCCCTTGAAGCCAACGCGCGTTCCCGATGCGTCATTGTCGACAACATAGGTATCGCTGTCGAAGTCCGTATCGAAGAACAGCAACGCCTTATTGACCTGACCGTAGATCTGCAGGGAAACAACGCGGTTTCCTTTCCGCGCCGTCGTGGCCTCAAGTTCCGCAACACGCTCTTCCAGATCCGCGCAGCATCCGCCGCCCAGATCAGCCGCAATTGCCGGAGCATAAGCAGAGTTGCCCATGAGTATACCAGCCGCCGCGACTAACGTCGTTAGACTTGTTTTCATCATGAATCCGCGAGTCATCATTTTCACCGCTAAGCGGGCTCCATGTTAAATTTTGCAGGATTCTTGCCTGCCCTCTGCCTTTCCGCTGAATACGCGGTCACTCATGGTGGGAATCGGCATTTGCAATTCAAAGTTGCATTGGTCGGCTTATATGCATTTATAGGTTGCAGCAATCCTAATCCGGCCCATGTCACAGGTTTCTTGGTCACTCTGTGACAAAAATGCAAAGCACCTTGCCGGGTCTTGCTGCATAGACGAGCGCCTGTGGCTCTTGCGGTATCCGCTTATTCGGGGCCGTGAGTTCGGTGCGGGAGAAGTCGAAGGCCGGCTTGGAGCTCTCAAGCCGGCCTTTTGTCGGGGAATCGCCGTGTAAGCTCGGTGGAACACAAGCGCCCAGACCCCAGCGCATCGCCCTTAGCGCGACGCGCGTCCAAGCATGTCCCTGCAAAGGCGGGGATGGACGCGGGAACAGTTGCGCTAACCTACTGAAATAGATCAACTTGACCTCGTTCAAGCGAACCCACTTGAACGAGGGTTGATCTAGAAATAGCGGGCAGTAATGCTGACCTTTTCGTGGAGGGCAAAAGGCGAGGCCTTCAGCAGCTTGATTTTCGCAAGCTGGCTGCGATCCGTCGGCTTGAAGGTGTTTTGGAACTCTTTCGCCAGAGCGTCCGTCACCGGCAGGAGTTCGTCGAGAACGCCGGGCACCGATGTGCGCCCGTCCGAAACGGTCACTTTCTGGCCGGCTTCGATGGAAAACAGATAACGATGCGGCAGATAGGTCAGGATATAGGGCTCGCCGGAATAGATCGATAGAATCGAGTCGCCGGTACGGTAGACATTTCCGAGCGATGGCACGGATGCCCCCACCGATCCGCCGACGGGTGCGCGTACAACGCCATCCGCGTAGCTATCCTGAAGCCGGCCCAACGCCATTTCGGCAACTTCACGCGCTTCCCGGAGGGTGACCAGCTCTCGCTCCAACGTCTTCAGTTGAGTCGCGAGCTTGACGTGGTCCTGCTGGGCGTTGAAATCTGCGGTCAGCGCATCGTCATAGCTCGATGCCAACGCCAGGCCCGCTTGCGCAAGCCGGTCGAACTTGCCGACCACTCGGGACGCCTCCTCCTGTCGCTTTTTCGCAAGCGGCAGAACCGCGGCCACGGTTTCGGCCCGAATCCGGAATTCGACCGTGTCGGCAACGATTCGCGCACGGCGCGCGGAGAGGTCTGCAAGCCGTTCCAGCATCTCCAATGATTGAAGATTGATGAGGACCTGTCCTTTTTTGACTGTCTGCCCCTGCTCGATGTGAACCGCCTCGACGCGCGCTACATAGGTCGGCGAAATTACCGTCTGATTCTTCAGAACGAGCCCGTCCGCTCGCAAGAAGACGAGATCACCGAACAGGTAGTTCAGGACGACTAGGCCGAATATGGTCAATGCAGTTAAGTAGATAATGCGTCCGGCAGATTGCGGCGTTGCGCGTTTCTCGTTCACGAGATTGTCGGATCGCGGCCGCTTTTTTAAGGCATGGATCATCCCGACCTCCAAATCCTGTTGGGCGCTTTCAGGCGCTTTCCAATTCGCAAAGACAACTCCGGGACATGGCCCGCATCAGGCAAAATCCTCAGGACCGAAGAGCTGAACCGAGGCACCGAGATCGACGCGAAGATTGCTCATCGCCGAGGCGCTCAACTGCGTGATGAAGTCCTCTGCTTCGACAGGGGGCAACTGATAGAGCAGGCAGAAATCGTAGGAATGGCCTTTGATCACGAGCCCGCGATCGCCGAGCTCGTTCTTCAGAGTCTCCAGGAAGAGATCACGCGCCTGGCCGAATTGGCGCAGGCCGACCTCGCGAACGATTTCGCGCTCATGGGCGTAAGACAGATTGACGACCGTAAATAGCGTCTTCTCCTCGTTGTAGCGCTTCGCCGCCGCGTTCAGGGCAACGACGAATTCGAGCGGCAATTCGGAGAACCGCAAGGTTCGCTGTGCCGGGCCGCGTAGCGCCTGCCCCATCTGCAGAAAGGCGATCCCCTCATCGGTCAGTGAGTAGGAATAGATATCCTTCGTCGCCGCCGTTTCGCTGTCGAAATGCGCGTCGCAATCCATGCAGACGAATCCGATCGCCGGTTCCGAACCGGCATGACCGCACCGGCCGCAGACCAGGGCCGAGCCGGGCTTGTCGTAATCGACACTGAAATGGGCCAGTTCCTGGCGGCATTTCGGACAGATCAGCTTGTTGCCGCGCTGGAAATCCGAAGCGACGCCCTGATTGCCGCATTTGAAGTGGTGAATGTAGGTTTCCTCGCGAAGCTGCGAGGAATGGCAGTCCGGGCATTCCTCACGAACATGCAGCCGTGAGGAAGAGCAGCGATGGCAGAGGTGAAAGCGATCAAAGAATTCCCGCCTTAAGAAGCCATTCCTGCATTCTTTTTCGGCCTCTCGGATCACCTCGCCGGCGGGAAGGGAAAGGTTGTAGCGGATCAGGGAAAGCTCATTCGCGTCGTAGGAAGCGTTCAGAGGCGCATTCTGCACGAACAGGCGCGCCAATATCTTTTCGCTTAATTCGGAGGTGGTCATCAGGTCTTTGTGGAGCTGTGTCCGGCGCTGATGAAATCCCTGAACAAGCTGCCTTATGGCGTCGCCGTCCGTGTGATCTTCCCAGGAGGCATCGAAATCGGCGTGCCTGCCGAGCTGTCCGCCGAGATCGATAATCGGATAGAGATGAAGCGGCTTGCGCTCCCAGATCGAAGCAAGGTCTCCGACCCGCGCCTTGCCGCGGACCAGAATGGCATCGATTGAATCGACAGCCTTGAAGCCCGATGTCGCCGTACCGGGAAACCGGCCCTCGCCGAAGTCGTCGGGCCATTGCAGGAGTTCCAGGCCAAGCGCCCAGGCGGGCCTAGTCTGGCGCAGCGTTGCGATCGCGGCGCCGCGCCCGCGCGTGGCGGCACCCTCCGCTTCGCCGCCTGCGACGCCGTCCTGATCCGGCTCCCCGGAAGCAGCGGCTTGCTCAATGAGGTTAGAGACTTCGTAAATGTCCAGCGGCTTGGGGACGATCTGGTCGAAATTCTCGCAATTTTCCTTGTGCGATAAGAGGCCTTCCACATCGGCCGTGATTGCGATCAGACGGGCCCGCGCATCGCCGCCCTTCTCACTGCGATATCGCTGGGCAACTTGCAGGCCGTCGAGCTTGGGCAAGTGGAAGTCGATCAGCGCAACGTCATAAGCATCACGCTCAAGGGCGCTCAGGGCCTGCTCGCCGTCATGGGCGATATCGACCGCATGGCCCCTTTGCGTCAGGATCAGCTTCAACAAATCCTGGGTAACCGGGCTGTCCTCGGCAACCAAGACCCGCCGTGGAACTGCTGGGATTTCGTCCGTTTCAATCTGCTGGGCTTCAATCACGAAAGCGTCTTTCAAATTTCTGTTGTCTTCTTGTTCTGACTTGTGACTGCACGCCTGGCCTCGTTCGCCGACGCAGCACTGAACGGGACGCCTCATCAAGAAGGCAGGCGAGGCTATGGGCCAAGCGGGAACTGCCACGAGCTCCGACGCTGCTCTAAACGCCGCCTTTTTTACACTTCCGGATAGATAAGCCGCCCTTTACCTTTGATTGCAAAAATGCGCAATGCATCTTCTGCGTGTTTTTCCTGATTTAGCACGGGAGTGTTTCAAATTCGTTATGGCTCAGCACATGCTGAAAACCGTCGGCGGGCAGTGATCAGAAGGTCGCTGACACGGCTGTTCGCCGCCGCAATGGCCGCTTTGTCCGTGAGCTGGGCCGCGCCGCGTCCTGGCTTCGCCGCTGACCGGCTCACGATCGGCGCGACGCAGACGGCGCTCCTGGTTTGGATCGCCGAAGCGCGTGGATTGTTCCGGCAACAAGGCCTCGACATCGAAGCGAAGATGTTCTCGTCAGGGCTCGAGGCGGCCGATGCGCTCATCAAGGGTGAAGTGGACTTTTCGACCTCATCGGACGCGGTCCTTGCCGGCAATCGTTTCAACAATCCCGATCTGCGAATCCTCGCCGTCATTTCGACGTCGGAGTCCGCACGGCTGATCGGACGGAAGGACCGCGGCATCCGCAAGCCCGGCGATCTCGCTGGAAAGCGTATCGGCATAACGCTGTCAACGGCCGGCGAATTTCTCTTCACGCGTTATCTGAGTTTGCACGGCATACCGGCCACGGCGCCGGTCGTGGTCGATCTGCGCCCGGAGGAAATTGTCGCAGATCTCACCAGCGGATCGATCGACGCAGGGCTGACCTGGGAACCGTTTGTCGGCGATGCCGAACAGGCGCTTCAAGCCAATGCGGTCATCTTGCCGGAGCAGCTTGAGCAGTTCTTCTATTTCCTTTTGTTGACCCGGGAAGATCTCATCGAGCAGCAAACAGATAAGATCCAGAAAATATTGCGTAGCCTCATTGCAGCCGAGAGCTATGCGTCAAACAACCCTTCAGATGCACAAGACGTCATTAAGTCGGAATTCAAATATCCGGAGAGTCAGATCCATAGGCTTTGGACACTCCATCGCCTCCACATTAGCCTCCCTCAAGGTTTGCTGTTCAAGCTCGAGGAGAAGACGGCCTGGCAGGTCAAGAAGGGGCTCGCGACCGCCAAGACGCCGCACCGCTTCCCGATTTCGTTTCCACGGAACCGCTTACAGCCCTCCGTCCGGGAAGCGTCGGTATCGTGAAATAGGACCGATCCAATGCCAACCATCTCTTTGAGCGCAACAGTCAGGGCGGTCACGATCGGGGCCGCGGCCGGCTGTGCGCTTGTCGTGGCGGCGATGGCGGGCGCCTATTTTCTGCTCGAACGCGCCCAGACCGGGGTCGGTTTTGCGAATTCCCTCAACACGGATGTCAGCAGACTCAACATTCTGACCACGGAACTCCTCGTTCATGGTTCGCGGCGTGTGCGGCGGCAATGGACGCGCCATTACAATTCGCTCACAAGGCGGTTGGCCGCCGCCGCCCATTTTCAAAACCGGGCCGATGTCCTGCTCGATGAAATCGAAAAGCGGCTCCAGGCACTGAGACATCTCGTCGATCGCATCGATTCGCCTCGCCGTCCAGAACAGTCGGCCGAGGTCCGAAGCATCATCTTATCCGCAGCCTTCGGCCAATCGAACGCAATCGTCTCCGACGCGACTGAGCTGCACGACATGATGGCGTCGTCGGCGGCCCGAACGCGAAGGGTTGTTCTGCTCGGCCTTGGCGCGGCATGCCTCGCCGTCATGTTCGGCGGCGGCCTCATCCCCCTGTTGCTCAGCACGGGAATGCTGTTTCACATTCTGAAACTGCGCACGATGATCCGGCAGATCAGCCATGGCGATCTGGAAGCCGAGATCCCCCAAGACGCCCGCAACGAAATCGGCGACGTGTTTCGCGAGCTCGACGGGATGCGCCGCAATCTTCTGGAAACGATGAGCGAACTCGGGCGTGCCAATCTTGAGCTCATCTCGATCAAGGCAAAGCTCGAGGACCGCACCGCCGGCCTCGAAGCAGCCAACAGGGACCTTGAGGCCTTCGCATCGGCCGTCTCCCACGACCTGCGCGCGCCTCTGCGCACGATTTCCGGCTTCAGCCAGGCGGTGCTCGAAGACCATGCCGAGCAGCTCGATGAAGACGGCAAGACGATGCTCGGCCGGATTCACCGTGCAACGCGGCAAATGCACGAGCTCATCGAGGATCTCCTCAAGCTGTCAGAGCTCGGCCAGAGGTCGCTGGAGAGGACCGACGTCGACCTCACCGGGCTCGTTTCGGACGTCATCAAAACCCTGGAGGAACAGGAACCGGAGCGTCTTGTCCGGATCACCATCGAGCCCGGCATCACGGCGCGATGCGACGAGCGGCTGACGCGAATCGTACTCAGCAACCTCATCGGAAATGCCTGGAAATTCACATCCCGGACCGAGGATGCCGAGATCGCGTTCGGCGAACTGCGCGGCAAGAGGCGCCGGACTTTCTTCATCCGTGACAATGGCGCCGGCTTCGACATGGCGTTCAGCAGCAATCTGTTCAAACCGTTCAAGCGGCTTCACTCCGTTTCGGACTTTCCCGGAACCGGGATTGGGCTTGCCACGGTCGAGCGCATTATCAGCCTTCACGGAGGAAAGATCTGGGCCGAATCCTATCCCGGCGAAGGGGCGACATTCTATTTCTGTTTCGGGCAGGCGGACAGCATGCGGGCCGGCGAGGCGATAGGAGCGGATCCGGCTCCGGACGCGCCGGATGACGTGGCGAACGCGGACCGCGTCGTGCCGCTGCGCGCAGGCAAATGGGGCTAGGTGATCGATGAACTCCGTTCTCGAATATCTGTTCGGCACCGCCTCTTACTTTCCGCACGGTTACTGCCTGTTGTGGCGTCCCGATCTTGTGGCGCTTCACGCCGTCTCCGATTTGCTCATTGGGCTCGCCTATTTCAGCATTCCCATCGGGCTCTGGTATTTCGCCCGTCAGCGCCCCGACCTTCAGTTTCGCCGGCTTTTCCTGCTTTTTGCCGCCTTCATCTTGTGATGCGGGCTGACCCACATCATCGGGCTCATAACGCTCTGGGCGCCGATCTACGGCGTGGAGGGCCTGGTCAAGGCCGCAACCGCCGCCGTCTCGCTGGTCGCGGCATACTCCTTATGGCCGGTCATCCCCAATGCTCTGGCCATACCAGGCCTGGACGGGTTGCGAGATGCGAAGGAGCAAGTCGACAAGGCCGTTGCGGAGCGAGAGGCGCTGATTTCCGGTCTGACGGCCGCGAACCGGGATCTGAACGATTTTGCCCACTCTGTCGCTCACGATTTGCGCGGCCCTTTGCGAAGCATAAATGGCTTTTCCCAGCTCCTGACCGATGAATATGGCGAGCAGCTCGATTCCTGTGGCCATGAAATGCTGGACCGCGTCCGGCTCGCCAGCCTGCATATGAGCCGGCTGATCGACGACCTCTTATTCCTGGCCCGCATCAGGCAGGTCCCGCTCGCGAAATCCTCTGCGGACCTCTCCGAGATGGAAAGATCCATTCACGCCGAACTTCGCGAGGAGACGCCAAACCGCAGCGTGGAAACGGTGGTCGCAGACGGCCTGGTCGCCAAATGCGACCGCGAACTGATGCGCATCGCCCTGAAGCATCTTCTGGAAAATGCCTGGAAATTCACCTCAAAAAATGAGGACGCCAGAATCGAGTTTGGCGGTGAGATTAAGGATAAGGAAACCACAATCCGTGTTCGGGACAATGGCGTCGGCTTCGACATGGCCTATGCCGACAAGCTCTTTCTGCCGTTTCAGCGCCTCCATCGCCCGGACGAATTTGCCGGAAACGGCATCGGGCTCGCGATCGTATGGCGGATCATTCAGCGCCATGGCTGCCATATCGATACAGAGTCCAGCCCGGCTAAAGGGACATTGTTTACGATCTCGCTATAGGCTGGGGTCAATGGCGCCAACAGCGGAAGACCGCACCATGCCTGACAGAGTGATTCTCCTCGTCGAGGACAACCCTGATGATGAGGCTCTTTGCATGCGCGCCTTGAGGAAGAACAAGATCACCAACGAGATCGTCGTCGCCCGGGACGGCGTCGAGGCGCTCGATCTCCTATTCGGCAAGGATGGTCAGCCGCCCGTCAAGCCGTATGTCGTGCTGATGGACCCGAAATTGCCCAGGCTTGACGGGATCGAGACGCTCAATCGGATCAGAGCGAATCCGGCGACACAAAGCTTGCCCGTCGTGATGCTGACCACCTCCGATCAGCAGAGCGATGTCCTCCGTTCCTACAAATCGGGCGTGAACAGCTTCATACGCAAGCCGGTCGATTTTACCGAATTCACCAACGTTGCGCGGCAACTCGGCATCTATTGGCTTCTCTTGAACGAGAAACCGGCAGCCGATACGCCATCTGGAGATTAGCCGCTCATGTATTTGAAGGTTCTCATCATCGAGGACTCCGAAGACGATGCGGCCCTGCTCAGCCACTATTTGAAAAGCTGTGGCTTCGACCCGCGATGGCAACGTGTGGACCGTGAGAACGAGCTTGCGGAAGCGGTCGAAGATCGCCGGTGGGATCTCGTCCTGTGCGATCTGGCGATGCCTCAGCTGACGCCGTATCTGGCGCTCGACTGTGTGCGTAAAATCAATCCCGACATTCCTTTCATCATCGTCACCGGCACCATTTCCGACGATACAGCCATCGAGCTGCTTCGATATGGCGTTCAGGACGTCGCGCTGAAGGACGATCTGCCCCGACTGAAGACAGTCATCGGCAGAGAACTCGCCCTGGCGCAAAGCCGCCGGGCCAAGACGGAGGCAGAGCTCCGGCTGGCGGCCGCGATCGAAAATCTGGACCAGGGCGTTGCCCTTTACGACGCCGATGCCCGGCTCATCACCTGCAACAACCGCTATAAATACGGCCTCGACCGCTTCTCAGAAGCTGTCGTTCCCGGCGTGTGGTATGGAGATCTTTTAAATCTCGCCTTTGAGAAGGGCCAGTTCCATCTCTCGGATGAGGTGGATGACCCGATCTTGGCGTGCCTCCTGGCCTATGACAGGCCAACGGGCGATCGACCGCTGGAACTGCAGCACCATGACGGACGCTGGCTGAAAGTGGGGCGCTTTCCGACCGAGGATGGCGGCATCGTAACCGTTACCACGGATATTACCGAGAATAAGAAGCGCGAAGCGGCGCTCATGCAGCAAACGGCGGAATTGGCCAGGATCAATGACGATCTCGTGCACGAGATCCAGCGCCGGGAGGCGATCGAGGACGCGCTCAGGGAGAGCGAAAGCCGCGCAAGGGCCATTTTTGAACGCGCCGTGGATGGCGTGATCACCTTCAACGAGAATTTTCTGATCGAGACGGTCAATCCGGCGGCAGAGACGATCTTCGGCTACAGCGCCGACGAGTTGAAGGGCCTGCACATCCATCATCTCATGCTGCTCGGCGAACCCCTAATTCATCAGTCTGCCGAACCTGCACCAGACGCGCCGCCGGTCGCAGGCACGCAAGACACCAGCCTGAGGCTCGTGACCGGCTGGCGGAAAGACGGCAAGGCATTCCCGATCGAGTTGACCATCAGCCCCGTCAAACTGCGCTCCCGCTGCATTTACACCGGCATCATTCGCGACGTGACGGAACGCGCGAAGCTCGATCGCATGAAAAACGAGTTCGTCTCGGTCGTCAGCCACGAATTGCGCACGCCGCTGACTTCGATTCGCGGTGCTTTGGCCCTGCTGAACACGCGCGTCGTCGGCGAACTGCCCGAGCGTGCCCGCTCGATGGTGTCTATCGGCCTGCTGAACTGCGAGCGCCTTCTCCGGCTCATCAACGACATTCTCGACATGGAGAAGATCGAATCCGGCACAACGGACTTCGCCTATAAGCCCATTGAAACGGATGCCTTCCTCAATGCGGTCGTTCTGGAGAATCGCACCTTTCTCGACCAGTTCAAACTGAATCTGGAGGTCGTCAATGAAGCGCCGGACACAGCGATCCTCGGCGATTCTGGCCGGCTGATGCAGGCAATGGCCAATCTGTACTCGAACGCGGCGAAATATTCACCCGAAGGCGGCACGATCACGCTCGGCGCGACGACGCAAGGCAAGTCGCTACGCATCTGGGTGAAAGATGAAGGGCCGGGTATTCCCGAAGGCTTCCGCGATCGGATTTTCCAGAGGTTCTCCCAGGCAGACGGCTCGGACACCAGGCAAAAGGGCGGCACCGGCCTGGGGCTGAGTATCACAAAGACGATTATCGAACGCCATGGAGGGACAATTTCATTCGAAACGGGGGAAGGGCAAGGCACGACCTTTTATTTCGACCTGCCGCTCCACGACGCAAAAGCCTCGAATGAGGGGCGGAAAGGCGCCGCCTAGCGCAATGCGCGTCCAAACATGTCCCCGCGAAGGCGGGGATGGACGCGGGAACAGTTGCGCTCGTCTCTTGAAATGGATCAACTTGACCTCGTCCAAGTGATTCCACTTGAACGAGGGTTAATCTAAACGGGCGCTGCGCAAATCGGGCGATTCCGCCAATTTTAACCGCTCGTTCAAACCCTTCTTAAACGGCGTCGCTTAACAATAATACCGGTGTGAGATCTCATGGAAAGAGAGCAAGAGCCATGAAAGAGCTGCAACGGATTACCTATGTCGAGGACGAACCTCATATACGTGAGATTGTACAGCTCGCGCTCGAAGAGCTCGGCGGGTTCAAATTGCAGTGCTGCGAAAGCGGAATGCAGGCCCTCGACACGGCTCCGCAATTTCACCCCGATCTCGTGCTGCTCGATGTCATGATGCCCGGAATGAACGGAATTCAGACATTCCGTTCACTGAAGCAGATTCCGGAATTCGCGGACACGCCGATCATCTTCGTCACCGCAAAAGCGCAGAAGCACGAGATCCAGCAATATAAATCCCTTGGCGCAATCGAGGTCATTCCGAAACCCTTCGACCCGGTCACCCTGCCGTCCGAAATCCGGGGCATCTGGCAGCGCAACCAAAGCGCACAGATCAACTAGCGATGCAGACCCAGCTCAACAATCTGCTCGAGCGGCATTGCGAGACGATCAAGAGCAGCGTCACGGCCCTTGGCAGTCAGCTTGCCGAAATCGCCAAAGGCTCCGCGCCCGACCCGCTCGGCGCGGTTCAATCGGCGGAGGCTCTGGCGCACCAGCTCAAAGGCAGCAGCGGCACCGCCGGCTTTCACGAGATCAGCCGTGCCGCCACCGCACTCGACGATCGATTGAAACTCCTGTGCAAGGCGAACAGGAGAGAGGTCGCGGACGGCGCAAACGCGGCGATGGGACTGTTCGACCAGCTTGAGCGAATCTCCGGCACACTCTCTCCCGCCAGTTCCGTGCTCTACCGGGCGGCGTGACGTTCGGGGTCGTTTCGAGCTCGTTTCGAACTCGGGTCAGAGTCCGATCGACGCTGCGCCGGTCAATTCTCATCCATCTTCAGCGCAGCGATAAACGCCTCCTGCGGGATCTCGACGCGGCCGAACTGGCGCATGCGCTTCTTGCCCTCCTTCTGCTTGTCGAGCAGCTTCCGCTTGCGGGTGACGTCGCCGCCATAGCACTTCGCCGTCACATCCTTGCGCAGGGCCGAGATCGTCTCGCGCGCAATAATCTTCGCCCCGATCGCCGCCTGGATCGGGATCTGGAACATATGGCGCGGGATCAGCTCCTTCAGCTTTTCGCACATCGCCCGGCCCCGCTGGTCGGCGCGCGAACGGTGCACGATCATGGAGAGCGCATCGACCGGCTCGGCGTTCACGAGGATGGACATGCGCACCAGGTCGCCCGGCTCATAGCCGGTGATCTCATAATCGAATGACGCGTAGCCGCTGGTGACCGATTTCAGCCGGTCATAGAAATCGAACACCACCTCGTTGAGCGGCAGATCGTAAACCACCATGGCCCGGCTGCCGGCGTAAGACAGGGTCTTCTGCCGCCCGCGCCGGTCCTCGCAAAGCTTCAGCACCGCGCCGAGATATTCGTCCGGAACGAGGATGGTGGCGCTGATCCAGGGCTCTTCGATCCGTTCGACCTTGACGACGTCCGGCATGTCCGCCGGATTGTGCATCTCGATATGGCTGCCATCGGTCATGTAGAGATGGTAGACGACACTCGGCGCGGTGGTGATCAGATCGATCTTGAACTCGCGTTCGAGCCGCTCGCGAATGATCTCAAGATGCAAGAGGCCGAGGCAGCCGCAGCGAAAACCGAAGCCGAGCGCGGCGGAGGTCTCCATTTCATATTGGAACGAGGCATCGTTCAGCCGCAGGCGGCCCATCGCGTCACGCAGATCCTCGAACTGCGCGCTGTCGACCGGGAAGAGGCCGCAGAAGACCACGGGCTGCGCTTCCTGAAAGCCCGGCAGCGGTTTGTCGGTCGGGCGCTTTTCCTCGGTGATCGTATCGCCGACGCGGGTATGCGCGACCTCCTTGATGGCGGCGGTGAAAAAGCCGATCTCGCCGGCGGAGAGCTGATCGCAGGTCTCTTTCTTCGGGCGGAAAATGCCGACCCGGTCGATCTGATAGGTGCCGCCGGTC
>Ga0315553_10000679_pt1 | contig 29660 bp, 22 predicted proteins | sample SalMarSW160140MG_FD_203099 | JGI IMG/M metagenome (GOLD analysis project Ga0315553, IMG submission 203099) | Salt marsh sediment microbial communities from the Plum Island Ecosystem LTER, Massachusetts, United States - Salt Marsh Sediment SW1601-40 ... | reverse complement strand
CTCCCGGCACCCTCGCGTGCACCAACCCGAACCAGGCGGTGCTGCCCGGCGGCGGCGGCGGCTACGTCAAGAACAACGCCACCGGCGGCGGCTTCGGCGGCACCTTCGGCATCGTCCTGTACTCCGGCGGCTTGAATACCTCCTCGCTCGCCCAGGCGATCCCGGTCGGTCCCTACATGGCGGTGCTGAACGTGCCGCTGCAGGGCATGGGCTCGCGGCCGGCGGGCCGCGGCTACGGCGCCTTCAGCACCGACGCGCTGGGCGCGGGGAACATCTACCCGGCGTACATGCTCACGGGCAGCGGAGGACCGTCGGCGATCATCAGCATGGTGACCGGCTCGCCGATCGGCGCGCTGCCCGCCCAGATCAACAGCAACTGGGCCTTCCCCTGGACGACAGGCACGATCCTCGTGCGCGGCACCGGCATGACGCCCTACGGGCAGCCGGCGGGCGGCACCTTCAGCATCCAGGGCTTCGACAACCGCACCTCCATGGGCGGTGGTGCCATCCAGCTGGTGGCCGGTGGCGTCGCCCAGAGCTCGGTCCAGGGCCCGAATGGGACGCCGAACTACACGGTGCTGCGGCTGAACCTGCCCGAGCCCGGAGCGGTGGCTCAGCTGCTCGCCGGTGTGATCGGCCTGCTGGCGATCGCCGCCTGGCGCGCGCGCACGCGCTAGGAGCTCCTCGCCAGATCTCTGCGCATCGAGGCCGGGTCGCTCGCAGGAGCGGCCCGGCCTCTCCGCTTCCAGCCTCCCTCCTCGGGCCGAGAGCCGGACGCGCGGACCCCGGGCCCGTCACCGCGCAGCAGCCCCGAGCAGGGCGGGGCAGGGAGGGACTTGCTCTCCGGTATCTCTGCGTGAGAGGGTAGAAACGGGATCCACCCCTCGTTAGGGGGAGGGAGGACGGCCGGTCCGGGCTCCGGAACGGACCCAGCTCCCTCCGGATCAGGAGGAGCCATGAAGATCCATCGAGTCTCCGCGTCGATCGCGGCGTTCGCGATCGCTCTCTCTCTGTTAGGGGCCGGCGTGGCCAGCGCCCAGGGCGCGTTCTCCATGACCGGCAAGGCCGCAACGGGCTCCGGCCTGTTCGTGCGCCTGCCGGCGGCCGGCAACGTGGCCTGCCCATCCATCACGGCCGCAGCGACCTACAACGCGCAGACGATGATGGGCGGGTCGAACGTCGTGCTGAATGCGGGGGGCTGCATTCCCGGCGGGCCGGTGGTGGTGAACGTCAACGGAACGGGCGGCTTCACCTTTCCCGTGGACTTCTTCAGCCAGCCCGCGCCCGGCACTCTCGTCGTGGTGCCGGTTCCCAACACGCCGATGGTGGTCCAGCTCGCGAGCAGCTTCGCCTTCGTGGGGCCGCGGACGGCGCCGGTGGACCCGATCAGCGGTCAGCGCAACGTCAACATGACCACGCCCACGTTCGCGTACGCGCCGTGGCGGGTGATGAAGCAGAGTGCGTGGATGAGCCAGACGGGTCGGCTGGGCTCGGACTTCACGGCGTGCCCGAAGCCGCCCGGCACTCTGGCGTGCACCAACCCGAACCAGGCCTTGCTGCCCGGCGGCGGCGGCGGCTACGTCAAGAACAACGCCACCGGCGGCGGCTTCGGCGGCACCTTCGGTCTGGTGCTCAATACCGGAGGCCTCAATGTCTCCTCGGTCGCCCAGGCGATTGCGATCGGCTCGTTGATGGCGGTCGTGAACGTGCCGCTGGCGGGCATGGGCTCGCGCGCCGCGGGTCGCGGCTACGGCGCCTACGACACGGACATGCTCGGGGCGGCGAACATCTACCCGGCGTACATGCTCACGGGCAGCGGAGGACCGTCGGCGATCATCAGCATGGTGACCGGCTCGCCGATCGGCGCGCTGCCCTCCCAGATCAACCGCAACTGGGGCTTCGCGTGGACGACGGGCACCGTCCTGGTCCGCGGGACCGGCATGACGCCCTACGGGCAGCCGGCGGGCGGAACGTTCAGCCTCCAGGGCTTCGACAACCGCACCTCCATGGGCGCTGGAGACATCCAGCTGGTGGCGGGCGGTGTCGCCCAGTCACAGATTCAGGGTCCGAACGCCACGTCGAACTACACGGTGCTGCGGCTGAACCTGCCCGAGCCCGGCGCGGCGGCTCAGCTGCTCGCCGGTGTGATCGGCCTGCTGGCGATCGCCGCCTGGCGGGCGCGCACGCGCTAGAGCGCGAGCCCGGAGGGCCTCTTCCCCGACCGAGAGGCCGAGCCGCTCGAGCGAGCGACCCGGCCTCTTCTCTCTTCACGACCCGTTCGGCGGCGACTCCTCGGCCACCGGGCGCAGCGACAGCTTGATCCGGTCCGGCTCGATCGAGACGATATCGAGGGCGTCGGGGCGGCGGATCGAGCCCTCGTCGATCGCGAAGGTGCGGCGCCCGAAACGGGCGAGATAGGCGTCGACCCGCACCGTGACCTGGTCCGGATCGGAGAACACCAGGTTGCGCCGCAGGCCGCGCAGCGTGACCTCCACCTCCTCGGGCTCCACCGACTCCACCTCGAACTCGCGGGGCACGTTGCTGATGCGCACGCGCGCGGGCACGGTCACGTCGATCAACGCGGAGCCAGGCACGAAGACGAGCCAGAGCGCGATCGCTCCCACGCCGGCGATCACCGCGTCGAGGGCGGCTCGCTCGCGCAGGGCGGCGCGAGAGGCCCCGTCGTCCCCGCGCAGCGCCTGGAGCTCCCGACCGAGATCCTCCACGCGACGCAGCACGCGGATCGTTCCGTCCCGCGCCAGGGAGACCGTGCCGCGCTCCTCCGATACGACGATGCACACGGCGTCGCAGCGCTCGGCGAGGCCCAGGGCGGCGGCGTGGCGGGTGCCACCGGGCCCCAGGGCCTCGTGGTTGGAGGAGAGAGGCAGGTGCACCGCGAAGCGCTCGACGCGCGAGCCGCGCACGATGATCGCGCCGTCGTGGCCGGGAGAGCTGGTGTCGAAGAGCGACAGGATCAGCGGCTCGCTGACGCGTCCCTCCAGCGCCACGCCGCCTTCGACGTGGCTCTCGATCGGCTCGCGTCCGGGCAGCACGATCAGGGCGCCGGTTCGGGTGGACGCGAGGCGGGCCACGGCGCGCACCAGGGCGTCGTCGCTCTCGCCGCCGTGGGGCTGGCGGAAGCCCTGCCGCCAGGAGCCCAGCCCTTCGAACAGACGCCGCAGGTCCTCCTGGAACACCACCACGAGGACCAGTACGAGGACCGCGAAGAAGCCCTGGAACAGGCCGGCGGTGAGCTGGAGGTCGAGTCCGCGCGCGAGCAGGTAGACGCCGGCGAGGACGGTCAGCCCGGTGAGCGCGCGCCGGCCGCGGGTGCGCCGCAGGAAGCGGAGCGCGAGCCACAGCAGCACGCCGACGGTGGCGACGTCCACGATGTCGCGCCAGGTGAAGAGAGAGAGCCAATCCTGCATCGCGTCCCCGCGGCCTCCTCCCGCTCCGAATCAGGCGGCGGAGTCGGGGTTCGACTCCGCCTCTTCCGCCGGAGGCGTGGGGAGCATCTGCAGACGGGCGATCCGGTGGCGCGTCACCTCCAGCACCGTGGCCGTGAAGGGCCCCACGCGGACCGAGTCGCCCTTCCGGGGCAGCCGCCCCAGGATCGCGGTCACGTGGCCGCCGATCGTCTCCTCGCTCTCGTCCTCCTCGTCGGACAGCTCGAAGTCCAGGCGGTCCTCCACCTCGGGCAGCGACATCCGCCCCGAGAGCTCGAAGCCCCCCTCCGACAGCCGGACGAGCTCCTCTTCCTCCTCGTCGGCGTCGTCGTTCAGCGGGCCCACGATCTCCTCGAGCGCGTCCTTGCGGAAGGCCAGGCCGATCGCCGTTCCGTGCTCGTCGAGCACCACCGCGGTCTGCTGCCGCTCGCGCTGCAGCTCGACCAGGAAGTCGGAGACCGACATCGTGTCGGAGACGAAGAGCGGCGGCGTGACCAGGTTGCGCAGATCGAGCGGCTCGCCGCGCAGCATCACGTCGAGCACGTCCTTGGCGTGTACGAAGCCCACGATCGTGTCGAGCCCCACCTCGCAGACCGGGAGCCGCGTGTGCGTGGTCGAGCGGATCCGCTCGACGTTCGACTCGACGCTGTGCTCGAGGCTCAGGTACTCGACGTCGACCCGCGGGACGACGACGTGGCGCACCTCGAGCTCGATCATCCGGAACACGTTGGCGGTGAGCTCGTGCTGCCGCTCGGAGATGTGCCCGGCTGTGGCCGAGAGCGACAGGATGCTGCGGATCTCCTCGGCGGAGGGGGTGTGCTCGTGGCCGAGCTCGGCGGGCAGGCCGACGAGGCCCAGCAGCCGGTTGGAGATCGCGTTGATGCCCACGATGAAGGGGCCGAACAGCCAGGCGAAGGCGCGCAGCGGGCGCGCCGTGCGCAGGATGATCGGCTCGGCCCGGCGCAGGGCCCACATCTTGGGCGCCTGCTCGCCCAGCGTCATGTGCAGGGTGGTGATGATGGTGAAGGCGAGGCCGATCGAGACGACCGGCACCCAGGGCGCGTGGGGGTCGCTGCGCACCCCGAGCGCCTCGAGCCCGCCGACCAGGAGCACGGACACCGCCGGCTCGCCCAGCGCGCCGAGGATCAGGCTGGCCAGGGTGATGCCGAGCTGGCAGGCGGAGAGGTAACGGTCGAGGTGATCGAGGACGTGCTGGGCGGCGCGGGCGCCGCGCCGACCTTCGCCCGCAAGCTGGTCGATGCGCGCCTCGCGCACCTTCACCAGTGCGAACTCCGCGGCCACGAAGAAGCCGTTGAGCAGCACGAAGAAAAGGGTGGCCCCGAGGCGCCAGGCGATTCCGAACAGGTCGAGCGTCGCGTGGGCCTCGCTCAATCCGACTGCTCCTCCGAGGAGGAGCGCCGGCGCCGGCTCGTTGGCTCCATGCCCGAGGAGGTACCGCGGAGCCCGTCCCCCCGCCAGCGGCGGGGCGGCGTCTGCGGAGTGGTCCCTTCCGCCCTCACGCGCCGGTCGCGGCTGGAGCTCCCGAGGCGCGCGGTCGGCCGCGGCCGCGCGCCGACCGGATGTTCAGGAGCTCGACGAACAGGGAGAAGGTCATCGCCGTGTACACGTACCCCTTCGGGACCTGGCGACCCAGCGACTCCGCCACCAGCATGACGCCGATCAGCAGCAGGAACGAGAGCGCGAGCATCTTGATCGTGGGGTGGCGCGAGATGAAGCCCGCGATCGCGTCGGCGGAGAGCATCATTACGCCGACCGCGAGCACGACCGCCGCCACCATCACCGGCACGTGATCGGCCATGCCCACCGCCGTGATCACCGAGTCGAGGGAGAACACCAGATCGAGGAGCAGGATCTGGACGAGCACGCTCGCGAACGACGTGCCGGCGCCCCGCGTCGCGAGCTCGTGGGATCCCTCCACGTTCTGGTGGATCTCGTAGGTGCTCTTCCCGATCAGGAACAGTCCGCCCGCGAACAGGATCAGGTCGCGGCCCGAGATGCCCTCTCCCAGTACCGTGAACAAGTCGCTGGTGAGTCGCATGACCCAGGCGATCCCGAGCAGGAGCGCCACGCGGCCGAACATCGCCAGCGCGAGCCCGATCCGCCGCGCCGGCGCCTGCTGCGCGTGCGGCAGCTTCTCCGACAGGATCGAGAGGAACACGATGTTGTCGATGCCCAGCACGATCTCGAGGGCGGTGAGCGTCCCGAGGGCGATCCAGGCCTGAGGGTCTGTGATCCAGTCGAACATGCTCTCCCGGTCGGGGTGGCTTCCGCGGCGCCGGAGCGGTGGCCCTCCCACCTCCCGCCGTGGAAATTTCGATGAACCCTCGCGGTGCGAATCGTGCGAGGATGGTAGGGGTGGGGGACCGGAGGAGGAAGGTGCCGATGAGGCGTTTCCCGCGCGTTCTCCCGCTCTTGCTGCTCGTGATCGCCATCGCGGCGTCATCCGCCGCAACCGGCTCCGGCGGGCTCGGCCCCGACGACAAGATCGACGTGATGTCGCAGAACCAGTATCTGGGCGCCGACCTCGGTGCCGTGATCGCGGCGACGGATCCGATCTCCTTCAACGCGGCGCTCGTCGAGGCGCTCCAGATCATCGCCGCGAGCGAGCCCGGGGCGCGCGCCAAGCGGCTGGCGCTGCTGCTCGCGCTGCGTTCTCCCGATCTCGTCGGCCAGCAGGAGGTGTTCCGCTTCGAGTGTTTCGACATCCCGCTTCCCGGCCCCGACTGCAGCGATCCGTCGGTGGCGGCGGCCTTCACCGATCACCTCGCCGACGTCCAGGCCGCGCTCATCGGCCTGGGCCATCCCTATGCCGTGGCTGGCGTGGTCGAGGACCTGAACCTCACCAGTGTCCTGGTGCCGGGCCTTCCGCCCGGGCTGCCGGTGGATCTGAACTTCGACGGCCTGCCCGACTTCACCGTCACCGTGCTGGATCGCGACGTGATCCTGGCGCGCGCCGGCGTTCCCACCGCAGTGGTGCCCTTCCCCTGCTCCATTCCGTCCGCCGACGGCTGCCGCTACACGGTCGTGGCGACGGTGAACAGCCCGATCGGACCGCTGTCGGTGGCGCGCGGCTTCGTCGGCGTGGACGCGCAGGTGCGCGGCCGCACCTATCGCTTCGTGAACACGCACCTCGAGGTGATGAGCCTGATCCCGCCGCCGCCCGGACCGCTGCCGCCGACGCCGCCCGGTGTGGAGCTCGTGTTCGGCGGTTCGATCCAGGCCGCCCAGGCCACGGAGCTCGACGGACTGATCGCGGCCTCGCTGGCCCTCACCCCGCCGCCCGCCGGAACCCAGACGATCGCGGTCGGCGACATCAACTCCTCGCCCGAGGACGGCCCCTTCATCGATCCCCTCTTCGATCCGGTGCAGGTGCTGGTGCCGCCCTACAGCCAGCTCGCCCAGGGCGTCGACCTGTTCGGCTCGCCCGCTCCGGGGCCCTGGACCGACGCCTGGGACGCGCTGCCCGGGCACCGCCCCGGCTACACGTGCTGCCAGGACGCGGACCTGCGCAATCTCCGGTCGGCTCTCGACGAGCGGATCGACATGGTCTTCTCGCTCGACCCGCCGCACAAGGTCCGACGCGGGAGCGTGGTTGGCAGCACGCCCCTCGCGAAGATCTATCCCGAGCGGATCTGGCCCTCGGACCACGGCCAGCCGGCGCTGGAGCTCCGCTTCCGCCCTGACGGAGGATGACCCCAGAAGAGCGGAGATCGGCCGGGGCGAGCGGCGGGACGCCGCGCGCAGCGAGCCGAAGACGAGCGGAGATCGGCGCCGGGGCAAGGTGCGGGACGCGCGCAGCGAGCTGGAGGCGAGCGGAGATCGGCCCGGAGTGGTGGCCCAGGCCAGAGTCGAACTGGCGACACCCGCATTTTCAGTGCGGTGCTCTACCAACTGAGCTACCGGGCCACGGAGGCGGGAGGCTAGCCGTTCGCCCCCAGCGGCGCGAGCACTTTGCCGTCCGCCGACTCGATCCGCACGTGCTCGATGCGCGCATCCACGGGGTAGGGGCGATCCGGCGGCCCGTAGCGTCCGTAGCGGTCGATCTCGAGTGCCGTGATCGCGTCGACCACGTCCATGCCCTCGACCACGTGTCCGAACGCCGTGTAGTGGCCGTCGAGCTGGCGCTGGTCCTGCTGCAAGATGAAGAACTGCACCTTGCCCGAGTTGCGCGCGCCAGTGTTGGCGAAGGAGACCGTTCCGCGCACCTGCGGGTAGTCGGTGAACTCGTCGGGGACGGTCGGGTCCTCGGTGTCGCGCGCGTCGTTGCGCGGGTCCTTGTCGAGGGTCAACGGATTTCCGCCCTGGATCATGAAGCCCGGAATCACGCGGTGGAAGGTGGTGCCGTCGTAGAGCCCGGCGCGCGAGCGCTCGACGAAGCGGGCGACAGTCTGCGGCGCCAGCTCGGGCAGCAGCTCGATGCGGATCTGGCCCAGCTCGCCCATCTCGAGGACCGCGGCGTCGTGGGGTCCGTCCTCCACGTGCGCCACCGGTAGCGCCGCAGCCGCCGGTGCCGCCTCGCTTCCGCAGCCGAGCGCGAGTCCGGCCCCGAGCAGGGCGCAGAGCAGCAGGACGATCGAGCGGTGCGCGCGCATGCTCGAGGCTTCCTCGGACGGAAGGCGAGGCGACGTTAGCCCCGCGTGTCGCGGGGCGGGTGTGGAGCCCCGTGGTAGCTTCGCGCCATGTCCACGCTCCGCGTCCTCGCGACCAGTGCTCTGGTCGCGCTCTTGCTGTTCCCCGGACCGAGCCGCGCAGCGGCTCCGGCTCCCGCCTACGGCGCCCAGGGGATGGTCGTGACCTCCCAACCGGCTGCCGCCCTCGCCGGGCTCGCGATGCTCGAGCGCGGCGGCAACGCGGTCGACGCGGCGGTCGCCACCGCCTTTGCGCTCGCCGTCACCCAGCCTTTCTCCGCGGGCCTGGGAGGCGGCGTCTTCCTGCTGGTCCGGTTCCCGGACCGCGCGGTGGTGGCGCTCGATGCGCGCGAGACCGCGCCTGCGGCGGCGACACGCGACATGTATCTGCAGCCCGGGGTCCCCGAACGCGCCTCGCTCGTCGGGCCGCTCGCCGTCGCGACGCCCGGCTTCGTGGCGGGCTGCGTGTGGGCCCTGGCGCGCTGGGGGACGCTGTCGCTCGCGGACGTGCTCGGCCCGGCGATCGCCCTCGCGGAGGAGGGCTTCCCGATCAATCTCTACCACGTGCGGATGATCGAGTTCATGCGCGCGCGGGGTCTCGCAAAGCTCTTTCCCGAGACCGCGGCCATCCAGTTCCCGCCCGAGGGAACCCCCGCGCGGCCGGGCTGGCGCCTGGTCCAGCGCGACCTGGGTCGCACGCTGCGTCAGATCGCGGAAGAGGGACCGGACGTCTTCTATCGCGGCGAGCTCGCGGCCTCCCTGGTGGAGGCCGTGCGCGCGCGGGGCGGCCTGCTCACGCTCGAGGACCTGGCCGACTATCAACCGGTGATCCGCGAGCCCCTGAGCGGGAGCTACCGCGGCTACACGATCCACGCGTTTCCGCCGCCCTCCTCGGGCGTGACCGTGATCGAGGCGCTCCAGGTGCTCGAGGGGCAGGAGCTTGCCCCGCTCGGTGCGGGCTCATCGGCCAGCATCCACCGCATCGCCGAGGCGATGAAGGCGGCCTTCGCGGATCGCGCCGCCTATCTCGGGGATCCCGCTTTCGCGGACGTTCCCATTGCCCGGCTCGCATCGCGCGCCCACGCCGACTCGCTGCGCGCGCGCCTCGAGCCCCCTTGGTGGCGCCGCCCTCCCTGGCGCTGGCTCGACGACGACTACGCGGTGCCCATCGAGGCACCCGGTGAGACGTTGATCGACGCGGGCACGGTGCACCTCTCCACCGCCGATGCCGAGGGCTTCGCGGTGTCCCTCACGATGACGATCAATACGCCCTACGGCTCGGGGATCACCGCCGAGGGAACGGGGGTGCTGCTCAACAACGAGATGGACGACTTCGCGAAGGCAGAGGGCACGCCCAACACCTACGGTCTCGTCGACACGCGCGGCGCGAACGCGATCGCCCCGGGGAAGCGGCCCCTCTCCAGCATGGCGCCGACGATCGTCGACAAGGACGGCGCGCTGTTCCTGGTGACCGGCAGCCCCGGGGGTCCGCGGATCATCAGCACCACGCTGCTGTCGCTGATCAACGTGATCGACTACGGAATGGACGTCTCCGCGGCGGTGTCCGCGCCGCGCTTCCACCACCAGTGGGACCCCGACGTGCTGTACGTGGAGCCCGAGGTGCCGCGCGACGTGGTGGAGGGGCTGCGCGCGCGCGGCCACACGGTCGAGGTGGGGGAGCGCGACTGGTCGGCGGCGGAGGCGATCCAGGTCGATGCGGAGGGCGTCTTCTGGGGCGGGAGCGACCCGCGCCGCGGTGGGCTCGCGATCGGCTACTGACGACTCCGCGGTCTCTCTGGGAGCTCCTTCACGGGACCTGACTGCGCGGCTCGCCGCGGACCACGGCCTCGGTGTAGGCGTCGAGCTTCACGATCCGGCGCGCCACCCGCAGCACGTCGTCGGGGCCGACCGCGGCGATTTGTCCCGGGTAGCGATCGCCCGCATCGCGTCCGAGGCCGTAGAGCGCGTTGAGGCTGGTCTGGGCGGCGTGGACCGCGTTGCGCTGGCGGTCGATCGCGAAGTTGCCGAGCAGGTGGCGGCGGGCGGCGTCCACCTCCTCGATCGCGGGCGCACTCTCGATCAGGCGCTCCAGCTCTGCGAACAGGCCCGCGCGCGCCCGCTCGAGCTTCTGGGGCGAGGTCGCGATGTACACCGCGAAGTAGCCAGGCGCCAGGCCTTCGACGCTCGTCGCAGTCACCGAGTAGGCGAGGCCCTGCTTGTCGCGCAGCTCCAGGAACAGGCGACCGCTCTGGCCGGCGAGGATCTGGGAGATCACCTCGAGCGCGAAGCGGTCCTCGTCGGCGACGGAGACGCCGCGGAAGCCGATCGCGAGATGCGCCTGCTCGCGGTCCTTCACCAGCTCCGCGCGACGGATCGCGTCGGGCGTCGGCTCGAGTGGCGGCGCGGGCTCCGTGAACGGGCTGGCATCGAGATCGACCAGGCGCGAGGCGACGGCGCGAGCGATCGCGTCGGGATCGACGTCGCCGGCCACGGCGATCACCAGATTGCCGGCCTTCACCAGACGCTGGTGGTGCGCCAGCACCGTCTCCCGATCCAGCCCGGCGATCACCTCGGCGCGGCCGAGCGTCGGCATGCGGTAGGGGTGCTCCCGGTACAGCTGCTCGGTCAACAGCAGGAAGGTGCGCTGGCCCAGGCGATCCTCGCGGCGCTCGATCGCCGCGAGCGTCTCGGCGCGCTCGCGCTCGATCTCCGCGGGGTCGAAGGCGGGCTGGAGCAGCACCTCGGCGAACAGGTCGAGGGTCGCCTCGAGGGAGGTGCTCGGGGCCTCGAGGGTGAGACCGAAGCTGCTGCGACCGGAGAAGGCGTCGATGTCGGCGGCGCGGCTCTCGATCGCCCGGGAGAAGCCCGCCGCGGAGTGGCTCGCGGTGCCGCGCAGCCACATCGAGGCGAGGAAGGCGGTCAGTCCGGAGGTCGAGGCGTCCTCGGCGAGCAGGCCGCCGCGCAGGGCCGCGCGCGCCGCGAAGATCGGCACCTGGGGCCGGGGCACCACGTGCAGCGCGGCGCCGCCCGGCAGCTCGTAGCTGACGCACTCGGGCGCGCGCGACCGCGCGACCGGCGCGCGCATCTTGCGCGCCGCGCGCTCCACGCCCCGCGACACCGCGCGGCGGATCACCGCCTCGTCGACCGAGGTCCGGTCCTCCTCGGGGAGGAGCGCGCCGACGGTGAGCGCATCGGGCCTCCACCAGGTTCGCGCGGCGCGCAGCAGGTCGGCCGGGGTCGCTCCGCGTACGGTGTCGAGGTAGCGGGCTTCGGCGGCCAGCCCGCCGCCGGTGACGTGGAAGGTGCCGAGCTTCGCCGCCATCCCCGACACGCTCTCACGCTCGAAGTGCTCCGAGGCGAGGAAGTTGACGCGCGCCTTCTCCAGCTCGTCCTCGCCGACGGGGTCGGCGCGCAGCCGCTCCACCTCGGCCACGGTCGCCTCCAGAGCCGCTTCGATGCGCCCGGCGTCGGTCTCGAAGTCGATCGTCGTGGTCCCGGGGTCGAGCGGGGTGTAGGACCAGGCGTCGATGCGCTCGACCAGTCCGGCGCGCTCCTTCACCCCGCGGACGAGGCGGCTGCTCTCGCAGCTCCCCAGCAGGAAGGCGAGCAGGTCCAGATAGGGGGCGTCGGGATGGGAGAGGGCGACGCCGGGATAGGCGACCTCGACGGACGCCCGCTCGAAGGGGCGCGCCAGCACCACCGAGCGGAGCGACGTCTGCTCGGGCTCGGGGCAGCGCGCACGCCGCGCGCCGCTCGGCGCCCGGTCGGCGAAGGCCTTGCGCACGTTCTCGAGCAGGGCGTCGCGGTCGAAGCGCCCGACCGCCACCACCACCAGGTTGTCCGGCGTGTACCACTGCTCGTAGAAGCGCAGCAGCCGAGACCGGTCGAGAGCGCTGACGCTCTCCTGTGTCCCGAGGATCGGATGGCGGTAGGGGTGTTTGGCGAAGGCCGTCTCGAACACGGCGTTGCCCAGCACGCTGCCGGGGGAGTCTTCGCTGCGGCGGATCTCCTCGAGCACCACCTCGATCTCGCGCTCGATCTCGCCCGGATCGAAGACCGAGTGCAGCACCGCGTCGGCGAGCACGTCGAAGCCGGCCGCCACCGCGTCCGAGGGGACCGTGGCGTGGTAGACGGTGACGTCGAAGGAGGTGTAGGCGTTGATCCGCCCGCCGGCGCCTTCGACCTCGCCCGCGACCTGGCCGAGCCCGCGCCGCTCGGTGCCCTTGAACAGCATGTGCTCGTGAAAGTGCGCGAGGCCCCGCTCGTCGGGCCGCTCGTCGGCGGACCCCGCGACCGCCCAGATCTGCAGCTCGGCGACCGGCGCGGCGTCGGTCTCCCGGAGCAGAACCGTGAGCCCGTTCGGGAGCAGCTCGCAGTGGACCGGGCGCTGGCTCACGATCAGGAGAGCCTACATTGAAACCCGCATCGGGGCACTCCAAGCTGCGAGCCGTGACCGAGGACGTCGGCGTCTACCTGCACGTGCCGTTCTGCGAGCGGATCTGCCCCTACTGCGACTTCGCCGTCGTGGCGGCGCCGACCCTGCCCCGCGAGCTGGAGTCGCGCTACGTGCGCGCGCTGTGCGACGAGCTCGCCGCGCGCCGAGCGGCCTTCGCAGGCCGTCGGCTCGCCACCGTCTACTTCGGCGGCGGCACCCCGTCGCTGCTGCGGCCCGGGAGCGTCGCCGCACTGATCGAGGCGGTCCGCGCCGCCTTTCCGGGGGAGCCCGCCGAGGTCACCCTGGAGGCCAACCCGGGAACCCTCGAGCGCGAGCGGCTGCCCGGGTTCCGGGAGGCCGGCGTGGACCGGATCTCGGTCGGGATCCAGTCCTTCGACGACGCCACGCTGCGCCGGCTCGGCCGAGGGCACCGGGCCGAGGAGGGGTGGCTCACGCTCGAGGCCTGCCGCCAGGCGGGATTCTCCCGTCTCTCCCTCGATCTGATCGCCGTGGCTCCCGGCCAGGATCTCGCGTCCCTCGACCGCGAGCTCGCGGCGGCGATCGCCTTCGGGCCCGAGCACCTGTCGGTCTACGAGCTCACCCTCGAGCCCGGGACACCCTTCGCCGTGGCGGCTGCACGGGGTCGACTCGACACGCCGGACGAGGAGACCGCCGCGGCGATGCTCGAGCGCGTGGAGGCCGGGCTGACAGCTGCGGGCTACCGCCGCTACGAGATCTCGAGCTACGCGCGGCCGGGCGCCGAGGCGATCCACAACGCGCGCTACTGGCGCCGGCGCCCGGTACTGGGGCTGGGCATGGGGGCGGTTTCGAACGACCCGGCGGCGCCCGACCGCCCGCACGGAGCGCGCCGCACCAATCCCCGGGCGTTGGACGCCTACCTGGAGGTCGCGGCCGGTCGCCGGGAGGCGGAGGTCGAGGTGCTCGCGCCGGCGGTGGCGCGGGGGGAGGCGGTTTTCCTGGCCCTGCGAACGGTCGCCGGGCTCGATGCGGGGCGTTTCGCAGCGGAGTTCGGCGCGCCTCCCCAGGCCTTCTTCGGGCCCGCGATCGAGGCGCTGTGCCGATGCGAGCTGCTCGAGCGAAGGGGCGGCGGCGACCTGCGACTGACGCCCCGGGGGCGGCTGCTCTCGGACTCGGTGTTCGCTCATTTCGTCTAGCCCGGCAGGGACCTCTGATCCGCCGCTTGCGTTAACTTTCGCCGCGTGTCGAAGACGGGATCCATCCACCGGCCCGCGGGCGGCGACGCCGCCCCCGAGCTGTCTACGCGCCAGCAGGAGGTGCTGCGGGCCACGATCCGCGCCTACGTCGGCGAGGCCGCTCCGATCGGCTCGGCCCACGTCTCGCACCTGCTGTCGCGCAAGCTCTCCTCCGCGAGCATCCGCGCGACCCTCGCCGAGCTCGCGGAGCTCGGGCTCGTCGAGCAGCCGCATGCCTCCGCCGGGCGCGTTCCCACCGAGGAGGGGCTGCGCCTGTTCATCGACCGCTTGATCGAGCCCTTCGATCTGGCCGACTACGACCGTCGCACGATCGACTTCGGCGTCGACAGCGCCGAGAGCGACGCCGTCGTGGCGGTCGCCGCGCAGGTGCTGTCGGTGCAGACGCGACTGCTCGGCTTCGCGGTCGCGCCGCGTCTGGAGCGCGTCACGCTCCAGCACGTGAGCCTCGTCCGGCTCGGGACCGGGCGCGTGCTGGCGGTGCTGGTCAGCGCCGCGGGAGCCGCCTACCGACGGGTGATCGAGGCCGAGCCGTCGCTCTCCCAGCGCGAGCTCGACCGGGCCGCTTCCCTGCTCGCCGAGCGGGTGGCCGGCCGCACACTCGAGGCGGTGCGCGACGCCCTGCGCCGGGAGGCCGCGGCCCTGCGCCGGGAGGCCAGCCGCGCCCTGCGCCAGGCGCTCGATCTGGGGGAGCGGGCGCTGGCCGCGCAGGAGGAGGAGGCGGACGTCGTGGTCGCGACGCGGCTGGCGCTGCTCGACCAGCCCGAGTTCCAGGATCCGCGCCGGCTGCGCGACGTGCTCGAAACACTGGAGACGAAGGAGCGTCTGGCCGACATCGTCGAGGAGATGTTGAGCGGCGAAGGCGTCCAGGTCGCGCTCGGTGGCGAGGTCGGCGATCCGGCCCTGTCGCACTGCGCCCTGGTGGCCACGCGCTATGGCGACGCCCTCGCACCGCTCGGCGCGGTGGGGGTGATCGGCCCGCGCCGCATGAACTACTCGCGCGTGATCCCCCTGGTCGAGTACTGCTCTCGCGTGATGACGGAGAAGCTGCTGGCGTGAGCGGAAGGCCGGACCGCGGCAGACGCCCCGGAGACGCGTCGGAGGAGGGCGACGACCTGGGTCGGTCGATTCCGACCGATCCGGAGCTCGAGGCCGCCCTGCGCGAGGCCGCCGCCGCCGTCGAGGACTACGCCGACGGCAAGCGCGAGCCCGAGGACCCGGGAGACGTGCTCGAGGCCGAGCCGATCGCGGAGGGCGACGCCTTGGCCGTGGTCTCCCGGCTCCGCGAGGAGCTGGTGGATGCGGGCGACCGGCTCCTGCGCCTGCAGGCCGACTTCGACAACTTCCGCAAGCGCGCGCTCAAGGAGCGCCAGGAGGCGCTCCAGTACGGCTCCCAGAATCTCTTCAAGGACCTGCTCTCGGTGGTCGATAACCTGGACCGGGCCATCGGACACGCTCGAGAGAGCGGGGGCGGGGACTTAGAGAGCTTTCTGCAGGGGGTCGAGCTGGTGCGGCGCGAGCTTCTCGGCGTGTTCGAGAAGCATCACGTGACCGAGATCGAGGCCCTGGGGAAGCCCTTCGATCCGTCTCTTCACGAGGCGATGGCCCAGGTGGAGAGCAAGACGTCGCTGCCGGGCACCGTGGTCGACGTTCTCGAGAAGGGTTTCCAGCTACGTGATCGTCTGGTTCGGCCGGCGCGGGTCATCGTGGCCAAGGCGGCGGGCGGCCCCGGCGCGAGTGGTGGAGGGGAATCCGCCGGCTGAGTCCCGCTTCCGCGGTCCGGCCGGCGGGCCGGTCGGGAATGGGCAAAGTCATCGGAATCGACCTCGGGACGACGAACTCCTGCGTCGCCCTGTACGACAAGGGCGAGACCCAGATCATCGCCAATGCCGAGGGGTCTCGGACGACGCCCTCGATGGTCGCCTTCTCGAACACCGGCGAGAAGCTGGTCGGCCAGATCGCCAAGCGTCAGGCGGTCACCAATCCGGCCCACACGATCTTCGCCGTCAAGCGTCTGATCGGCCGCAAGCGCGACAGCGACGAGGTGAAGCGCTTCTCCGAGATCGCTCCGTTCCCGATCACCGCCGCCGAGAACGGCGACGTGCGCGTGAAGATCGACAACCGCGCCTACTCGCCCCAGGAGATCTCCGCGATCGTGCTGGCGAAGATGCGCGAGACCGCCTCCGACTTCCTGGGCGAGCCGGTCCAGGAGGCGGTGATCACCGTGCCCGCCTACTTCGACGACTCCCAGCGCCAGGCCACCCAGGACGCCGGCAAGATCGCCGGCCTCAAGGTGCTGCGGATCCTCAACGAGCCCACCGCGGCGGCGCTCGCCTTCGGGCTCGACCAGCGCCAGACCGGCCGCATCGCGGTCTTCGACCTCGGCGGCGGAACCTTCGACGTCTCGATCCTCGAGATCTCCGAGGGCGTCTTCGAGGTGCGCAGCACCAACGGCGACACCTACCTCGGTGGTGAGGACTGGGACCTGCGGCTCGCCGACCACATGATGGAGGCGTTCAAGGGCGACTGCGGGATCGACCTGCGCACGGACGCGATGGCGCTCCAGCGGATCAAGGAGGCGGCGGAGCGCGCGAAGCACGAGCTGTCCTCCTGCGAGGAGACGGACATCAGCCTGCCCTTCATCGCGGCGGACGACGAGGGCCCCAAGCACCTCGCGATGTCCCTCAGCCGTTCCGCCCTGGAGGAGCTCACCAAGGATCTGGTCGAACGGCTGACCGAGCCGTGTCGGATCGCCCTGGAGGATGCTGGTCTCTCCGCCGACGAGGTGGACGAGGTCGTGCTGGTGGGCGGCATGACGCGGATGCCCGCGATCCAGCGCAAGGTCGAGGAGATCTTCGGTCGCAAGCCGCACAAGGGCGTGAATCCCGACGAGGTGGTCGCCGCCGGAGCCGCGATTCAGGCCGGCGTGCTCTCGGGTGAGGTCGAGGAGGTGCTGCTGCTCGACGTCACGCCGCTGTCGCTGGGCGTCGAGACGCAGGGTGGAATCGCCACCACGATCATCCCGCGCAACACGACCGTGCCCACCTCGATGAGCCAGGTGTTCTCGACCACCGAGGACGCCCAGACGGTGGTGCGCATCCACGTCGTGCAGGGGGAGCGCGAGCTGGCGCGCGACAACAAGACCCTCGGCCGCTTCGAGCTCGTGGACCTGCCGCCGGCCCCGCGCGGCGTGCCGCAGATCGAAGTCACCTTCGACATCGACGCCGACGGCGTGGTGAAGGTGTCGGCGAAGGATCTGGGGACCGGCCGTTCCCAGGAGATCCAGGTCACCGCCTCGAGCGGTCTCTCGGAGCAGGAGATCACCAAGCTCGTCGCCGAGGCCGAGAGCAACGCCGAGGCCGACAACCACCGCCGCGAGCTGATCGAATTGCGCAACCAGGCGGACGGTCTGATCTACTCGAGCGAACGCACGCTCAAGGAGTTCGCCGAAACCCTGGCCGACGACCAGCGCGAGACGGTGCTCGAGGCGATCGAGGCGGCGCGCGAGGCCGTGGGCGGGGACGACGTCGACATCCTCCGGACGGCCCTCAACGACCTCTCGACCCGCACCTACGAGCTGACCGAGTTTCTCTACTCGGCGCTCGGAGGATCGGAGGAGGGTGGGACCTGACCCGACGAGCTTCGCCCGGCTCGGGCGAGCGGCGTTGACGATCCCCCGCCCACGCCTAGATTCCCCGGTCACGGCCGTCCTCCCGGCGGGGAGCCGCGAGGACCTGCCGGATTCCAGCGAACCGAGCACCGAACCCCCATCCTAGGACCCTCCAGGGACCGAAGCTGCGTTGGCCAAGCGCGACTACTACGAGATCCTGGGCGTCCCGCGCGACGCCACCGCCGAGGACCTGAAGAAGGCCTACCGCGCCCTGGCGATGCGGGATCACCCCGACCGCAATCCGGGAGACGCGGCCTCCGAGGAGCGCTTCAAGGAGACGTCCGAGGCCTACGCGGTGCTGTCGGACCCCCAGAAACGCCGCGCCTACGACCGCTTCGGACACGCCGGCGTCGGGGCCGGGGCGCCGGGCGGCGGCTTCCAGGACTTCGGCGACCTGGGCAACTTCACCGATCTCTTCGACGACCTGTTCGGAGACCTGTTCGGCGGCCGACGCGGCGGTCGCCGCCGCGGGCGCGGCCAGCGCGGCGCCGACCTCCGCTACAACCTCGAGATCGATCTCGCCGACGTGATCGAGGGACTCGAGTCGACGCTCAAGATCCCGAAGATGCGCCCCTGCGCCACCTGCGGTGGGTCCGGCGCGCGCGCGGGTACCTCTCCCGAGACCTGCGGCAGCTGCCGCGGCAGCGGACAGGTGGTGCTCCAGCAGGGCTTCTTCCGGGTGAGCCGCCCCTGCGACGTCTGCGCCGGCACGGGGGAGATCGTGCGCGAGCGATGCCCCGACTGCCGGGGGCAGGGACGCATCGAGGGCCAGCAGACGATCAACGTGCGCATCCCGCCCGGCGTCGACGACGGCACGCGCCTGCGGCTGGCGGGGGAGGGCGAGGCCGGAATCGCGGGCGGACCGAACGGCGATCTCTACGTGGTGATCTCGATCCGACCGCACGATCTGTTCGAGCGCGACGGGCCCGACCTGCACTGCCAGGTTCCGATCACGATGGTGCAGGCTGCGCTCGGCTCGGAGATCGACGTTCCCACGCTGGAAGGGCGGGTGAAGCTGGTGATTCCCGAGGGCACCCAGTCGGGCAAGGTGATGAGGCTGCGCGGCAAGGGCCTGCCGACGCTGCGCTCGACCGCACGGGGCGACCAGCTGCTCCACATCTTCGTCGAGACGCCCTCGCGGCTCACGGCGTCACAGCGCGAGCTGCTCGAGCGGTTCGCCGAGGAGTCGGACGTGAAGGTGTCTCCTGCCCACAAGGGCTTCCTCGACAAGCTGCGCGAGCTCTTCGATTGAGGGCCCGACGCCTCGCAGCCGGATGGCTGATCCTCGTGCTCGGCATCGCGATGGGGTGCGCCACGTTCCTCGCGCCCGAGGCCAGCGTCGAGGAGCAGAGCGCCTACGCCGCGGCGAAGCGCGAGCTGGAGCGGGATCCGGCGGCCGGCCGCGAGGCCTTGGACCGCTTCCTGGCGCGCTACCCGGACAGTCCGCTCGCGCCGGAGGCCGGGCTCGCCCTCGGCGAGCTCGCCCGCAGCGAGGGCCGACTCGACGACGCCGGGAAGCGCTACGAGGAAGTGGTGCACGGCGGGGGAACCGCGGCCGATCGCGCTCGCGTGCAGCTGGCGGCGATCGAGCTCCAGCGCGGCGACGTGAACGCGGCCCGGGGCTGGATCGAGCGAGCCCGCCTGTCGCGGCTCGAGGGTGCCGACCTGCGCGAGGCCTATCGCGTCTCCGCGGAGACGGCGACGAGCTCCGCCGAGCGCGTGCGCTGGCTGGGCCTGCTGCGCAGCGAGGTTCCCGATCCCGCCGAGACCGCGGCGATCGATCTCCAGATCGACGCCATGCTCAACGAGATGCCGGTGTCCGAGCTGCAGAGCGCGGCGCGGCAGGTGGGCGATCGCCCGCCGGCCGGTCGCATCCAGCTGGCGCTCGCCGCGCGGGCGCTCGCCGAGGGCGACCTCGACGTCGCGCGCAAGGCGCTCGAGGAGGCCCGCCGTCAGCCGCTCGCGCCGCGCTACGCGCCCCAGCTCGCGGCGGTGGAGTCGCGATTCAACGCCCGCTCCGCCGGGCCCACCGACGTCGCGGAGCTTCCCACCTTCGAGCAGGAGATGCAGCGGCCCTACCCGGAGACCGCCCGCGCCCGGGGCACCCTCGGCGTGGTGCTGCCGCTCACGGGCCCCTATGCGGGCTTCGGCGAGGAGTCGCTCGAGGGCGCGCTTCTGGCCGCGGGCACGTTCCCGGAGCCGGACGGGTCTCCGCGTCCGAAGATGCGCGTGCTCGTGCGCGACTCGGGGGGCGATCCGGCGCAGACCGCCCGGGCGATCCGCGAGCTGGCCGCCGACCCCGACGTGGTGGCGATCATCGGTCCGCTCGTGTCGGCGGAGTGCGAGGCGGCTGCGGAGGAGGCCCAGGCCTTGGGTGTCCCGCTGCTCGCCTTGAGCGCACGCGAGGAGGTGGCCCACGACCGCGACTGGGTGTTCCGCGTCGGCACGCGACCTGTCGAGGAGGCTCAGCTGGTGGCCGAGCGCGCACTGGCACTCGGAGCGGAGCGCTTCGGCATCCTCTATCCGGCGGATCCCTACGGTCAGGGCCTGAGCAGCTTGTTCTGGGCGGCCGTCGAGGCGCGCGGCGGGCACGTGGTCGCCGTCGCCTCCTTCGACCCGAAGGCGACCGACTTCGGCGACTCGATCCGGCGCCTCGTCGGTTACGACCTGATCGACGGCGAGGAGAAGCAGCTGATCGCGCGGCGCGAGGCCATGCTCGAGCGCGCGCGGCGCCTGCCCAACGCCGACGCCCGCGCGCTGCGCGCCCAGGCGCGCTCGCTCACCACCGCCGACGGGCGACCGATCCCCCCGATCGTCGACTTCGACGCGCTGTTCATACCCGCCACCGTCGAGAACGTGGTGTTGATCGCCCCCCAGCTGGCCTTCCACGAGGTGACCGGTCCGCGACTGCTCGGCACCGAGGGGTGGTACGGGAGCGAGCTCGCGCGCCTCGGCGGCAAGCACGTAGAGGGCGCGCTGTTCGCGGCCCACTTCTACCCGGACAGCCCGGTCCCCTACGTGAGCGCGTTCCGCAGCCGCTTCACCGGCGTCTTCGGCGCCGACCCCGATGCCTTCGCGGCCCAGGGCTTCGACGCCGCGAGCCTCGTGCTCGTACAGCTCGCCCGGGGTCGCGACGAGCGGAGCCAGGTGCGCGACGGTCTGCTGGCCACGGAAGCCTTCCCGGGCGTCTCCGGGGTGCTGACGATGCGCTCCGACGGGAACGCCAATAAGCGTCCCTACCTGCTCGGGATCGAGGACGGACAGATCCACCAGTACGTGGACTAGACCGGTTCGCCTCGGCGGGCCCGGAGCGGCGCCGGATTGCGTTGCGCTCCTGCGCGTGCAGGAGGTACGCAATGCTCGCGCAAGGCCGATATCGCCCGATCGCCCACGCTCACCTCAAGTCGCGATTTCGCACCGTCGAAACGCAGGACATGACCGAGCGCCTGGCGAGCTTCGCCATCCCCGACGAGATCCCCGTCCTCCCGCTGCGCGAGATGGTCGTCTTCCCGTACATGGTGCTGCCGCTGTTCGTCGCCCGGGAGCGGTCGATCGCGGCGGTGGAGGACGCACTCGCCGGAGACCGCCTCGTGCTGCTCGTCGCCCAGCGCGACGGCGAGATCGAGGACCCCGGCCCCGACGACCTGCACCGTGTCGGAGCCGTCGTCACCGTGATGCGCGTGCTGCGCATGGCCGACGGACGGGTGAAGGCGCTCGTGCAGGGCCTGGCGCGCGCGCGCATCGATTCCTTCGTCGAGCAGGACGCCTCGACCTGGGCGCGCGTCGCCCGGATCGACGAGGGCACCGGCACCGGCTGGTGTGTGGAAGCCGAGGCTCTGGTGCGCGCCGTGCGCGCCCGCGTCGAGGAGCTGCTGCCGCTCAAGAACCTGCCTCCCGAGGTCCTGTCGATCACCGCCAACGTCAGCGAGCCGGGTCAGCTCGCCGACCTCGTGGCCTCCAATCTCAAGCTGCGCGTCGCCGAGGCCCAGGAGGTGCTCGAGATCGCCGACCCGCTCCAGCGCCTGCGCAAGGTGGACGCCCTGCTTCGCCGCGAGCTCGATGTCACCACCGTGCAGGCCGAGATCCAGTCGCAGGCCCACGACGAGATGACGCGCAGCCAGCGCGAGCACTTCCTGCGCGAGCAGCTGCGCGCGATCCAGGCCGAGCTCGGCGAGGGCGACGGCCGGCTCGAGGAGGCCGACGACTACCGGTCGAAGCTGGAGGACGCGGGTCTGCCCGACGTGGCGATGACCGAGGCGACCCGGCAGCTGCGCCGTCTCGAGCGGATGCACCCCGACGGCCCCGAGGCCCACGTGGTGCGCAGCTACCTGGACTGGATCGTCGAGCTGCCCTGGGCCAATCACTCCGAGGACCGGCTCGACCTGCCGCTCGCCAAGTCGATCCTCGACGAGGACCACGCCCACCTCACGGGGATCAAGGACCGCATCCTGGAGTACCTGGGCGTGCGCAAGCTGCGCGGCGACTCGCGTGGCCCGATCCTGTGCTTCGTCGGGCCGCCCGGCGTCGGCAAGACCTCCCTGGGCCGTTCGATCGCGCGGGCGATGGGCCGCGAGTTCGTGCGCATCTCGCTCGGGGGCGTGCGTGACGAGGCGGAGATCCGCGGCCACCGCCGCACCTACGTGGGCGCGCTGCCGGGACGGATCATCCAGGGCCTGAAGCAGGCGGGCACGAACAACCCCGTGTTCATGCTGGACGAGATCGACAAGCTGGGCGCCGACTACCGGGGCGACCCGTCTTCGGCGCTCCTCGAGGTGCTCGACCCCGAGCAGAACCACCACTTCTCCGATCACTACCTGAACGTGCCCTTCGACCTGTCGCGCGTGCTCTTCGTGGCCACCGCGAACCTGCTCGACACGATTCCGGGACCGCTGCGCGACCGCATGGAGGTGATCCGGATCGCCGGCTACACGCCCGAGGAGAAGGTCGAGATCGCGCGCTCCTACCTGATCCCGCACCAGCTCGCCGAGCACGGCCTCGCCGAGGGTCACCTGCACTGGACCCGCAGCAGCGTGCTCGAGCTGGTGACCGACTACACCCAGGAGGCGGGCGTGCGCGGGCTCGAGCGGCGCATCGCCGCGGTGTGTCGAAAGACCGCCCGCCGGGCGGCCGAGGGCGACATGCGGCCGGTCACGGTGAACCGCAGGACGCTGGAGCGGCTGCTCGGTCCGCCTCCCTTCCTCCTGGAGAAGCCCGAGGGTCCCGGGGAGGTCGGCGTGGCGAACGGGCTGGCCTGGACCGAGAGCGGCGGCGAGGTGCTGACCCTCGAGTCGATGATGACGCCCGGCACGGGCCTGGTCCTCACCGGTCAGATCGGCGACGTGATGAAGGAGTCTGGCCACGCGGCCTTCACCTGGGCGCGCGGGCGCGGCGCGGAGCTGGGCTTCGACGCGGCGATGTTCGGCCGCCACGAGGTCCACGTGCACGTTCCCGCCGGCGCGATACCCAAGGACGGACCCTCGGCGGGGATCACGATCGCCACCGCCATCCTGTCCCTGGCGACGCGCATCCCGGTCCGTTCCGACACGGCGATGACCGGCGAGGTGACCCTGCGCGGGCGGGTGCTGCCGGTCGGGGGAGTGCGCGAGAAGGCGCTGGCCGCCCTGCGGGCTGGCATCCGGCGGGTCGTGCTCCCGCGCAAGAACCTCCAGGACCTGCGCGACATCCCGCGCGACCTGAAGAAGAAGATCACCTTCCTGCCCGTCGACCACATGGACGAGGTGCTCGAGGCGGCGCTGGATCGCAATCCGGTCCCGCGCAGCCGTCGACGCAACCGGCCCCAGGGTCCGCGGCCCCGCGCGATCGCCACCGCGAAGCCGCGCTAGGCAAGCGGCCGAAGGCCGCGCGCAGCGAGGGGAAGTCGGGCGGGATCGAACAGGGGGTCTGCGCTCGGACGAAGAAGCCGGGCGGCCGGGCCCCGCGCGAAGTAGCCTCGCCACCCGTGAGCGGACACAGGCGACCTTCGGGCCGCGCGCGGCGAGATCGTGCCGCGGTCCTGCGCGACCTGGGCGAGTTTCCGCTGATCGACCGCATCGCGCGCGCGGCGCGGCGCGCCGGGGTCGCGCCGCCGGCCCTGGGAATCGGCGACGACGCGGCGCTGCTCGCGTCGCGACCCGGAGAGGACTGGGTCGTCTCCACCGACGCGCGCGTCGAGGACGTCCACTTCCGCTGGCGCACCGATGCGCCGCGTACGGTCGGCCGCACGGCGCTGGCGGCGGCCCTCTCGGACCTCGCCGCGATGGGGGCGCGCCCGCGCGGCTTCACCTGGGCGTTCGCGGCGCCCGACTCCCTGCCGCTCCCGGCGTTCGACGGTCTGCTCGCCGGACTGCTCTTCGAGTCGCGTCGCCACGCCTGCCCGCTGGTGGGCGGCAATCTCACCCGGGCGCGCGAGACGTCGCTCGTCCTGACCGTGCTGGGCGGCGTGCCGCGCGGCCGCGCCCTGCGCCGGCGGGCGCTGCTCGGCGACCGCATCCTCGTCACCGGTTCGCTCGGCGGTTCCGCGCTCGCGCGCGCCCGCGCGGAGAGCGAGGGCAAGCCGGTGCGGTGCATTCCCGAGCCGCGCCTGCGAGCGGGGCGCGCCCTGGCCCGGATCGCCGCCGTCCGCGGGTGCATCGACGTCTCCGACGGGCTCGCCGCCGACCTCGCCCACCTGATCGGCCCCGATCGCCACTGTCCCCTCGATCCGGCCCGGGTTCCCCGGCCCCGCGGCTTCGACGCCGCCTGCCGACGCCTGGGCCTCGATCCGGACGCGCTCGTGCTCTCCGGCGGCGACGACTACGAGCTGCTGTTCGCTCTGGCGCCGCGCGGCCCCTCGGCCGCCGCCCTGTCCCGGCGTCTGGGCACGCCCGTGAGCGAGCTGGGGAGGGTCGCGGAGGGGCCCCCGACGGCCGCCGGCACGGGCTTCGCCCACTTTGCCCCGGCCTCCGGAACCTGCCGCTAAGTTGCCGGTTCCCGATGGGTTTCCGGGATCGCCAAGATCAAGAAGGCCCACCCGCTCACCGATAGTGCTCTGCGTGAGAGTTGCACTCACGCACAAGTTCGTGGTGGGCGCGCTGATCGTGGGTATCGCCGTGGTCGGTCTGCCCGCGGTGCTCACCCGCAGCGGGATCGACGTGGCGCCCTGGGTGGCCCCCTTCGTCGCGCTCTTCGCGGGCGGGGCGATCGGCTACTTCCTGTCGCGCTCGCTCGGCCGGACCTTCGCGGCGCTGTCCGACGCGAGCGATCAGATCAGCCGGGGCGACCTGCGCCCGCTGCGCGACCTGGACGAGCGCCCGCGCTTCCCCGACGAGACCTGGGACCTGGCGTGCGGCCTCCAGCGCATGGTGGCGAGCCTGCGGGAGCTGGTCGAGGGCGTGAAGGCCACTGCCGCGCGCGTCGAACGCTCCTCCCAGGACCTCACCCGCAGCGCCGAGACGCTCTCGGGCGGGCACGACGGGATCTCGTCCACGGTCGCCAACCTGGCCAGCGACGTGGCCGAGCAGCAGCGCCGGCTCGCCGAGACGACGCGCCTGGTGCAGGAGATCGCGGCGGCGATCGAGGTGAACGCCTCGCGTGCGCGCGAGGCGTTCGGCTTCGCCGCGGAGGCCAACCAGAAGGCCGGCTCGGGCGTCGACGTGGCGCGCCTGGCGATCGCCAAGATGCGCACGGTCTTCGAGCGCGTCGAGCAGGCCGTCGCACGCGTGTTCGAGCTGGAGGCGAAGACCCGTCACGTCCATCAGATCACCGAGATCATCACCAGCGTGGCCCACCGCACCAACCTGCTCTCGCTCAACGCGTCGATCGAGGCAGCGCGCGCCGGCGAGGCGGGACGGGGCTTCTCGGTGGTCGCGGACGAGATCCGCAAGCTCGCCGAGAGCGCGGGCCGCAGCGCCGAGGAGATCGCGAAGCTGATCCACGAGATCGAGTCGGACACCAACGAGGTGGCCGAGGGCATGCGCGAGTCGAGCATCGTGGTCGGCGAGGGGCGCGAGGACGTGGACACGGTCGCGGCGTCGCTGGAGCAGATCCGCTCGGCAGTGGGTGAGGCGGCGCGCCGGGCCGAGGAGATCTTCGAAGGCGCCGACCGTCAGGCGATGGACGTGCAGCGCATGGTCGAGTCGATGCAGGAGATCAGTCGCGTGGCGTCGCGCAACGCCGATGCGATCGACGGCGTCGCCGTCACTTCCCACGGACAGCTCGACTCGATGAACCGGATGGTGTCGTCGAGTCAGTCGCTGACCGAGCTCGCCGAGCAGCTGCGCGAAGTACTGCGCCGCTTCGACACGGGTGGAGGAGGAGCGGCAGCGTGAGCACAGAGGGTCGGGACCGCCTGCTCACCTTCGAGATCGGCACGTCGCTGTTCGCGCTGCCGATCGAGGGTGTGCACGAGGTGGCGGAGATGACCGAGCTGGCGTGCATTCCGACCCTGCCGCGCGACGTCGCGGGCGTGATCAACTACCGCGGCGATGCGCTGCCCGTGGTCGCCCGGGAGCGGCTGCTGCAGCCCGGTGACGGCGCGCTCGCGAAGCCCGAGCACGTGCTGGTGATCAGTGATCGCCCCAGCAGCCCGCCGTGCCTCGGCTTGAACGTGGATCGCGTGCTCGGCCTGGTCGACGGCGAGCGAGCGCGGGGGCGGGGCAGCGACCCGGTGGTCGAGAAGCGTCCGATGGACGGTCGCGTGGGCCACATCCTGGATCCGGCGCGCCTGGTGGCGCGGGCTCGGAAGGTGATCGAAGACGCACTCGCGCGTGGCGAGTGAATCACGGGGGAACGGAAATGGCGCGAGTACTGGTAGCGGATGACGCGTCCTTCATGCGTCAGATGATCCGAGAGATCGTCGAGGCGGAAGGGCACGAGGTCGTGGGCGAAGCGTCCGACGGCGACGAGGCAGTGGAGGAGTGGAAGCGGCTCCATCCGGACGTCGTCACGATGGACATCGTGATGCCGCGGCGTTCGGGAATCGACGCAGTGAAGGGGATCATCGATCTCGACTCGACCGCCTGCATCGTGATGTGCAGCGCGCTGGGTCAGGAGACCCTGGTCCAGGAGGCGCTCCAGGCGGGTGCGCGCGACTTCATCGTCAAGCCCTTCAAGCCGGACTCGGTGATCGCGACCCTGAACAAGGTGCTGGAGAAGGACGCCTGAGCGTGGATCTGGCGAAGTACCGGACGATCTTCATCGAGGAATCGACGGAGCACTTTGCCGAGATCAGTCGAGCCCTGCTCGAGCTGGAGAAGGACCCCGCGAGTGCGGAGGCGATCGACGTCGTCTTCCGGATGGCGCACTCGATCAAGGGGATGGCCGCCTCCCTCGGCTACGACTCGATCACCGAGCTCGCACACAGGCTCGAGGACCGGATGCAGATCGCGCGGGACGCAGGAAGGGTGGGACCCCACGAAGAGCTGTCGCTCCTGTTCCGCGGCATCGCAGCGCTGGAGGGGATGGTGAACGCCGTCTCCGAGCAGGGCGAGGCTCCGATGGCGGACACCGACCTGCTGGCGGATCTCGCGACGCTGGCCCCGTCTGTGCCGTCAAAAAAAAAAGATCCGACCGGAGCTGAGGCGGCAGCCACGCCGCCGGGCGAGGCCCCGGCCGCCGGGGCGAAGCCCCTGCAGACGCCTCGCCCTCCGCCGACGGTGCGGGTCAACACGCGCACGCTCGACCGGTTCCTGTCGACCGTCGGCGAGGTGATCCTCAACACCAGCCAGGTGCGCACCGTCTCCGAGGCCGAGACCGGCCAGAACACCGCTCTCTCCGAGGGCCTCGACCGGATGGACCGGATCGTGGGCGAGCTGCAGCGGCGGGCGCTCGAGCTGCGCACGACGCCCCTGCTGCGCATCCTCGAGCCGCTGCCAAGGGCGGCGCGCGACGTCGCCGAGCGCGCCGGGGTGCGCGTCGAGGTGCAGCTGGTCGGCGCCGAGCTCGAGCTCGACCGCTCGATCCTCGATCGCCTGAGCGATCCGATGGTCCACCTGCTGCGCAACGCCGTCGATCACGGCATCGAGACTCCCGCGGAGCGGATCGCGGCCGGCAAGCCGGCGGTCGGGCGCATCGTGGTGGAGGCGCGACGCGAGAAGGACACGATCCGCATCTCGATCGGTGACGACGGCAGCGGCATCGACCTCGAGGCGGTCCGGCGGCGAGCCGTCGAGGCGGGCGTGCTGCATCCCGACCTGGCCGCCGATCTCACCCCCGAGCAGATCGCGGCGTTGGTGTTCGAGCCCGGCCTGTCCACCGCCAGCGAGGTCTCGGAGATCTCGGGACGCGGCGTCGGCATGGACGCCGTCCGCAACACCCTGGAGTCGCTGGGCGGCGCGGTCGAGATCGCCACCGAGCGTGGCAGGGGCACCACGACCACGCTCGTGGTGCCGATCACCGCGGCGGTCCAGCGCGTGCTGATGCTCGGAGTGGGCGCCGAGGTCGTGGCGATCCCGATCGCGAAGGTGGAGCGGATCGAGGAGTACCCCTCGGACAAGATCGAGCGGACTGGTGGCGACGCCTTCGTGCTGCTGGACGGCGATCTGGTGCCGGTGCTCGATCTGGCCGCGCGCATCGCCCAGCCCAGCGCCGCCGCGGGTCGGCTCACCCATCTGGTCCTCACCGAGGTGCGGGGCGAGCGGATCGCGCTCTCCGCGGAGCGTGTCGCCAGCCAGCAGCAGATCTACGTCAAACCGGTTCCGGAGCTGTTGCGCTCGGCGCGCGCGCTCCTGGGCCTCACGATTCTCGGAGACGGGCGGCCGATGTTCCTGCTCGACCCCAACCAGATCGCATGAGCCGCGCCCTCGCCGGCATCGCCGAGGCCGAGATCGATCGGCTGCGCGAGCTCGCCCACATCGGCGCGAGCTGGTCGGCGAGCGCCTTCGCGCGCCTCGCCAGCCGCACCATCCTGACCCGCGTGCCGGTGGTGCACGGCCCCGACCGGTTTCGCAAGCGCGGCGAGTGGACGACCGGGATCTTCTGCGAGATCGAGGGTCCCCTGTCCGGCGTCGTCGCGGTGTTCATGCCGCCCACCACCCGCGATTCGGTGGTGTCGCTGCTGTGCGGCCGGCCGGAGGTCCCGCAGGAGGTCGCCGCCTCGGCGCTGTCCGAGTTCGGCAACATCCTCGCCTCCCAGACGGTCTCGGCGATCGCCGACACGCTCGGTGCCCGGATCCTGCCGGGACTTCCCGAGCTCGTGATCCAGGACGCCGAGAGCGCGCTCCAGGCGCGGATGTCGCCGCGCCACCGCCCGCCCGCGCCGCTCTACATCGAGAGCGAGCTCTTCGATCGCCAGGGCGACTTCCGGGCCCTGCACGTGTTGCTGCCCCGGATCGACAAGGTCAAGGCCCCTCGCTGACGCCGCGCCCTCCGTCGGGGTCTGATACGTTGCCGGCGATGCGCGGAGCGAAGCGATGAATCCCGAGCGGCTGCGCGAGCTGATCGAGGCCGTTCGGCGCGGGGATCTGGAGACCGACGAGGCGCTGGAGCAGCTGGCGACGCTTCCCTTCGTCGACGTTCCCGACGCCCGCGTCGATACGCACCGCGCGCTGCGCTCGGGGCTTCCCGAGGTGGTGTTCGCACCCGGGAAGACGCCGCAGCAGATCGCCCGCATCGTCGTCGTTCTGCGCGACAACGGGCAGAGCGTGCTGGTGACGCGCCTGGAGCCGGAGGCGGCGACCGCGGTCGGTGCGGAGCTCGGCACCGGCGAGTACGACGATGTGGCGCGCACCTACTGGGTGGGACCGACGGAGGTCGCGACGGTCGGCAAGGGGATGCTGGCGGTCGTGGCGGCGGGCACCGCAGACCTGCCGGTCGCCCAGGAGGCGGCCCGGGTCGCCCGCTACTTCGGCAACAAGGTCGAGCTGCTGGTCGACGTCGGCGTGGCGGGCCTGCACCGCCTGCTGGCGGCGAACGAGACACTGCGCGCGGCGCGCGTACTGATCGTGGTCGCGGGCATGGAGGGGGCGCTGCCATCGGTGGTCGGGGGGCTGGTCGACAAGCCGGTGATCGCCGTCCCCACCAGCGTCGGCTACGGCGCCTCTTTCGGCGGCGTGACCGCGCTCCTCGGCATGCTGACCAGCTGCGCTTCGAACGTCACGGTCGTGAACATCGACAACGGCTTCGGAGCCGCCTATGTCGCGACGCTCATCAACCGGCTCTAGCAAGCGTCGCGGCGTAGCCGCGCCGCGCGCAGCGAGGCGGAGCCGAGCGAAGGTCGAGAAGCGGGCCTCGGCGTCGGCGGGGAAGAGCCCG
>Ga0315553_10000678_pt1 | contig 29663 bp, 28 predicted proteins | sample SalMarSW160140MG_FD_203099 | JGI IMG/M metagenome (GOLD analysis project Ga0315553, IMG submission 203099) | Salt marsh sediment microbial communities from the Plum Island Ecosystem LTER, Massachusetts, United States - Salt Marsh Sediment SW1601-40 ... | reverse complement strand
TCGAGGGCCTGCGTGCCGCTGATTGGGTGTTGATCGACGCAGGCGACGTTATCGTCCACGTCTTCCGCCCGGAGATCCGCACCTTCTACAATCTCGAGAAGATGTGGCGCGCCGATCACCCGGCCGGACCGGCGACGGCGTAAGGCGACGCTGGCCCAACCGGCCGTTTGTTTCACCGATGCGCATCACCATCGCCGCAATCGGACGGCTGAAAGCGGGTCCCGAGCGTGCTCTCAGCGAACGCTTCCTCGATCGCGCCGAAAAGGCCGGCCGCAGGCTCGGGCTGGCGTTCAGAGCTCGGGAATTCCCTGAAAGCCGCGCGGCCGCGGCCCCGGCGCGCATGGACCAGGAGGCCGCCGCAATCCTGGCGTCGCTGCCCGCCGACGCCGTCGTCGTCACCCTCGACCGGACCGGCCGTAACCTCGACAGCCAGGCCTTCGCAGCGCAGTTCGCCAGATGGCGGGAAGCCGGCGTTGCCGACCTGGTTTTCGCCGTCGGCGGCGCCGACGGCAACGGCGCCGCCCTCACCGACCGCGCCGACCTCCGTCTGGCGTTTGGCGCACAGACTTGGCCGCACCAGCTCGTCCGCGTGATGCTGGCCGAACAGCTCTACCGGGCCGTGACAATCCTCACCGGCCACCCCTATCATCGCGGCCCATGATCTTTGACAGAACGTTAGCCATCCCGGCCTAGGTTGGCCCGGATGAATCTTCGGTTTCTGCGGAGCAGCCGGATTCGATGACCCGAACTTGCGCAGCGGTCCTCGCGGTCTTGCTAGTCGCCAACGCCGTCCCCAGCCGCGCCGCCGAAGCCAACCACATCGCCTCCATCCGCAACGCTCGCGAGGCCGAGCTTGAGGCGGTCACCCGCGACATCGCGCTGACGCGCGACCGCCAGGTCGAGCTCGAGCGCGAGATCGAACGGCTCGACAAGGATCACGCCGCCCTCAACCAGGCGCTGCTCGAGGCCGGCAGCGAAGTCCAGAAGCTCGAAGGCGCCATCGACCGCAGCGAGCGTCGCGTGCGGGCGCTCATCGCCGATGAGGAAACACTGCGAATGTCGCTCGCCGAGCGCCGCGAGGTCCTTGCCGAGGTCCTGGCGGCATTGCAACGCATGGGCCGCCGCCCGCCACCGGCAATCATGATCCGCCCGGAGGATGCGCTGTCCTCGGTCAGGAGTGCGCTCCTGCTCGGCGCCGTGGTTCCCGACCTGCGCGCCGTCGCCCACGAGGTCGCTAACGATCTCGATCAACTGGTCTCGCTGAGGACCCAACAGGAGCGCGAGCGCGACCGCCTCCGTGTCGACGCCACGGCGCTTGCCGAGGGCCACACCCGGATCGAGCTCCTGCTCGCCGAGAAGCGCCGCAAGCGGATCGCTTCGGTGGAGGCCCTCGCCAGCGAGGAGCGCCGCGCCACCGCCCTTGCCGAGCAGGCGACCAGTCTGCGCGACCTGATCGCCCGAATTCAGTCCGAGAACGCCACTGCCGCCGTTGCTTCCGCGCAGGCTGAGCGGGCCGCCGCTCGCGCCCTCAGCGAGCGCAGCGGCCGACCGGCGACCTCCCTTGGCGACGCCGGTCGCCTAGCTCCCGCGGTGGCATTTGCCGACGCCAAGGCGCTCCTGCCGATGCCGGCCAACGGCCGCATGACCATCGCCTTCGGCGAGGATGACGGTCTCGGCGGCAAGGCCCAGGGCGTTTCTCTTGCTACCCGCCCGTCCGCCCAGGTCTCCTCACCTGCGGACGGCTGGGTGGTCTACGCCGGGCCGTTCCGCAGCTACGGCCAACTCTTGATCATCAACGCCGGCGATGGGTATCATGTGCTTCTGGCGGGGATGGAACGAATCGATGTTCGACTCGGCCAGTTTGTCCTCGCCGGCGAGCCGGTGGCTGTGATGGCCTCGCAGCGGTTGGCAAGCGCCAGCATCGTGCCTATAGGCGCTTCGCAGCCGGTGCTCTATATCGAATTTCGTAAGGATGGCGCCTCGATCGACCCGGCCCCATGGTGGGCCGTGTCCAATGCAGGGAAGGTCGGCGGATGATTCGCAAAGTCACACTCCTGGTTGCCGGCGCGCTTATCGGTGCGGCGGCCGCCATCGCATTTACGCAACCGGGGCCGCTCACCGGCGGCGCTGCGAACGCGGCGTCCTCCGACACCTACCGTGAGCTCAACCTATTCGGCGACGTGTTCGAACGCGTCCGTGCCGACTATGTCGAGGAGCCGGACGATTCCCTGCTCATCGAGTCGGCGGTCAACGGTATGCTCGCCGGCCTCGACCCGCACTCGAGCTACCTCAGCCCTAAGAACTTCCGTGACATGCAGGTGCAGACCTCCGGCAAGTTCGGTGGTCTCGGCATCGAAGTGACCATGGAGGAGGGCGTCATCAAGGTGGTTTCGCCGATGGACGACACGCCTGCATCGCGGGCCGGCATTCTTTCCGGCGACCTCATCATCGCCCTCGATGGCGAGTCGATTCAGGGCCTGACTCTGAACGAGGCCGTCGACAAGATGCGCGGGGCGATCAACACGCCCATCACCCTGACCGTCCAGCGCGAGGGCGTCGAGGCGCCTTTCGACGTCAAGCTGATCCGGGCCGAGATCACCATCCAGGCTGTTCGCTCGCGCGCCGAAGACCAAGTCGGCTACTTGCGAATCTCCTCGTTTAGCGAGCAGACCTACGACGGGCTGAAAGCAGGGATCGACAAGCTCATTGACGAGATCGGCAAGGACGCGATCCGCGGCTACATTGTCGACTTGCGCAACAACCCCGGCGGCTTGCTCGATCAGGCGATCGCCGTCACTGACGCGTTCCTCGACCGCGGCGAGGTTGTTTCGACCCGCGGACGTCACGCGGATGAAACCCAGCGTTACAATGCACGCGCCGGCGATCTGACCGACGGCAAGCCGGTCATTGTTCTCGTCAACGGCGGCTCGGCTTCGGCGTCGGAAATCGTGGCCGGCGCGCTGCAGGACCACCGCCGCGCCACCATCGTCGGAACCCGCACCTTCGGCAAAGGGTCGGTGCAGACCATCATCCCGCTTGGCTCCAACGGCGCACTGCGGTTGACGACGGCGCGCTACTACACGCCGTCCGGGACCTCGATCCAGGCCCACGGCATCGACCCTGACATCGAGATCGTTCAGGAACTGCCACCGGATCTTGCCGAGCAGATAACCCGGCCTCCGGAGGGCGAGTCTGCTCTCAGAGGTCATCTCACCGGCGACGACAGCGAGGACGAGCGCTCCGGATCGCTTGCCTACGTTCCGGCTGATCCCAAGGACGACCAGCAGCTCAACTATGCACTCGACCTGCTGCGCGAGCTGCAGGTCAACGGTGCTTTCCCGCCAGACCCGAATCGCGGCATACCCAACTGAGCGACGGGGTGGCGCTGAATCGGCGCTTCCCGGTGCGGTGGCTGAGTGACAGGTCGATGGCGGCGGATGACCTGACGAAACCGTTGGGGCTCACCGTGTCCCGTAGGCTGAGCGGCCCGCGGCTGGTGGTTGCCGTCGTGGCCGTCGCCACAGCCGTCACCGGCGTGGCCGTCGGCGCCTTGTGGCTTGGCCGCGAGCCCGGACCGACCGCAACTGCCGCGATCAACGTGCCGACTTCCGGGGAGGTCGAGCTCACTGACCGCACCGGTTCAATCGCGACACGCCCGGGCGCGCCTCCGATGCCCGCAGACCCCAACGCACCGGGTTTGACCGAGGTCAAACCCGCGAGCCCAGACGGTCTGGTCGAGGTCGGCAAGGTGATCATTCACGATCCCTCGGAATCGCCGCCGATGCAGCTTGCGGCCCTTCCCGAGCAGTCACTCGTCGAGATGGTTGAATACGGCCCCTTGCCGATGATTGCCGCCGACGGCAGCCGGCCCCTCGACGTTTACGCGCGACCGAGCGCTGCCGACGACCGCGACGTGCGCGTGGCCATTATCGTCGGCGGTGTCGGCATCGACGCCGACGGCACGGCCCGCGCGATCTCCGAACTGCCCGGATCGGTGACGCTGGCGCTGGCCCCTTACGGCGACGACCTTGACCGCACGGTGGCGGCCGCCCGCACCGCCGGCCATGAACTCCTGCTGCAGATCCCGCTTGAACCTTACGGCTACCCGCGCACTGATCCTGGTCCGCACACGCTTCTCTCCGACGCCTCGCCGGAGGAGAACCGCGATAGCCTGCATTGGCTCATGAGCCGCGCCACCAACTACGTCGGCGTCGTCAACTACATGGGCGCCCGCTTCACCAGCCAGACGACCCCACTTGCCCCGGTGCTCGACGAAATCGGCAAGCGGGGCCTGCTCTACCTCGATGACGGCTCCTCCGCACGCAGCGTCGCCGCCACGGTCGGCGCCGGCCGCGTTCCCTTCCTCAGGGCCGACCTGGTTCTTGACGCCGACCTCACAGCCTCGGCCATCGACGCCCGCTTGAACGATCTGAGGACGATCGCCCGCAAGCGCGGCTATGCCATCGCCACCGCCACCGCTTTCCCCCTGACCGTCGAGCGGGTGGCCGCCTTTGCCGCGGCCGCCGCCGATCGCAACATCGTCCTCGTGCCTGTCAGCTCCCTTAGCGCAGTCGGCGGTCGGTGACGCGCGACGACCGCACGGTCAATCTCCCGTACCGGCCTGGCGTCGGCATCGCCGTGTTCAACCGCGACGGGCTCGTGTGGATCGGTCGCCGCTCGCACGTCGACGCCGAGGGCGAAGGCCAGGGGCATTGGTGGCAGATGCCGCAGGGCGGCTTGGACAAGGAAGAAGACCCATTCGAAGCGGCGCTACGCGAGCTTTACGAGGAAACCTCGATCAGGCGCGTCAGCCTTATCCGCGAGGCGCCGGGCTGGTTCGACTACGACCTGCCGCCGCAGTTGGTTGCCGACTCGTGGGGCGGACGGTATCGAGGCCAAACCCAGAAATGGTTTGCCCTACGTTTCGAGGGCGCTGATTCCGAGATCGACGTCCTCCACCCAGCCGGCGGCAAACACAAGCCGGAATTCTCGGCGTGGCGCTGGGAGAAGCTGGAGCTCCTGCCCGAGCTCATCGTACCGTTCAAGCGCGAGGTCTACCGGCAGGTGGTCGCCACCTTCCACGACATCGCCGGTTAGGGCGACAAGACACCCTAACGCGGCGTCAGCGCCCCCTGGACTTCCCTAAGCTGATGCAGCCGCAGCTCCGCGTCGGCTTTCGTCTCCGCGTCCTTGGCGTCGGCGACGTCTTCCTCGGCGTTCCTGACGTCTTCGGCCAACGCCGCCGGATCGACATCGGCGAGCGGGATCGCCTCTTCGGCAAGGATGGTCAGCCCCTCGGTGCTCACGTCTGCGAAGCCGCCGCGTACAAAAATCCGGTCGGTTTGACCGCCGTGGGAGACATCGATCACGCCGGGCTTCAGCGTCGACATGAACGGCGCGTGATCCTTGAGCACGGTGAAGTAGCCCTGCGACCCCGGCACCACCACCTCCTCCACCGGCTCCGACATCAGCAGGCGTTCAGGCGACACCAAGTCGAACTGGAAGGGATCAGCCACTCCCGTTCCCCTTACGCCGCTTCCGCCGCCAGCTTTTTGGCTTTCTCGACCGCCGCCTCGATCGTGCCGACCATGTAGAAGGCTGCTTCCGGCAGGTGGTCGTACTCGCCGGCACACACCGCCTTGAAGTCCTTGATGGTGTGTTCCAGTTCGACGAATACGCCGGGTGCGCCGGTAAACACTTCGGCAACGTGGAACGGTTGCGACAGGAACCGCTCGATCTTGCGCGCCCGAGCAACCGTCATCTTGTCCTCTTCGCTGAGCTCGTCCATGCCGAGGATCGCGATGATGTCCTGCAGCGCCTTGTAGCGCTGGAGGATCTCCTGCACCCGGCGGGCCACGTCGTAGTGCTCCTCGCCGACGATACGCGGGTCGAGCATGCGCGAGGTCGAGTCGAGCGGATCGACCGCCGGATAGATACCCTTCTCCGCGATCGACCGCGACAGAACCGTCGTCGCGTCGAGGTGTGCGAACGAAGTCGCCGGCGCAGGATCGGTCAGGTCGTCTGCCGGCACGTAGATCGCCTGCACCGATGTGATCGACCCCTTGTGGGTAGAGGTAATGCGCTCCTGAAGCGCGCCCATGTCGGTGGCGAGCGTCGGCTGGTATCCGACCGCGCTCGGGATGCGTCCCAACAGCGCGGACACCTCAGAGCCCGCCTGAGTGAAGCGGAAGATGTTGTCGACGAAGAACAGGACGTCCTGCCCCTGGTCGCGGAAATACTCCGCCACCGTCAGCCCCGACAGTCCGACCCGCGCCCGCGCCCCCGGCGGCTCGTTCATCTGGCCATAGACCAGAGCGCACTTGGATCCCTCCGCCGAGCCGTTGTTCTTCTTGGGGTCCTTGTTGACCCCGGACTCGATCATCTCGTGATAGAGGTCGTTGCCCTCGCGCGTCCGCTCGCCGACCCCGGCGAACACCGAATAGCCGCCGTGGGCCTTGGCGATGTTGTTGATCAGCTCCTGGATGATGACGGTCTTGCCGACCCCGGCGCCGCCGAACAGACCGATCTTGCCGCCGCGCGCGTACGGCGCAAGCAGATCGACCACCTTGATCCCGGTCACCAGGATTTGCGCCTCGGTCGACTGATCGACGTAGGCGGGCGCTGGCTGGTGGATGGCCCGTTTTTGCTGGGTTTTCACCGGCCCGGCCTCGTCGACCGGCTCTCCGATCACGTTCATGATCCGCCCCAGCGTTTCGTCGCCGACTGGTACCGCGATCGGCTCCGCCGTGTCGGTCACCTCCTGCCCGCGCACCAGTCCCTCGGTCGAGTCCATGGCAACCGTCCTGACCGTGTTCTCGCCGAGGTGCTGGGCGACCTCGAGCACCAGCCGGTTGCCGTGATTGTCGGTTTCGAGCGCGTTCAGGATTGCCGGTAGGTGCTCGCCGAACTGCACGTCGACGACCGCGCCGGTGACCTGGCTGATGCGCCCGGTGACGCCCTTGACGTTCGTTTTCGCCGTGCTGGACTTGGCCATGATGCTTTCCCTTCGTCCTTCCGCTCACACCGCGGCTTCGGCGCCGGAGATGATCTCGATCAGTTCCTTGGTGATCTGCGCCTGGCGCGTGCGGTTGTAGGTCAGCGTCAGCCCTTCGATCATCTCGCCGGCGTTGCGCGTGGCGTTGTCCATCGCCGTCATCTTGGCGCCCATCTCCGATGCGGCGTTCTCCAGAAGCGCCCGGAAGATCTGAACCGAAACGTTGCGCGGCAAGAGCTCGGCAAGGATCGACTCCTCGTCCGGTTCGTATTCGTAGATCGCTTCGCCGCCGGTCTGCTTGCGCTCCCCGCCGATCTCGACCGGGATCAGCTGCCGGGCGGTCGGGATCTGGGTGACCACCGATTTGAACTCGGCGTAGAACAGCGTGGCCACGTCGAACGCGCCGTCGTCGAACAGCGCCAGCACCTTTTCGCCGATTGCTTGGGCGTCCGGGAAGGCGAGACGCCTGACCTGGCGCAGTTCGATCACCTCGATGATCTGGCTGGCGAACTGCCGGCGGAGCGCGTCGTAGCCCTTCTTACCGACGCACAGGAGCTTCACCGTCTTGCCCTCGTTGGTGAGCCGCAAGGCACGCTCGCGGGCAAGCCGCGCGATCGACGAGTTGAACGCCCCGCAGAGGCCGCGCTCGGCGGTGCACACGATCAAGAGGTGGGTCTTGTCGTCGCCGGTCCCGGTAAGCAGCCGCGGCGCCTCGGTGCCGCCGGCCAGCGTCTCCGCCAAGTCGGCGAGCACCGCGCCCATGCGCTCGGCATACGGCCGCGCCGCCTCGGCGGCCGCCTGCGCGCGCCTGAGCTTCGATGCGGCCACCATCTGCATCGCCTTGGTGATCTTCTGGGTCGCCTTTACCGAGGCGATGCGGTTACGCAGATCCTTGAGCGAAGCCATAGCCGGCGCCTCAGGACCGCAGCGTCGTTCGCGCGGCCGGATGCGGCGTCATTCGGCCAGCACCTTCGAGAACTTGTCGGCCACCTCTGTCAGTCGATCGCGGATCGCATCGGTCAACTCGCGCTGGTCGCGGATCTCAGCGAGCAAGTCGGCGTGTTCGGAGCGCAAGAGCGCCAGCAGTCCTTTCTCGAACGCGCTCACCTTGTCGACGGGCAGCTTATCGAGGTATCCGCTGACCCCGGCGAAGATGACGGCCACCTGCTCCTCGATCTTGAGCGGTGAGAACTGCGGTTGCTTGAGGAGTTCCGTCAGCCGTGCCCCGCGATTGAGTAGGCGCTGGGTGGTTGCATCGAGGTCTGAGCCAAACTGGGCGAACGCCGCCATCTCCCGGTACTGGGCAAGCTCGCCCTTGATCGTGCCGGCAACCTGCTTCATCGCCTTGACCTGCGCCGCCGAGCCTACCCGCGACACCGAGATGCCGACGTTCACCGCCGGCCGGATGCCCTGGTAGAACAGGTCGGTCTCGAGGAAGATCTGCCCATCGGTGATCGAGATCACGTTGGTCGGAATGTAGGCTGATACGTCGTTGGCCTGGGTCTCGATGATCGGCAGCGCTGTCAGCGAGCCCGCCCCGTTGTCCGCGTTAAGTTTGGCGGCCCGCTCCAACAGGCGCGAGTGCAGATAGAACACGTCGCCGGGGTACGCTTCGCGACCCGGCGGGCGGCGCAAAAGCAGCGACATCTGGCGATAGGCGACCGCCTGCTTCGACAGGTCGTCGTAGATGATGAGGGCGTGCATGCCGTTGTCGCGAAAGTACTCAGCCATGGCGCAGCCGGCAAATGGCGCCAGGAACTGCATCGGCGCCGGGTCCGACGCGGTCGCCGCGATGATGATCGAATACTCCAGCGCCCCGTTGTCCTCCAGCACCTTGACGAACTGCGCCACCGTCGAGCGCTTCTGGCCGACGGCGACGTAAACGCAGTAGAGCTTGCGCGTCTCGTCGCCCGTCTCATTGATCGATTTCTGATTGAGGATGGTGTCGAGCGCGATCGCCGTCTTGCCCGTCTGGCGGTCGCCGATGATCAGTTCGCGCTGGCCGCGCCCGATCGGGATCAGCGCGTCGATCGCCTTGAGGCCCGTTTGCATGGGCTCGTGCACCGAACGTCGCGGAATGATGCCCGGCGCCTTGACGTCGACGCGGCGGCGCTCCGTGGCCTCGATCGGCCCCTTGCCGTCGAGCGGGTTGCCGAGCGCATCCACCACGCGGCCGAGCAGGCCCTTACCGACCGGCACCTCGACGATCGCGCCGGTGCGCTTGACGGTGTCGCCTTCCTTGATGTCGCGGTCGTTGCCGAAGATGACGACGCCGACGTTGTCGGTCTCGAGGTTCAGCACCATGCCGCGGATGCCGCCGGGGAACTCGACCATTTCGCCGGCCTGGACATTGTCCAGCCCATAGATACGCGCGATGCCGTCACCGACCGACAACACCTGGCCGACCTCGGAGACCTCCGCCTCCTTGCCGAAGTTCCTGATCTGCTCCTTCAGGATCGTGGTGATCTCTGCGGCCCGGATGTCCATCAGCCGACCTCTTTCATGGCGAGTCTGAGCGAATTGAGCTTGGTCCTGAGCGACCCGTCGATCATGCGGCTGCCGACCCTGACGACGAGCCCGCCGATCAGTGCCGAATCGACCTTGGGAACCAACGCAACGTCCCTGCCGAGCGCCGCCTTGAGCGCCTCTTTCAGCGCGTCGACTTGACCGTTGGCGAGCACCTCGGCGCTGGTCACCTCGGCCGAGACCTCGCCACGGTGGCGCGCCGCGCGCTGCTTGAACGCGGCGATCATGTCGGGAACCGCGAACAGCCGGCGGTTGGCGGCCGCTACCTTGATCAGGTTAGCGACGAGCCCGACGATCCCGGCACTGTCGAGGACAGCACCGATGGCACGGGTCTGTTCGTCGGCGGAGAACACGGGACTCCTCACCAGCCGTCTGAGGTCGGCGCTCTCATTCATCAGCGTAGCAAAACCGTCGAGGTCCTTCTCGACGGCGGCAAGCGACTCCTCGTCGAGCGCCAGCTCGAACAGCGCGTTGGCGTAGCGCTCTGCTACACCGGCAACGAGTGCGTTACTGTCGGCCACTCAGTCCCTGTTCCCCAGCGCAGCGGGCCTGCTCCGGAAGCGTTCGCCCCGTATCATTAAGGCCTTGAACGGATTGCATTTTCAGGGAGGTCGGTGCGTCCGACCGGCCCCATCCCGAACGTCGCCGTTCGCTTAGCATAGGCCATGGTGCGGAGCAATATGGCGCCACGACACAAGGGGAGGCGCGGCACCATCGCCCGTCCTCGACGACGTATTTGCGGTGATTGGCTGATCGGCATGGAACGAAGCGCCTTCAACGGTCCGTTGCGTGGGCCATCAACATCGGCAGCGACCCCACCGACCGCGGCGATGTCGCTCGCATGGCGCCTGCTTCGAACCGCGATCGAGGCCGCAGTCCCTAACCCGGCGCGGGGCCGGTCGCGACCGGCAGCCCGGCCGCACGCCATTCCGGCAGGCCCTCTTCCAGCCGGCGGACCTTGAAGCCGCGTGCGCGCAGAGCCGCGACGGCCTCATAGGACAGCACGCAATACGCGCCGCGACAGTAGGCGATGATTTCCTGTCCGGGATCGAGCTCGGCGAGCCGTCCTTCCAGCTCCTTCAGCGGAAGATTGACGGCGCCAGGAAGATGGCCAGCGGCAAACTCGTCTGCCGGGCGGACATCGAGGACCGTAACCAGCCCGTCGCGCGTGCGCTCCAGCAGTTCCTCTCGCGTGACCGGTTCGAGGTTGTCACGTTCAGCGAAGTATCCTCGCACGACGCGATCGACATCCGCGAGATTGCGCTCCGCCACCCGCCGGAGTGAGCCGACGAGGTCGACCACGGCTTCGTCGGTCAGCCGGTAGAGAACGAATTTCCCGTCCCTTCGCGACGCCACCAAACCGGCCCTGTGCAGCTGCTTCAAGTGCTGGGAGGTGTTGGCGATCGAAAGGCCGACGCGCCGAGACAGCGCCTCCACGCCGCGCTCGCCCTGGCCGAGATGCTCCAGCAGTTCGAGTCGGTCCGGATGGCCGAGCGTCCTGGCGACAAGGGCGAACTGGACGAAGAGCGCGTGCTTGGGGTTCTCGCTTGACATTCCGCCTCGGTTCAATCTATCATTCAATAGATAGTTTGAATGACAGAAATTTACTGACCTGTCAAGGCCTTATCTGCCGGCGCCATCAGCTCGATGGCCGGAACCGAACACGGAGACGTCTCATGATCCTGCGCCAGTTCCTACACGGCGACCCCGTTGCAGCCTCTTACCTTTTCGGGTGCGGTAGCCAGGCCGCTGGCGCTGTCGTCGATCCGGTCGGCGATATCGCACCGTATGTGGAGGCTGCCGAGGCCACGGGCTTGCGCATCCGCTACGTGATCGACACGCATTTGCACGCCGACCACGTCTCGCCCGGCCGCGACCTGGCTCGTGCAGTAGGCGCGGAGTACGTGCTGTTCCACGAGGCCGAGGCGAAGTTCCCGTTCAGGGGTGTACACGACGGTGACGTGCTGGAGCTCGGCAACGTGATGATCAAGGTCATGCACACGCCCGGTCACACGCCAGAGCACATCTCGCTCGTCGTGACGGATCGGACCCGATCGCGGGAGCCGTGGTTCGTCCTGACCGGCCACACTCTGATGGTGGGCGATCTTGGCCGCACCGAGCTTGCCACCAGCGCGGAGGAGGGCGCTCGCGCACTTTTCCGCAGCGCCCGCAGTCTCTGGGCCTTGCCGGATCATATCGAGGTGCTGCCGGGGGCTTTTTCCGGCTCCGTTTGCGGACGCAGTCTGAGCGGCAAGCCGACCTCGACCATCGGTTTCGAGAAACGGAACAACAAACCGTTCCGCATCGCGGACGAGGCTGAGTTCGTTCACGCCATGCTCGCCGACATACCGCCGCCTCCCGCCGGCGCGGCGCAAATCCGCGCGGTCAACTCAGGCCTGACGGCTACCGCAGCGTGACCAACACAGCGAACATCTCCGAAGGCGAAACGGCGGATCTCACCCACGGCATTCGCGAGAATCTCGATCAGTTTCTGCACCAGCTCCTGCAGGTGCTCCTGGTCGGGTTCGCGATCGGGATGATGCGCACCGTGGTGCCGGCCCTCGCCGAGAGCGAATTCGGTGTCCCGGCTGGCTCCTTCGTGCTGCTGACCGCGTTCGTGGTCGCCTTCGGCGTCGTCAAGGGCGTGCTCAACTTCGTGGCGGGGCGACTGTCGGAGAGAATAGGCCGCAGGCACGTCCTGATGCTCGGCTGGGTCGTGGCGCTGCCGATCCCGTTCCTCATCTATTTCGCACCTGACTGGAACTGGATCGTCGCCGCTACGGTGCTGCTTGGCGTCAACCAGGGGCTCACCTGGTCCATGACCCAGACGTCGAAGCTCGACCTCACGCGACCGGATCAAAGGGGCGTGACCATCGGCCTCAACGAGTTCTCAGGCTATGTCGGCGTCGCAGCGGCGGGTGTCGTCACCGGCTATGCGGCCACCGCGCTCGGCGCGCGCCTGGGACTGCTCTTGTTCGGCTTGGCCGTGGTTTTGCTGGCGATGCTACTGACTCAGTTGTGGGTCAAGGACACGCTCCCCTGGGCAAGGGCCGAAGCCGCGAACCACGCGAAGACAGCGTCCAAGGGCCTGCGGCCGCGCTATCCGCAAAACCTTTCGGAGCACCCGACCACCTGGCAGGTCTTCTCGCTGATGTCGTGGCGAGACCGGCGTCTCGCCGCGATCAGCCAGGCCGGGCTCGTTGAGAAGTTCGTCGATGCCCTGGTCTGGGTGTTCTATCCGATTTTCCTCTACCAACAAGGCGTGAGCCTGCCGAACATCGGCTGGATCGTCGGCATCTATGGCTTCGTGTGGGGCGGCTCGCAACTCTTCACGGGACGGCTCTCCGACCATGTCGGGCGCCGGTGGCCGAACATCGCGGGCATGTGGATTTGCGGCGCCGGCGTCGCGATGATGCTTGCCGGTGAGGGCACCGTGTGGTGGTCGGCGTCTGCCGCCGTCACCGGCTTCGGCATGGCGCTGCTCTATCCCAACCTGTCAGCGGCCGTGGCCGACATATCGCCGCCCACGTGGCGCGGTTCGGCGATCGGTATTTACCGCTTCTGGCGCGACCTCGGCTATGGCATCGGCGCCTTCGGTCTTGGCATCGCCGCGCATTTCACCGGCGAAATGACTGCCGCCTTTTGGTTCGTGGCCGTTTCGATGTTCGCTTCCGGCGCGGTCCTGTGGTGGTTCGGCGAGGAGACACACCCTCGGCTCAATCGCGCGATGGCGTGACCGCTGTGTGTTCGGCCGCGGCCAACAACGAGGAGCAAGGAGATGATCTGGAATTTGAAAGCGGTATTGGCAGGCACCGGTCTGGCGTTCGCGTCGACAGCGGTCCGCGCCCAGGAAACGGCCAACCCCGAGTGGTTTGAGCATGGCCCGGGCATGATGGGATGGGGTGGCGGATGGTACGGGATGATACTCGGCCCGTTCTTCATGATCCTGGTCCTGGCCGCGGTGATCGCGCTCGCAGTCCTTCTCGTGCGCTGGCTCGGCGGACCGTGGCAGGGACCCGCCGCGCAAATGCCGGAATCGCCGCGCCGCAGCCCGATCGATATCCTCAGGGAGCGCTTCGCGCGGGGCGAGATCGACAAGGATGAGTTCGAGGAACGGCGCCGCCTTCTCGGCGACTGAATCAAGCCGTGAAGAACCTCCTCATCATCAACGATCCGCCCTACGGCACCGAGCGCGTCTACAACGCTCTTCGCCTGGCTCACGCGCTGCACAAACACAGACCGGAACAAGAGATCACGGTGTTCCTGATGGCCGACGCCGTCGTGGCCGCAAGGAGGGGTCAGAAGACCCCCGACGGCTACTACAACGTTGAACGCATGCTGAAGCGCGTTCTCGCGGGTAAGGGCCGTGTGTTGCTGTGCGGCACTTGCATGGATGCACGCGGCATGACCGATGATGACGTCATGGATGGTGCACGGCGCAGCAACATGGACGAGCTGGCGGCAACCACCATCGACGCCGACAAGGTGATCGTCTTTTGAGCGCGCTCGATACGGCGGTGATGACCAACCGACGGTGAACGCCATGATCGCATCCAAGACCGTTGTTGTGCTGGGTGGAGGCATCGGCGGCATCGTTGCCGCCACTCTGCTGCGCAAGCGCCTGCCGCGTGCGCACAGGGTCGTCCTGGTGGAGCGCGGGGCGGAGCACGTCTTTCCGCCTTCGCTGCTCTGGCTCATGGTTGGGGCTCGTCGCGAGCGGCAGATCTCGCGTCCGATCGCCGCCCTCACCAAGTCGGGCATTGAGTTGGTGCGCGGCGAGATCGACCGGATCGACCTGCAGACGCGGACCGTCAGCGTTGCCGGGCAACAGATCGCGGCCGATTACGTCGTCGTAGCGCTCGGCGCCGAACTCGCACCCGAAACGATCCCCGGCCTCGCCGAGGCAGGGCACAATTTCTATACGCTGGCCGGTGCGCAGTCGCTCGATCGGGCACGCACGGAGATACGCCGGGGCCGCATTGTCGTGCTGGTCAGCGCAATGCCCTTCAAGTGCCCCGCGGCGCCGTATGAAGCCGCCATGCTACTGGAAGCAGACACCCGCAAGCGCGGCGTGCGCGCCGACATCGCCGTCGACCTCTATACGCCGGAGCCCGGCCCGATGCCGGTTGCCGGACCTGAAGTCTCTGCAAAGGTAAGGCGAATGGTCGAGGGCAAAGGTGTGGGCGTCCACACCGAGCACGTCGTCACCGAGGTCGATGCGGCCGGCCGGCTGATTCACTTCAAGGACGGGGCAACCGCACCTTTCGATCTGCTCGCCTACGTACCGCCGCATCGGGCGCCGGACGTGGTCCGCGCGGCCGGTCTCACCGGTGAGTCCGGGTGGGTGCCGGTGGACCGGCAGACGCTCGAAACGAAGTTCCCCGGCGTCTACGCCATCGGTGATGTCACCGGCATTCCGCTCGTGACCGGCAAGCCGCTGCCCAAGGCCGGCGTGTTCGCTCACGGCGAGGCGGAGGTCGTGGCCAACAACATCGTTCACGCAATCACCGGCGGCGGCGCGCCGCGCTCGTTCGACGGCCATGGCAGCTGTTTCATCGAGATCGGCGACAGCCGCGCCGGCTTTGGCAGCGGCAACTTCTTTGCGGAGCCCGCGCCGCAAGTGCGTTTGCGCCCGCCGGGAGCCCTGCTGCATCTCGGTAAGGTCGCCTACGAGAAATACTGGCTCTATCGCTGGTTCTGACGGGTCCCAGCCAAGATCGCGCCAATCGATGTCGCGCCACACGTCGGGGACGGCGTGCAGGCGACCTCACAAGAAACTTTGCGGGTCGATGTCGACCTGGACGCGGAGCGATGCCCGCGGCCTCGGCGCCGCGTTGAGCCACGCGCGCACGTAGCCTTGCAGGTCGGCGGAGCGCGGCGCCTGCACGAGCAGCCGGTAACGGTGGCGGCCGCGCACAACGGCAAGCGGCGCTTCGGCCGGACCGAGCACCTCGATCCGGTCGTCGCGGGGCGCCGTGCGTCTCAACGCCGCCGCGTACGCCTGGGCCTCGCCGCGTTCCAGGCCCGACACCACCAGCGCCGCGAGGCGCCCAAACGGCGGCAAGTGGGCGAACCGGCGCTCGGCGATCTCCTTTTCATAAAAGGCGTCGGAGTCTCCCGAGACCAGAGCCCGAATGACCGCGTGGTCCGGCGCCCAGGTTTGTAGGAACGCGCGGGACCCGACACCCGAGCGGCCGGCGCGACCGGTGACTTGGCTGAGAAGCTGGAACGTACGCTCGGCCGCCCGCATGTCGCCGTGGGCGAGGCCGAGGTCCGCGTCGACCACGCCGACCAGCGTAAGGTGCGGAAAGTTATGCCCTTTTGCGATCAGCTGGGTGCCGATGACGATGTCGAATTCGCCCTTGACGATGGCCGCGAGCTCCAGCCGTAACCGCTTGATTCCGCCGACGATATCGCTGGAAAGCACGATCGTCCGGGCATCGGGAAACCGCGCTTTCACCTCCTCCGCCAGGCGCTCCACCCCCGGACCGACCGGGGTGAGACTGTCGTTGCTATCGCAATTCGGGCAACTGCGAGGCCTTGCCTGAGTATGCCCGCAATGGTGGCACATGAGCACGCCGCGGAAGCGGTGCTCCACCAGCCAGGTCGAGCAGTTGGGGCACTGGAAGCGGTGGCCGCAGGTGCGGCAGAGGGTGAGCGGCGCGTAGCCGCGCCGGTTGAGGAAGAGGAGCGCCTGCTGCTTCTCGCCGAGCACCTCGTCGACCGCGGTCGCCAACGGCGGCGACAGGAAGCGCCCACGCTCCGGCTGGTGCTCGCGGAGGTCGATCGCCGTGATCTCGGGCAGCGCCGCCTTCTCGTAACGCTCGGTGAGCGCGATGCGCTTGTAGCGGCCGGCATCGGCGTTGACCCGGCTTTCGATCGACGGCGTCGCCGACGACAACACCACCGGGAACCCGGCCAGGTGCCCGCGCGCCACGGCCATATCGCGCGCCGAGTAGAACACCCGCTCCTCCTGCTTGTAGGCGAGGTCGTGCTCCTCGTCGACGACGATCAGGCCGAGGTCCTTGAACGGCAGAAACAGCGCCGAGCGTGCCCCGACCACCACCTGCACGCCGCCCTCCACGACCCCCCGCCACACCCGCTCGCGCGCCCGCGGCGCAACGTCGGAGTGCCACTCCGCGGGCCGCGCCCCAAAGCGGGCGACATAGCGCTCCAGGAAGCTCGCCGTGAGCGCGATCTCCGGCAACAGGATCAGCACCTGCCGGCCTTTCCTGATCGTCTCGGCCGCCGCCTCGAAGTAGACCTCCGTCTTGCCGGACCCCGTGACCCCGTCGAGCAACGCAACCGAGTAGCCCTCAGCCGCCACCGCCTCGCGCAGCGCCTCCGCCGCCGCCTCCTGTTCCGTGGTCAGCGTCGGCCGCGCGAAGCCCGGGTCCGGCGGCCGGGCCGGCGGCTCTGCCGGCATCATGACGACTTCGAGAGTGCCCGCCTCGACCAGACCCTGAACCACGCTCGGGGAGACGCCTGCACCGGCGGCAAGCCCGGCCCGCGTCCACGCGAGCCGGTCCGCCGTCCGCTCCAGAACCCGGGCGCGCGCCTTTGTCATCCGGTCCGGCTCCGGTCCGGCCCGGCGCACGCCCGGTATCGGCGCCGGGGGGGAGAGCGCACCTGGGGCCCGCAACACCATCCGCAGCACCATGCCGCGGCTCGTCAGCGTGTACCCCGCCACCCAGTCGACGAACCGGCGGATTTCCCGGGGCAGCGGCGGCACCTCATAGACGCCGTTGATTTCCCGCAGGCGATTGTGGCCGATCTCCTTGTCGGGAGGATCGTCCCACACGACGCCGACCACGTCGCGCGTGCCCAAGGGTACGTTGACGATCTCGCCCGGCGCCGTGCCGGCCGGCGCGCGGTAGGTGTATGACGCCGCGACCGCGACCGGCACCAGAACCGAGACGACGGTCTCGGCGGATGCGTCCGGCACGGCGTGATCTTCAGCGAACATCCGCAGGGTCCAAACCGATTCCACGGGCTGACGATGACCCCGGTTTGGTCTAAAGGAAAGCCCGGGCACCGGCACCGCTAGGGGACGGTTTCAAATGAAGTTCTTTGTCGATACCGCCGACATCGGCGAAATCCGCGAGCTCGTCGCCACCGGCCTGATCGACGGGGTGACCACCAACCCGACCTTGGTCGCCAAGTCCGGCCGGCCGATCAAGGAGGTGATCGCCGAGATCTGCTCCGCGGTGGAGGGTCCGGTGTCGGCCGAGGTTACAGCTACCGATTTCGACGGCATGGTCGACGAAGGGATCAAACTCGCATCGATCGCCGGCAACGTCGCGGTCAAGGTGCCGCTGACCTGGGAGGGGCTGAAGGCCTGCCGGGCTCTCAGCCAACGGGGCCACAAGGTGAACGTGACCTTGTGCTTCTCCGCCAACCAGGCGCTACTCGCCGCCAAGGCCGGCGCCACGTTCGTTTCACCGTTCGTCGGCCGGCTCGACGACGTCGGCTTCGACGGCATGGAAGTCATTCGCGAAATCCGGACGATCTACGACAACTACGACGGCCTGGAGACCGAGATTCTCGCTTCCTCGGTGCGCACGCCGTTTCATGTCAAAGAGGCAGCAATGGCCGGAGCCGACGTTGCCACCATCCCGCCGATGGTAATCCGCATCCTCGCCATGCATCCGCTGACCGACAAGGGCCTCGACGCGTTTCTGGCCGATTGGAAGAAGAGCGGCCAGTCGATTGCGTAGGCGGCCCCCAAGAACGCTGCCGCCGACCGCCCATTAACCGCCCCTTTACCGGCCGCGACGTGCACTGTCGGCCATGGCCCGCATCGACAAGCGCGACCGGCCGCTGATCAACGCCGCACCGGACCTCTTGAAGGCGGTGGAACGCTGGCGCCGCCACCTGGCCGGCGAACGGCGGCTGGCGGCGAAGAGCGTCGAGGCCTATTCGCGCGACGTCGACCAGTTCCTGTCGTTCCTGGCCGTGCATCTCGGCGGTCCGCCGGGACTTGCCGAATTCCGCGACCTCGCCATCACCGACATCCGCGCCTTCATGGCGGCGCGCCGTAGCCATGGCGCCGGCTCGCGCACGCTCGCTCGCGGCATCGCCGGCATCCGCTCGCTGGTCCGCTTCCTCGAAAAGAACGGCGACGCGAACGGCGCCGTTCTGCGGGCGATTAGGCCGCCGCGCCAGAAGAAGACACTGCCGAAGCCGTTGGCAATCGAGGCGGCGCGGAACGTGATCGCCATTGAGAACGCCCTCGACGAAGAGCCGTGGATCGCCGCCCGCAACGCCGCCATCTTCGCGCTCCTCTACGGCGCCGGCCTGCGCATCTCGGAGGCTCTGTCGATCAAGCGCGGCGAGGCGCCGCGCGGTCCCCACGACGCCCTGAGAGTTAGGGGCAAGGGCGGCAAGGAGCGCATCGTCCCCGTCCTGCCGGCGGTGACCGCGGCGATCGCCGACTATTTGCGGCAATGCCCCCACTCGGCCGGTCAGAACGGGCCGCTGTTCGTCGGCGCGCGCGGCGGACCCCTCAACCCGCGCATCGTCCAGCGGGCGATGGCGAAGCTCAGAAGCGCGCTCGGGCTTGCGGAAACAGCGACGCCCCACGCGCTCCGCCACTCTTTCGCCACGCACCTCCTCGCCAACGGCGGCGACCTCAGGACCATCCAGGAATTGCTGGGTCACGCGAGCCTCTCGACCACGCAGATCTACACCGGGGTCGACACCGACCGGCTACTCGCCGCTTACGAGAAGGCGCACCCGCGCGCCTGAGCGGTCGCGCTCTTGTGATCGCGCCCGGCTTCCACCCGGTGACCCGGGATGCTAGCTTTGACGCGGCATGGGTTCATGCCGACCTTCAAACGGAGGAACCCCGGATGCGTGTTCTGACCACCTCCGTTACCGCGTTGGCCACGGCGGCCCTGTTCGCCGCGACCGGAGCGACAGCGTTTGCCTGCGATTTCCACACGACCCACGTGACGGCGCAGGCTTCGCCCGAGACCCCGGCAGCGGCAGAAACCGTCGAGGCAACCAAGGTCGATCCGCGGCTGCTCGCGTACCTTGAGCGCCTGGCGGCCGAATCGGAAACCGCCGACGAAATCGCGGAAACCGAATAGGCCGACGACCGAATTCACTCGACAACGCGCCGGCCCTCGCCGGCGCTTTCTTTGTCAGATGTGGATTGGCCTCGACCAGGCGGCGAAAGCGGCCTCGCGCACCGATTCCGACAATGTCGGATGAGCGTGACAGACGCGGGCGAGGTCCTCCGCCGCGCCGCCGAACTCCATCAGAACCGAGATCTCCTGGATCAGCTCGCCCGCGAAAGGCCCGACGATGTGGGCGCCGACGACGCGGTCGCTCGACGCCTCGGCGAGGACCTTGACGAAGCCGTCGCGGACCCCCATCCCCCGCGCCCGTCCGTTGGCCGAGAACGGGAACTTGCCCGCCCGGTATTCTATCCCGGCCTCCTTCAGCTCCTCCTCCGTGCGGCCGACCGAGGCGATCTCGGGCATCGTGTAGACCACGCTCGGGATCACCTCGTAATTGACATGGCCGGCCTGTCCGGCAGCGATCTCGGCGACCGCGATGCCTTCGTCCTCGGCCTTGTGGGCGAGCATCGGCCCGGCGATGGCGTCGCCGATCGCCGAAATGCCCTCGACGTTCGTGCGGAACCGATCGTCGACCACGATCCTCCCCCCCGCGTCCCGCTTGACGCCGATGGCATCGAGACCGAGCCCCCCGGTGTAGGGCCGCCGTCCGACGGCGACGAGCACCACATCGGTCTCCAGCATCTCGGCCTCGCCACCGGCGGCGGGCGCGACCGCAACCTTGAGCGCTCTGGCCTTGGCGTCGACCGACGCCACCTTGCTCGCCAGCTTGAAGGTCATGCCTTGCTTGGTAAGGATGCGCTGCACCTGCCGCGACACCTCGCCATCCATGCCCGGCAGGATGCGGTCGAGGAACTCAACCACCGTCACTTCGGCCCCAAGCCGCCGCCACACCGAGCCAAGCTCCAACCCGATGATCCCGGCGCCGATGACGGTCAGCCGTCGAGGCACGTCACGGAGGACGAGCGCCCCGGTCGACGTGACCACGCGCTCCTCGTCGATCTCGATACCGGCAAGCGGTGTCGACTCCGACCCGGTCGCGATGACGGTGGTCCTCGCCTCGATGGTACGGCCCTCGCCGGCCTCGGCCGTCACCAGAACCTGTCCCGGACGGGCAATGGCGGCGACCCCACGGAATGCATCGATCTTGTTCTTCTTGAACAGGTATTCGACGCCGCTGACGCTCGCCTCAACCACCGCGTCCTTGTGGGCGAGCATCGCTTTGAGATCGAGCTCGAGGGTTCCGACGTTGATGCCGAATCCGGCGAAGTGTCCGCCCGCCGCCTCGAACATCTCCGAGGCGTGCAGCAGCGCCTTCGACGGGATGCACCCGACGTTGAGGCAAGTGCCGCCGTACGTGGCGCGCTTTTCGACGACGGCAACGCGCAAGCCGAGCTGAGCAGCGCGGATGGCGCAGACATAGCCGCCCGGCCCACTGCCGATCACGGCAAGGTCGTAAGGATCTGGCATTCAATCCTCGTTCTTCTCGGCCGGCGCTAGTCGTTGCCGAATATGCGCCTCAAGGCCGGCTTCAAGTCGTCTCGTTGGTCGATGTCGTAATAGCCGGCCTCGATGACGTTGGCGACCAGGCGGCAATAAGCCACCGGATCGACCTGGCTCGACACGACGGTCTCGATCCGCTCGAACGCGGTAGCGTCAGCGGCGCGGCGCGCGTCCTCGCTGACCGGGACTTCGGCGGCCCGCTGCTCGAGGTCGGCGAGGAGCTGCCAGTTGCGCTCGTTCCACTGCCGGCCGGCGGCGAGGAACGCCGGCTCGGCCGCGACCTCGCGATGGCAGTAGGCCATGATCCCGACCGGCTCGAGCGCCGCGCCGAGTACGGCAAGGAGATCGTCCTGTGCCCCACCCGGGACCTCGGCGATCGCTACGACCGGCAGCACCGAGAACGTCACGAACGCGCGAAGTCTCACGGCAACGAGCGCGGCCCCAGCGCTAGAGATCGAGCACCATGCGTTGCGGGTCTTCCAGACTTTCCTTGACGCGCACCAGGAAGGTCACCGCCTCGCGCCCGTCGACGATGCGGTGGTCGTACGACAGCGCCAGGTACATCATCGGCCTGATCTTTACCTCGCCGCCGACCACAACCGGCCGATCTTCGATCTTGTGCATGCCGAGGATGCCCGACTGCGGCGCGTTGAGGATCGGCGTCGACATCAGCGAGCCATAGATGCCGCCGTTGGTGATGGTGAAGGTGCCGCCCTGCATCTCTTCGATGCCGAGCGTGCCGTCGCGGGCGCGCTTGGCCATGTCGGCGATCGTCTTCTCGATCTCGGCCAACGACTTCGTGTCGGCGTCGCGCACGACCGGCACCACAAGGCCGCGTTCGGTGCCGACCGCCATGCCGATGTGGTAGTAGTTCTTGTAGACGAGATCGTCGCCGTCGACCTCGCCGTTGACCGCCGGGATCTCCTTCAGCGCTTGCACGCAGGCCTTGACGAAGAACCCCATGAAGCCAAGCTTGACGCCGTGCTTCTTCTCGAACAGGTCGCGGTAGTCGCTTCTCAACGCCATCACCGCGCTCATGTCCGCCTCGTTGAAGGTCGTCAGCATCGCGGCGGTGTTCTGCGCCTCCTTGAGGCGGCGCGCGATCGTCTGCCTGAGGCGGGTCATGCGCACGCGGGACTCGCGCGCCTCATCGGACGGCGGAGATGGTGGACGCGCTTCAACCCGCATCGGCTCGCGTGCCAGCGCTTCCGCGCTCAGCGCGTCCGCCTTGGTAATGCGTCCCTCTCTGCCGGTCCCTTCGACCCCTGACGGCGCGATGCCCTTCTCCTCGAGGATCTTGCGTGCCGCCGGCGAAGGCATCTCGGCCGCTGTGGCCGGCTTCTCGACCGGCCGCCCTTTGACCTCCGCCGCGCCGGCTGCAGCTGGCGCTGGCTTGGCTGGTTCGGATTTCGCGGCCTTGGCCGCGACCCCGTCGGCGTTGATCGTTCCGAGCAGGGCACCGACCTCGACCGTGGCGCCGTCCTTGGCTTCGATCCCGGCGATGACGCCGGCAGACGGCGCCGGCACTTCCAGCGTGATCTTCTCCGTTTCCAGCTCGACCAATGGCTCGTCGGCCGCGACCGTGTCGCCGACCGCCTTGAACCACTGACCGACGGTCGCCTCGGTCACCGATTCGCCAAGGGCGGGAACCCGGATTTCGGTTGGCATGGTCGATCCTTGTTGTCGTTACCCGGCGAGAGCCTCATCGACGAACGCGTTGAGCTGTGCGGTGTGCTTGGCCATCAGCCCGGTGGCGGTGGCTGCCGCAGCCGAGCGGCCGACATAACGCGGCCGACGACTGGCCGCGCCGATTCCGTCCAGCACCCACTCCAGGTAAGGCTCGACGAACATCCACGCGCCCATGTTCTTGGGCTCCTCCTGGCACCATACCACGTCCGCCCGCCGGAATCGGCCGAGCTCGGCGATCAGCGCCTTGGCCGGGAACGGATAGAGCTGCTCGACCCTTAGAAGGTAGATGTCGTCGATGCCGCGCTTCTCGCGCGCCTCGTAGAGGTCGAAATAGACCTTGCCGGAGCACAACACCACACGACGGATCTTTTCGTCGGAAACGAGCTTGATCTTCTGACCATCGAGGACCTCGGCGTCGTCCCACAACAACCGGTGGAAGGACTTGTCCGGCCCAATTTCATCGAGCCGCGAAACGGCGCGCTTGTGTCGTAGCAGCGACTTCGGCGTCATCAGCACGAGCGGCTTGCGGAAGTCGCGCTTCAACTGCCGCCTGAGAATATGGAAGTGGTTCGCCGGCGTCGTCAGGTTTGCGACCTGCATGTTGTCCTCGGCGCAGAGCTGCAGGAACCGCTCCAGCCGCGCTGACGAATGCTCCGGACCTTGTCCCTCGTAGCCGTGCGGCAGGAGCAGCACCAGACCCGACATCCTGAGCCACTTGCGTTCGCCGGCGGCGAGAAACTGATCGATGACTACCTGCGCACCGTTGGCGAAGTCGCCGAACTGCGCTTCCCAAAGGGTGAGCGCGTTTGGCTCGGCCAGCGAGTACCCGTACTCGAATCCGAGCACCGCCACCTCCGACAGCATCGAGTTGATGACCTCGAAACGCGCCTGGCTCTCGGCGATGTGGTTGAGCGGGATGTAGCGCTCCTCGGTGTCCTGATCGAAGAGCACCGAGTGGCGCTGCGAGAACGTGCCCCGCTCGACGTCCTGGCCCGACAGACGGACCGGATGACCTTCCTTGAGTAGCGACCCGAAGGCGAGTGCCTCGGCCGTCGCCCAGTCGATGCCGGTGCCAGCGTCGATCGCTTTCTTCCGGTTATTCAGGAACCGGTGGATGGTGCGATGAACCTTGAAGCCGTCCGGAACAACGCTGAGCTTGCCGCCGATCGCGCTGAGGTCGGCGACTGCCACGCCGGTCATCCCCCGCCGCGGCGCGTCCCCGGTTTCGGCGACCTTGAGGCCGCTCCAGGCGCCATCCAGCCAATCGGCCTTGTTCGGCCGATAACCGCCGGCCGCCTCGAACTCCATGTCGAGCTTCGCCCGCCAGGCCGTCTTCATCTGCTCGACGTCATCCGCGGCGACCAGGCCTTCCTCGGCAAGTTTCTTGGCGTAGATCTGCAGCGTGGTGGGATGCTCGGCGATCGCTTTGTACATGATCGGCTGGGTGAAGGCGGGCTCGTCGCCCTCGTTGTGGCCGAAGCGGCGGTAGCAGAACATGTCGATCACCACCGGCTTGTGAAACTTCTGCCGGAACTCGGTGGCGATCTTCGCGGCGTAGACCACGGCCTCCGGGTCGTCGCCGTTGCAATGCAGGATCGGCGCCTCGACCATCTTGGCGATGTCGGAAGGATAGGGGGACGAGCGCGCAAAGCGCGGGTTGGTGGTGAAACCGATCTGGTTGTTGACGATGAAGTGCAGCGACCCCGCCGTGCGGTGGCCGCGCAGGCCAGAGAGGCCGAAGCACTCTGCCACCACGCCCTGGCCGGCGAACGCGGCGTCGCCGTGAATCAGCAGCGGTAGCACCCGCGCTCGCTGATCGAGCGGAACGATGTCGCCGCGCGGCTGATCGGCGTTCTGATCCTGCTTGGCGCGCGCTTTGCCGAGAACGACTGGATCGACGATCTCCAGGTGCGACGGGTTGGCGGTCAGCGACAGATGAACGCGGTTATTGTCAAACTCGCGGTCGGACGATGCGCCGAGGTGATACTTGACGTCGCCAGAGCCCTCGACGTCGTCCGGCGACGTCGAGCCGCCCTTGAACTCATGGAATATGGCCCGATGCGGCTTGCCCATGACGTGAGCGAGGACGCTGAGTCGGCCGCGGTGGGCCATGCCGAGCACGATTTCCCTGAGGCCGAGCTGGCCGCCGCGCTTGATGATCTGCTCCAGCGCCGGCACGGTCGATTCCGCGCCATCGAGCCCGAAGCGCTTGGTGCCCGTGTACTTGACGTCGAGGAAGGCTTCGAAACCCTCAGCCTCGACAAGCTTGTTGAGGATCGCCTTCTTGCCTTCCTCGGTAAAAGCAATGCCCTTGCCCGGCCCTTCGATGCGCTCCTGAATCCAGCTCTTCTCAGCCGCGTCGGAGATGTGCATGAACTCGACGCCAAGGGTCGAGCAATACGTCCTTCTCAGGATCGCGAGCATCTCCGGAATGGCGGCGAACTCGAGCCCGAGAACGTGGTCGATGAAGATCGACCGGCTGTAGTCGGCCTCCGTGAAGCCGTATGATGCGGGGTCGAGCTCGGCCTCGTTCGGCGGCTGTTCCAACCCCAGCGGATCCAGTTTGGCGTGGAAGTGGCCGCGCATGCGGTAGGCGCGGATCATCATGATCGCCCGAACCGAGTCGCGCGTGGCCCGCTGGACGGCGTCGTCGCTGATCTCCGCGCCACGCGAGATCACGCCGGCCTTGATCTTCTCCGCGGTCGCCGCCTCCAGCGCCGCCCAATTGCCGTCGAGGGCCGAGACCAGTTCGCCGTTGACCATCGGCGGCCAGTCGCGCCTCTGCCACGGCGCGCCGCTGGCCTCCGCTATCGCCGCATCGGGCGTGTCCTTCAGCCCCTCGAAGAACCGCCGCCACCCCGCGTCGACCGCATTGGGGTCACGGCTATAGCGGGCATGGAGTTGCTCGATATAGGGCGCGTTCGCGCCGTAAAGGAAGGATGTCGCCGCGAATGCCTTGTTCGCGTCCTGGCGTGCCATTTCTTGTCCGCGGGAGGGAGGTTCCCGCGCTCTCAAAAACTCGCGCCCCCGGAGCCGAGTTGCTCCAGTTTCGCCTTGGCTACTTCAATGCGAACACGTTCCCAGCACCTGCTTGGAGACACGCTCTACCGGGCGAAAGTTGCCAAATCAACGACACATTTGGGCCCCGGCCTTACCCGTTCAAGACCTCGACCAGGGTTTCCCCGATCCGCGCCGGCGAATCGGCGACCGCTATGCCGGCCGATTTCAGAGCCTCGATCTTGTCCTCGGCCCCGCCACGTCCGCCCGCAATGATCGCGCCAGCGTGGCCCATCCGCCGACCCGGCGGCGCCGTCCGCCCGGCGATGAAGCCAACCACGGGCTTGTTGCGCCCGCGTGACGCCTCGTCTTTGAGGAACCGCGCCGCCTCCTCCTCAGCCGACCCGCCAATCTCGCCGATCAACACGATCGACCGGGTCGCTGCGTCGGCCAGGAACAACTCCAGGACGTCGATGAACTCCATGCCCTTGACCGGGTCACCGCCGATGCCGACCGCCGTCGACTGGCCGAGCCCAGCGTTGGTCGTCTGGAACACCGCCTCGTAGGTGAGCGTCCCCGAACGCGAGACCACGCCGACCGAGCCCTCCGCAAAGATATTGCCGGGCATGATACCGATCTTGCACTGGCCGGCAGTCATCACCCCCGGGCAGTTGGGTCCGATGAGGCGGCTTTTGGAGCCGTCGAGCGCCGCCTTGACCTTGACCATGTCGAGCACGGGAATGCCCTCGGTGATGGCGACGATCAGCGGTATCTCCGCCGTGACCGCCTCGAGGATCGCGTCCGTGGCGAACGCCGCCGGCACGTAGATGACCGTCGCGTCTGCGCCGGTGGCAGCCTTCGCTTCGGCAACGGTGTCGAACACCGGCAAGCCCAGATGCTCGCGACCGCCTTTGCCGGGCGAGACGCCGCCCACCATCTTGGTGCCGTAGGCGATCGCCTGCTCGGAATGGAACGTGCCGTTCTTGCCGGTGAACCCCTGGCAGATGACCTTGGTGGATGCATCGATCAGGACGGACATCAGGCCGGCACCCCGACCGCGCCGACCACCTTCTGCGCAGCGTCGTCGAGGTCGTCGGCGCTAATCACGTTGAGGCCGGATTTGGCGATGATCGCCTTGCCGAGATCGACGTTTGTGCCCTCCAGGCGAACGACCAACGGCACCTTGAAGCCGGCGTCGCGGACTGCGGCGACGATGCCCTCCGCGACGATGTCGCACCGCATGATACCGCCGAAGATGTTGACCAAGATGCCTTTCACCTTGGGGTCGGCGGTGATGATCTTGAACGCGGCAGTGACCTTCTCGCGTGAGGCGCCGCCACCGACGTCGAGGAAGTTCGCGGGCTCCGCTCCGTAGAGCTTGATGATGTCCATGGTCGCCATGGCCAGGCCCGCGCCGTTGACCATGCAGCCGATAGTGCCGTCGAGGGCGACGTAGGAGAGGTCATTTTTGGCTGCCTCGACCTCCTTCGGGTCCTCCTCGTCGGGATCGCGAAGTTTCGCCACGTCGGGATGCCGGAAGAGCGCGTTGTCGTCGAACGTGATCTTCGCGTCGAGACAGAGGAGGCGCCCATCCTCAGCGACCACCAGCGGATTGATTTCGAGAAGGCTCATGTCCTTGGCGACGAACGCTTCGTAAAGCGTCCCGGCAAGTCCGACACACGCCTCGGCCTGATCGCCGGCGAGGCCAAGACCGCGGGCCACCGCCACGCCGACGTCTCGGCCGACGCCCGCCGCCGAGCCGACGTGCACGGTCGTGATCTTGCCCGGCGAGCGCGCCGCCACCTCCTCGATGTCGACGCCGCCTTCGTGCGAGACGATGAACGCCACCTTGCCGACCGCCCGGTCGACCAGGCACGACAGATAGAGCTCCTCGGCGATCGACGAGCCCTCTTCGATGTAGAGGCGTCGGACGACGCGGCCCCCAAGCCCGGTTTGGCGGGTGACCAGCGTCGCCCCGAGCATTTGGTGCGCATTGGCGACCACGTCCTCGATCGAACGCACCAGCCTGACGCCGCCCTTTTCGCCGGCCTCCTTCTCCTTGAAGCGGCCCTGGCCGCGGCCACCCGCATGAATCTGAGCCTTGACCACCCATGCCGGCCCGCCGAGCGCGCGCGCCGCAGCTTCCGCCTCATCCGGCGAGATGATGGCCACGCCTTCGGCGACCGGGGCGCCGAACGACTTCAGCACGGCCTTGGCCTGGTATTCGTGAACGTTCATCGGCCGCAGGCCACCGGTTCGGCTCTTACCTGCCCAGCGCCGGAACGATCTGCACCGAGGCGGCGATCAACCCGTCGACGGCGGCGACCGAATGATCGAACATCGCGCGTTCCGCCTTGTTGAGATCGATCTCGATGACGCGCTCGACACCCTTCGCGCCGATGACCGCCGGAACCCCGATGTAGCGGTCGCGCACGCCGTACTCGCCCTTGAGCGCGGCCGCGCATGGCAGCACGCGCTTTTTGTCCTTGAGGTAGCTCTCTGCCATGGCGATCGCCGAATGCGCGGGTGCGTAGAATGCGGATCCGGTCTTGAGCAGACCGACGATCTCGGCACCGCCGTTGCGCGTACGCTGAATGATCTCGTCGAGACGCTTCTTCGTCGTCCACCCCATGCTGACCAGGTCCGGCAGCGGGATGCCGGCGACGGTGGAGTAACGTATCAGCGGCACCATGGTGTCGCCGTGGCCGCCGAGCACGAACGCGGTGACATCCTCGACCGAAACGTCGAACTCGGACGCGATGAAATAGCGGAAGCGGGCCGAATCCAGCACGCCCGCCATGCCCACCACCATGTCTTTCGGCAATCCGGAGAATTTCTGCAGCGCCCAGACCATGGCATCGAGCGGGTTGGTGATGCAGATGACGAACGCCTTCGGTGCGTATTTCTTGATACCGGCGCCGACCTGCTCCATCACCTTGAGGTTGACCTCAAGCAGGTCGTCGCGGCTCATACCGGGTTTGCGCGGCACGCCCGCCGTGACGATGCAAACGTCGGCGCCCTTGATTGAGGCGTAGGCCGATGTGCCGGCCGACGCGATGTCGAAGCCGCCGATCGGCGAGGCCTCGGCAATGTCGAGCGCCTTGCCCTCCGGCACACCCGCGACCACGTCGAACAACACCACGTCGCCGAGCTCCTCGATGCCGATCAGATGAGCCAGGGTGCCGCCGATCTGGCCGGCACCGATCAGCGCAATCCGTGCACGAGCCATCGGGCCATGGTTCCCTGCGGGAGTCGATCACAAGACGTTGGGGGGCAACCGTTACGGTTGACTAGCCCGATTGATGTTGCGGTGCAAGAGCCGACGGCGGCGCACTCACGCCACCGTGATACCGACCGCCAAACCGAAGTCGGAGGCGTCGCGCCTCCACGTCAGCGGTAGAAGCTGACCGCCGTCGTCTGCCCCTCCACGGCGCCGTCGAACCGATTGCCGCCGGTAGACTGCAGACGGGCGATCTCCGTGCCCCCTTGACCGGCGAGAACGACCTGATCGCCTTCCAGATTCCACGCCGAGATCGACTTCAAGAGGTCGCTGTTGCAGCCGCGGGTCGACGCGCGGTAGCCGCCGGTCCAGCTGGTCAGCGTCATGAACAGTTGGCAGGAGTCGCCGGCGGCGGCAATGGTCCAGCCACCGAGGAGATCGGTGCGTCCGAGGCCGCCGGCGGCCGGCGGCGTGCTCGCGACCGTTGCGCCGGGCTGTGGCAGCGGCTCGGCCCCCTCTTCCATCGGCATGCCGGCGGCCATCGTCTCGTCACCCGGCGGCGGCAGAGCGGAACTCTCGATCGGCGGCAGAACCGCGGGTTCGGTCGCCGGCGGTGGCTGCGAGCGTTTCCACGGCAATCCGATTGCGCCGA